>MDTB01046284.1_pt1 | contig 18058 bp, 16 predicted proteins | sample 811161 | NCBI WGS metagenome assembly MDTB01 (sample SAMN05326650, study PRJNA326480) | marine metagenome | isolation source: seawater | place: Mediterranean Sea | collected 2009
CATGCGCTCGTGGGCGCCGGCGACGAGGGCTCCGGTGAAGAAGACGCTGACGACCGTGGCGGCGAGCGAGCCGAGCACGAAGAGGATCAACGACAGGGCGGGAAGGGCTTGTTCCTCACCCGCACCCGCCGAGCTGGCGCTCTCCTCGGGGAGCGCCAGGATGCCGGGGATGACGAAGATGGCGAGCACGACTGCTGCGCCGAGGAAGCTGAGGACGGGGAGGACGACCAGTTCACGGTCTTTCTGGAGTACGCCCCAGGATGTCTTGGCCAGTTCGATGGTGTTTCGGATGCGTCCCATGGTGTGCAGGGTAGTCGTCGTCGTCCGTTTCGCTGCCCGCTACTCGCCTGTTTTGGCGCCGCCGGCTAGAGGGAGAAGTCGATGAGACCTCGAATGATCTCGCCGTCGTGGAGTGCCCGGTAGCCCTCGTTGATGTCCTCGAGGGCGTACTTCTGCGTGACGAGTTCGTCGAGCTTGAGCTTTCCCTGGTCATAGAGCCGCAGGAGCTTCGGGATGTCGGCCCGCGGGTTGCAGTAGCCGTAGATCGAGCCGTGCAGGTGCTTGCCACTCATGGCGAAATCGACGGTGTTGAGGCTGATGTCGTTCTGCATCATGTTGCTCAGCGAAGTGAGCGTCAGGCTGCCGCCCTTGCCCACCATGCCCATCGCTGGGGCGAAGAGATCGGAGGTGGCATCGCCAACGGTGATGATGACCTGGTTGGCGCCGCGCCCCCAGGACAGTTCCTGCACGAGTGGCGTGGCCTCCTCGATCGAGGTGACGGCGTGGGTGGCTCCCATCGTTTGCGCGAATTCACGCTTCATCTCGACCGGGTCGACGGCGATGACGTTGGCTGCTCCGGCCATCGCCGCGCCTTGGACGGCATTGACTCCGATACCGCCGGTGCCGACCACGACAACGGTGTCGCCGGCGGAGACATCGGCGACGTTGACAGCCGACCCCCAGCCGGTGGCGACGCCACACGAGCACAGCGAGACCGCTTCGAGGGGGTACCAGTCGCCGACGGGGACGACAGAGTTTTCGTGGACGACGGCGTATTCGGAGAAGGTGCCAATGCCCGACATGGCCTTCACCGGGCCGCGTTCGCCGAAGAACTTGTCGCTGCCGGCCATGATCTGTGCGCCGTTGTCGCAGAGGTACTGCATGCCGCTCGCGCAGGACGGGCAGCGGCCACACGACGGGATGAACGAGGCGGCGACATGGTCACCGGGTTTGAAGCCCCGCACGCGGTCACCGACCGCCTCGACGACTCCGGCCCCCTCGTGGCCGCACACCATCGGGAGGGTCGCTTCGGTGAAGTCGCCCATTCGGATGTGCTCGTCGGAGTGGCACAGCCCGGCGAAACTCATCTTGACGAGCATCTCCTCGGCGCCGGGGTCGTTGATCTCGAACTCCTCGACCTGCCACGGGGCGTTGACTTCGTAGGCGACGGCGGCACGTGTCTTCATCGCTCAGACGGTAGGTGGGGAAGCGTGCCCGTGTCACACCAGTGCGGTAGAACGACGGCATGGACTCTGTGAGCGACAGTTCCGAGCGGGCGGTACCAACTCCACCGCGGCGCTTGTCGCCGTCGGGCGCCGGCACGTTCGAGCAATGCCCTCGCCGTTGGCGTATGCGCTATGTCGAGCGCCTCCCGGATCCTCCAGGTGAGGCGGCCCTTGCGGGTTCGTTCGCCCATCGTGTGCTCGAGTTGCTCATGCAGCGCGACTCTCATGAGCGCACGGTGGAGGTTGCCAAGGTCATTGCCCGCGGCGAGTGGCCTGGCATCGAGGCCGATCCTGATTTCCAGGCCCTCGGCTTCGACGAGGCCGGTGGCAAGCACTTCCGGTGGAAGGCCTGGCAGGCCATCGAGGGTCTCTGGGCGCTCGAGGATCCAAAAGCCGTCGAGGTTCGAGCCACGGAGCACGACGTCGAAGCCGACTTGGGCGGTGTCCCGTTTCGCGGCATCGTCGATCGTCTCGATGAGGAGGGCGACAGGCTCGTCGTCACCGACTACAAGTCCGGGAAGGCCCCGTCGGCCCGGTTCCGCCGTGGGCGCCTCGATCAGGTGCTGCTGTACGCCGCTGCGGTCGAGCAGGCCACGGGGGAGATGCCGGTGCATGCCCGGCTGCTGTATCTCGGCCAGCGGCCTGTCGGCATCCAGGTCACCCGCGAGGAGATCGACAGTGTTGTCGGCAAGCTCGCCGGCACCTGGGCGGCGATCAACACGGCGTGCGACACCGACGAGTTCGAACCACGAACGGGGCCGTTGTGTGGCTGGTGCCCCTACGTCGACCGGTGCCCCGAAGGCACCAAGGAGGTCGCGAAGCGTCAGGCCAAGAAGGAAGCCGCCGCGATGTATGGCGGCGACTAATGGATGATCAGCTGATCACTCAGCGACGCTCAACCGGCGGCTGCGCTTCCACAGCCATCGAAGCGCCACGAGGCCGATAATCGCCCCAACAGCTGCGCCCATGCTCGTACTGAGCACCCACGAGTCCGGCACGGGATCGGCCGGTGTCGGCGTGACTCCAGGGCCAGGCGGGGGGTCCTCGACGGTTGGAGCGACGGCAGGCCCCGTCGGTTCGTCGCCGAGCAGGGCATCGACGGGAGCTGGGTCCTTCTCGGTGGGCTTGGGTCGGCGTCGGTTCGCCTGGGGGTCGTAGGCCATGGCGTCGTCAGTGTAGAACGGCTCGACGGTCGGCGATGTCGGGCACGACCGCCTCGAACAGTGTGTCGATCTCAGTGGCGGCCTCCGCGGCACCGGGCCGCAGCCCCAGCGCATGGATCGGCAGCGACGCCGCCGATGACTCGGGAATCGCGGCGCGAAGGTGCACCGGTGGCAGCACGAGGTCACCGTGTTCGTCGCGCAGTTGCTGGTCCCAGTATTTGGCGTCGCGTGTTCGGCCGAGTCGGTTCACTGCGACGCCGGCGAGTCGGAGCCCGTTAGTGCCTCGCCGGGCAGCGATGCGGTCGACCGTGCGCATGATCTGGCCGACGCCGTCGGATGACCAAGCGCTCGGTTCGGTGACGATGAGTGCCCGGTCGGCGGCAAAGAGGCCGTTGACGGTGAGGAGTCCCAGCGAGGGCGGACAGTCGATGATGACCAACTCGTGGGACACCCCCTGGAGGGCCATCGCCAAGCGGTCGTTCGCGCCGATCGGGTCCATGAGGAGCTGAGATTCGCGCAATGCGAGCGCCGGTGTGGCGGCGACAACCGACGGTGGCCGGACGGAACTGGGCTCGGTGGGCCAGCCGCTGGTCAGTCGGAGCCCGGCGATAGCGCCGGCCCGCTCCTCGGCGAGGGCGTGGTCGACAGAGAACGGCGGTTCCCAGACTCCCAGCCCGGTCGTGGCATTGCCCTGCGGATCAAGGTCGATCACGAGGGTATCGACACCTCGTGACCAGGCGCTGGCTGCGAGTCCGAGCGCGATCGTGGTCTTGCCCACCCCGCCTTTTTGATTTACGACCGCAACGACTGGCACGGAGGCCACGGTAGCGGCCGGTCGCCGCGCATGTAGAGGTCGCGTCCGGGTGACCGTCGTGACTCAGGCGGCCTGGGAGCGCGTCGCGACCCGCACGATGTCGTCGAGCGCGTCGACGAGGTGGGGATTGGCCTCGAACAGGACTCGAGCCTCCGGGCATGCCCAAGGCTTGCAGAGTCCTTCCTCGGGCAGTCCGGCCCGAACCCATGCCGTGGCGATGCGTCGGATGGCCCCGTCGACGCCAGGGTCTGCTGCGGCGACGCTCACGCTCGCCATAGTTTCGATGTCCCAGTCGGTGATGTTCACGAGGGGACCGCGCACGAGGTCAAGCCGGTAGCGCAGCGCTTCGGCGGCAATCCTTGCGTGGTTCACCTCGTCGCCCCTTCCCGAGCTTCGTGGATCACGCCGGGGAGGACCACCGTGATGCCGAAGCATCCACCTGAACCGCCCGCCCGTGGCGTGGGCCCGATGGTACGAAATGCAGTGCGAGCGATGGTGGACTCTCCCGCGAAGCGCCCGTTTCATCCTGCGAAACGCGTGATCAGGTCGGTCGACTGAGAGGGTCGCTAGGCCGACCCGGGGGCCGCTGTGGGGCGGGGCAGCAGTCCGCCCGACACACGTCGGGGCGTACCTCGAGTGTTCCGAGCGCCGCTCGGGTCGGTGAACCGCCGCGCTCGGCCTCGATGCGTTCGCGTACGAGGTCGACCCACATTTCAACGAAGGCGTCCACGGGTTCGGTTCCGGGTGCCACGGCGCGGGCGAACGAGACTCCTGCGTCGGCAGCGGTGGCCGCCGCTTCTGCATCGAGATCCCACATCACCTCGATGTGGTCGCTGACGAACCCGACCGGCACGATCACGATCGACTCGACCCCGGTGTCGGCGAGCCGACGGATCTCGTCGTTGACGTCGGGCTCGAGCCAGGGGATCTGGGGTGGGCCCGATCGGCTCTGCCACACGAGGGTGTGCGGCGGGGCCGGATCAGCGACCCGCTTGGCGACGAGACGGGCCGCTTCGGCGAGTTGAGCCTCGTAGTCGGAGGTCGACGCCATCGACATCGGGATCGAGTGGGCGGTGAACACCAGTGTTGGTCGTGCGTCCTCACCGAGTTCGTCGACGGCGGTGCGGGTTGCTTCGGCGAACGACTCGATGAAACCCGGGTGGTCGTAGTAAGCCCGAACCTTGTCGATGCCCGGGATGGTCAGGTCGGGTCGACGCTCTGCAACCTCGTCGCAGGCAGCGATGATGTTCTCGCGGTATTGACGACAGCCCGAGTAGGACGAATACGCGGACGTGAAGACGGCGAGCGCACGGGTCACACCGTTCTCAGCCATCCGTTCGATTTCGTCGCTGAGATAGGGATCCCAGTTGCGATTGCCCCAGTAGACGGGGAGGCTCATACCTGCGTTGGCGAGGGCCATCTCGAGGGTGACTCGTTGGCGCCGGCACTGCTCGTTGATCGGGCTCACCCCGCCGAAGTGGGCGTAATGCTCACCGACCTGGGCGAGTCGTTCGCGAGGGATGCCACGACCGCGAGTGACATTCTCCAGGAAGGGGATCACGTCGTCGGATCCTTCGGGTCCGCCGAAACTCACAAGGAGGATGGCGTCGTAGGGGAGATCGGCCATGTTCGGACTGTAGGTCCGTTGCTCGCCTTTTGAATCGTCCGGCGCCTGGCTAGATTGCCCGACGGACGGGTGGTGGATCGTCTGATGCGTTTGCGTCGGCAGCCGCATGGGCCACTCGCCATGGGTTTCCCGAACGCAGATGACCGGACTCACCACCCCAGCGACGGACACGCGATCCGGCTCAGCGGTCGGTGAGACGCGTCCGGAAGACCTCGCCTTACTGTCGGGAGTCGCCCGACTGCGGCGCTTGCTTGCCCTCATCGCCGTACTCGCCGTCGTGGCGGCGACACAGGCACTCGGTGCCTCTGCCCAGTCCATCGACGATCTGCGCGGCGACATTCCCACAGGCGACGACTTGCGAGCCGAGCAGGCCGAGGTCGCCGAGACGCGTGCCGCTGCGCTCGCCGAGAGGGCGTCGGCCGAGGGCGAATTGTTCGAGGTGATGTTCCGCCGAGACGAACTTGACGACACCCAGCGCCGGCTGGCTGCGGAGATCGAGGCCACCACGACGAACCTGCGCCGGCTCGCCGTCGAGGCCTTCATCACCGGCGGTGAGGTCGGCACGCTGGATTACCTTGCGGCGGTTCAGGACGCGAGCGATTTCTCGTGGCGCCAGTACCTTGTGCGTTCTCATGCTGGCTCGTCACGGGTCGCTGTGGACCGGCTTCGCGCGTTGCGAGAGCAGGCCGACAGTGAGGTGCTCGAGAGCCTTGCCCTCGCCGAGGCACTCCGTGTCGAAATCACCGTGCTCGAAACCGAGTTGGCGCTCCTTGACGACCGCGACGACGCAGTCGACGAGGTTATGCCGCTCGCTGAGGCGTGGGATCGGGCGGCCATCGCCATTGCGGAGGGTGCCTGGGGTATAGCGCCGAACGACAAGTGGGAACAGCTCCGCTTCTGCGAGTCGACCCACAACTACGAGGCGATTTCTCCGAGCGGCAAGTACCGAGGCGCGTACCAGTTCGACTACCCGACCTGGCAGACCGTCGGCGGCACTGGCGACCCCGCTGCGGCACCACCGGAGGAGCAGGATGCTCGCGCCCGCGAGCTGTACGCCCGGCGCGGCCCGCAGCCGTGGCCGGAGTGCGGTCGTTTCCTCGAGTAGGGGCAGTCGTCAGTGTTGGGCCGACGATCAGTCACTGAGGAGTCGGCGGGCCACCTGATCCAGACGGTTTGGTCGCGGGGGCTCCCAGCCCTCGGGAACGAGGTGCGGGGCCTTCGACGAGAGCACCGTGATGACTTCATCGGCGCTCGGGTTCACAATGCCAATGCCGTCGATGACGACGGTCGGGACCGTCTCGTTGCCGTTGGCGTAGGAACGCACGACCGCTGCGTCCGCGGGGTCCTCCCAGATGTTGTGTTGCGCCATCGGGATGCCCGCATTCTCGAGCGTGCGGTCGAGTCGGGCACAGAAGCCGCAGCCGGGTCGCCAGTAGAACTCGACGGCGTTGATGGTGGATCCGGAAATGATGCACTCCAGGGCAGGGGGGAACGACGGGTGTAGAGACTTCAACCCGCCAGGCGTCTCGACGATTCCCGGACGCCATGTTTCCCTTCGCCGCTAGGTTGACCGCCATGAGCACCCCCCAGGCTTCAGCCGTAAAGACCGAGGGCCTTCGTCGGACCTTCGGCGAATTCACGGCGGTCGACGGCATCGATCTCGAAGTTCGACCTGGCGAGATCTACGGCTTCCTCGGCCCCAACGGCGCTGGGAAATCCACGGTGGTCCGGATGCTCACCACACTGCTCGAACCCACCGGAGGACGAGCCTGGGTGGGCGGACTCAACGTCGTGGCCGAAGCCGACGGTGTGCGGTTCTCGATCGGCGTTGCGCTCCAAGAGGCGGGTCTCGACGAGAAGATGACCGGACGGGAGATTCTCGCAACCCAGGGACGACTGTTCGGTCTCAGCCGCTCCGAGATCACCGACCGCATCGAGCAACTGGCGCCGATCCTCGAAATGCGGGCGCTCGATCAACTGGTCTCGTCCTATTCGGGCGGCATGGCGCGGCGTCTCGACCTCGCCGCTGCGCTGATGCACAACCCGTCGGTGCTCTTCCTCGATGAACCGACCACCGGACTCGATCCCCAGAGTCGCCTTCGCGTCTGGGAAGAGGTCCGCCGGCTCAACCGCGAGTTCGGTCTCACCCTGTTCCTCACCACCCAGTACCTGGCGGAAGCCGACGAGCTTGCCGACCGGGTCGGCATCATCAACGCAGGACGGATCGTCGCCGAGGGTACCCCCGGCGAACTCAAGCGAGCGATCGGTACCGACGTCGTCACCGTCGTCGTCGACGGAGACGCCGGCGCCGCCAAGTCGGTTCTGGAAGGCATCGACGGCCTCGACGGCGTTGACGTCTTCGGAGACGAGGTCCGAGTTGGCACCGAGAACGGCAGCCAGGCGCTGAGTCCGGTGGCGATCGCGCTCGGGAGTGCCGGCATCAAGGTGCGCGAGCTCAGCCTGCGCACCCCGACCCTCGACGATGTCTTCCTCGATGTCACCGGCACTCATCTCGATGCTGGATCCCCGGCCGAAGGGAGTTCGACATGACCGCCGCCGGCACCACGGCTCGCACCGAGATCCGGCCGCGCCGGACGGGATTCGTCCACGACACCTTGTCGATCGCCCGCCGCGCCATCCGCCAGCTCCCTCGTGACATTGCGTTCATCGGGCCCACCTTGTTCATCCCGCTGTTTTTCCTTGTGATCAACGTGGCCTCGCTGTCAGAGGCCGCCGCCTTCGTTGATCTCGGTATCACCTACGAGGAGTTCCAGCTGCCCGTCGCCATCGTGTTTGCGGTCACCGGTGTTACGCGTGCCGGTGCGATAGTGCTCGATATCCAGAACGGGTACTTCGACCGCTTGATGACGACCCCCGTCTCGCGGCGGGCGCTGCTGCTTGGCCACATGGTGGCTGACTTTGTGCTGGTGGTCGCCCTCAGCGTGCCGGTGATGATCCTCGGCTTTTTCATGGGCGCTCGCTTCGACACCGGTCCGCTCGGGATGCTCGTGTTTGTCCTGATCGGTGCGCTCTGGGGTCTCGGCTACACCGGCATCCCGTATGCGATTGCCCTCAAGACAGGAAACCCGGGAGCGGTGAACTCGTCGTTCATCATCTTCTTCCCGTTCGCCTTCTTGACCACGGCCTACCTGCCGGCCGAGAACCTCAGCGGATGGCTGTCGACAGTGTCGACCTTCAACCCGGTGACCTACCTCCTCGGGGGCCTTCGCTCACTGTTCATCGGCTGGGACGCAGCCGAGTTGGGCAAGGCGCTTCTCGCGACCCTTGCCCTCGCAGCGTTCACTCAGACGCTCTCGTTGCTCGCCCTTCGGGGTCGGACGTCGCCGAAGTGAGCGTGCCGCGCTGCGGAACGAGGTCTGGGTCGATGCCCATGGGCTTCGCGAAGGCTCGCACCCACGCGTCGTAGCCACGGTCGTTGGGGTGGTAGCGATCGGCCGACAGCCCCCGGTGGGGTGGGAGCAGGTGCGCCCCCAGTTCGGCCACGAGATGTCCGTGTTCCGCGGCAGCGCGCTGTAGGGCACGGTTGACGTACCTCGCGGTGGGGCTGAACGACGGTGCCGGCAACGTGCACATGATCGAGCCCTGAGGAGCGGCATCGGCCAGACGCCTGAGGCGACGGGTGAGCCGAGGAGCATACGGGTTCGCCACCAGGTCGTTGGCACCGACACAGATGGTCACGATCGATACGGCGTAGGGCAGACGATCGAGTAACGGCAGCTGTTCATCGATCACGTGGGTGGTGTGAGCGCCGCTGCGGCTCAGGTTGATGAGCGCATGGGGCCGCCCAGCGTCACCAAGCGCTGCGTGGAGGCGTGGCACCCAGCTGTGATCGATGCTGGAAGCTCCGATGCCCTGTGCCGTTGAGTCGCCCAAGACGACCCACAGCGGTGGACGGTTGTCTCCGTCGGCCGAGGCGAGGCTCTGGGCGACGATTTCATGCCAGCGCCGTTCGGTCGGGTCGATGGTCGCCGACACCGAGCGGATCGTGCCGCTGATACGGGTCAACGCCCGCGTGAGCGGGGCGGGTTCCCACGGTGGGCGGGCGGCGAGCGCGTCGACGATCGGGTGGCGCTCGCTCATCGGCACTGTTCCTCGAGGGAGGTCGGGGGGTAGGTCGTAGTCTGCGCCACGTGATCCTCGTCGACGTCGAACGTGTCAGCATGAGCCGCCCGTTGCGACCGCTGTTCTCCGATGTCTCCGTCACGGTAGCCAGCGGCGACCGGTTGGGCGTGGTCGGCATCAACGGCACCGGCAAGTCGACCCTGCTGTCGGTCATCGCCGGCACGCGCGAGCCGGAGGCCGGCACGGTGCGTCGAGGCCGTGGTGTCACCATGGCCGCCGTCGATCAGGTCACCACCCTTCCGTCCGGCAGTGCGCGCGACGCTGTCGGAGGCGGCTGGTGGGGTGAGGCAGCGCTGCATCGCCTCGGCCTGGCGGAGGTGATCGACCGGCCGGTGGACCAGCTCTCGGGTGGTCAGGAAAAGCGGGTCTCGTTGGCCCGGGCGCTGGTGGCCGATGCCGACCTTCTCGTGCTCGACGAGCCGACCAACCATCTCGACGTCGATGCCATCGAGTGGCTGGAGCATGAACTCGAGCAATTCAAGGGCGGGCTCGTGATCGTCACCCACGATCGCTATGTGCTCGACCGGGTCGCCACCCGCGTGCTCGAGCTCGATCGAGGGTCGAGTCATGTTCACGAGGATGGCTACGACGGGTATCTCGAAGGACGAGCCGCCCGCGAGGAACGAGCTGCGGCAGCAGAGAACACCCGCCAGAATCTGGCTCGCCGGGAACTCGCCTGGCTCCGAACCGGGGCGAAGGCCCGCACTCGAAAGAGCAAGGCCCGTGTTGAGCGCGCCACCGCCCTGATCAACACCCGAGCCCAAGCCGCCGCTCGCGATGGTGACCTCAATCTCGACTCGATGCACAAGGGCACGCCGAGGCTCGGTGACCAGGTCGTAGAACTCCACGACGTGATGATCGGCTACGACCACGAGACGCCGCTGGTCACGGGACTCGATCTTCTGCTCGGCCGCCGTGAGCGTCTCGGTATCGTCGGCGCCAACGGCTCGGGGAAGTCGACCCTGCTCGATGTGATCGCCGGTCGACGTGAGCCGCTCGCCGGGCAGCGGATCCAGGGCCCGACGGTGCATGTCGGGCTGCACGACCAGCGAGGCCGCGACCTCGATCCGCAACTCCGGGTCCGACAGGCGGTTGCCGGTGAGGGCGCCGAACCCGACTGGTGGGGTACGCAATTGCTGGAACGTTTCTGGTTCGACAGCGACGTGCAGAAGTCGCCGATTGAGCTGCTGTCGGGAGGTGAACGCCGTCGCCTTCAGCTGGTGCTCACGTTGTCGGCCAAACCGAACGTGTTGCTCCTCGATGAACCCACCAACGACCTCGATCTCGACACCCTTCGCGCGTTGGAGGAGTTCCTCGACACTTGGCGCGGCGCTGTTGTGATCATCAGCCACGACCGGGCCTTTCTCGACCGCACGGTCGACGACGTGCTCGTCGTCGACGATGGACGTGCTCGGCGCTGGCCGGGCGGCTACGCCGGCTGGCTCGCCGACCGGGAGGGCTCGTCGAACGTGCGGACCCTCGACACCTCGGGAACCGGGAAGGGTAGTGCGGCGCCGCGGGCACGGGCCGAGGTGGCGCATCGCAGTCGAAGCACAGTGCGTCACGAGCTCAAGACGGCCGGGAAGGAAATCGCAAAGCTGGAGACCGTGGTCGCTGCGCTCCGCGCTGAGCTCGAGGTTGCTGGCACCGATCATGAGGCGATCGTCCGAGTCGGCACCGAACTCGCTGCGCAGGAGCAGGCCCTCGCCGCCACCGAGGAGGCGTGGCTCGGGCGTTCGGCCGAACTCGAGGAGATCGATGGAGTCGGCTGACGACATGGTCCCCCGAGGGCGGGGCAACCGGACGTGGCGGGTCGTCGGTTTGCAGCGGGAATGCGCGGCGCCAAGGCGGCGTTAGCCTGTCCATCATGACCGACACCGCCCCCACTGACACCGCCGAGGAGATCATGATCGTCACCGACGCCGCTCGCGCGACGGTGCTCGACATCCGGTCCAACGAAGACGACGCCGAGCTCTTGGGCCTGCGAGTCGAGGTAACCGGTGCCAACGGTGCCGACTACACTTACGACCTCTCACTCGAACCGGTGGCCGAGGCCGCAGACGATGATTTCGTGCACACCAACGACGGCTTGTCGGTCATCATCCCGGCGAAGAGTGTCGACGCGATGCGCGGCGCCGCGCTTGACTTGCCCTCGGTTGCCGGCCAGGGCGGTCTCGTGATTCGCAACCCCAATCGGCCCAACCCGCTGGGTGACTTGGGCCAACTCGAACTTGTCGGCGACGCCGCCGACAAGGTCCGCACCTTGCTGACCGAACGGATCAACCCTGCGCTGGCCGCCCACGGTGGCTATGCCGAACTTGTCGGGGTCGAGGGGGAGAAGGCGTTCGTCACGATGGGTGGTGGCTGCCAGGGATGCTCGATGAGCGCAGCGACTCTGCAGGAGGGCATTCAGCGCGCCATTCTCGAAGCGGTGCCGGAGATCACCCAAGTGGTCGACACCACCGACCACGAGCAGGGCGAGAACCCCTACTACGCCTGAGTCCGCCTACCTGCCGGGTTAGAACGATCAGAGCAGGGCGCGCACGCTGGCGGCGATGCCCTCGCCGTCGAGCCCGAACCGGGCGTGAATGACGTCGGGGTCGTCGTGCGGGACGTATTCGGTGGGCACGCCGAGCACTCGGACTCGGCACGAGGCGCCGCGTTCGCCGAGCGCGTCTCGCACCTCGGCGCCTGCGCCGCCCATGCGGAGGCCATCCTCGACTGAGACGACACAGTCGTGACCGGCGATGTCGTCGACCATGGCGGGGTCGAGCGGTAGCACGACTCGCGGGTCGTAGATGGTGGCGTCGATGCCTTCGGTGGCGAGGATCGCCGCTGCCTTCTCGGCTGCAGGGAGCATCTGGCCAAAGCCGAGCAGGGCGACGCGACCATCGCCGGCTTGGATCTTGCGAGCGGACAGTCCCGCCCCGACTTCGCCGTGCTCGGCGTGGGCGGCCGCTCCGCGCGACCAGCGGATCGCGACCGGGCCGGTCGTGATGTCCATGGCGTCCTCAAGCATCTGCTGGAGTTCCTGGTAGCTCGAGGGGGCGAACACCGTCATGCCCGGGACTTTCGTGAGCAGCACTATGTCGAGCACACCGTGATGGCTCGCACCGTCGGGGCCGGTGATACCGGCGCGGTCGAGACAAAAGATCACTGGGAGGCCGTGCAGGCCGACATCGAGGTTGACTTGGTCGATCGCCCGGGTGAGGAAGGTCGAGTAGACGGCGACGAGAGGGCGGAGGCCACCCATCGCCATGCCAGCCGCCGCCGTGACGGCGTGCTGCTCGGCGATGCCGACGTCGATGCACCGATCGGGAAAACGTTCGCGGAAAGGGAGCAGGCCGGTGGAGTCGGGCATGGCAGCGGTGATTGCCACGAGCTCGGGGTGCTGATCACCGAGTTTCACGAGACTTTCAGAAAACGCAGCGGTGTATGAACCAGCGTTGGCCGCGCCCCCGTTGTCGGCGAGACCCGGCTTGGCGTCGTGCATCGCCTTGATCTCATCCTGCTCAGCCGGGGCGAAGCCTTTGCCTTTCTGGGTGAGCACGTGGACGACGACTGGCCCGCCGAACTCGGCCGCGTTCTCCAGAGCCTCTTCCATCGAGGCGATGTCGTGTCCGTCAAATGGGCCCAAGTAGCGAACACCGAGATCCTCGAAGAACGCCGACGGCTCCCACATCTCGCGCACGGCAGCCTTCGACATGCGAACACCGCGGCTGATCTGCTCGCCGACTCCGGGGATGCGCTCGGTGATCTCCTTGATCTTGGCCTGACGGCGCATGTAAACCGGATTATTGCGGATCTTCACCAGGCTCTCGGACAGTCGAGAGACAGTGGGGGCGTAGGAGCGCCCGTTGTCGTTGAGAACGATCGTGACATCGCTGCCGGCATGGCCGAGGTTGTTGAGGCCCTCGAAGGCCATGCCACCCGTCATGGCGCCGTCGCCGATCCCCGCCACGATACGTCGACGGGCGTCGGCGGCCTCGAAGGCCGTGGCGAGCCCGTGGGCGTAGCTCAAAACGGTCGACGCATGGGAGTTCTCGATCCAGTCGTGCTCGGACTCGCTGCGGTTCGGATAGCCGGACAAGCCGCCGCCCTCGCGCAGGTTGGTGAAGGCGCGAGCCCGGCCAGTCAGGATCTTGTGCACATACGCTTGGTGGCCCGTGTCCCAGAGGATGAGGTCATGGGGCGAGCGGAAAACCCGGTGCAGCGCAATCGAGAGTTCGACGGCACCGAGATTCGAACCGAGATGACCACCGTGATCGTTGACCGAGTCGATGATCAGCTCGCGAATCTGATCGGCGAGATCGTCGAGCTCCTCGAGGGAGCGGCCGCGAAGGTCGTCAGGCCCAGTGAGGGCGTCAAGCAACATCAGACGAAAGGATACCGCTCGGACCCGGCAAGAGCCGGGTCAGGCGGGGTGCAACTTTCAGGCCGACGCCGAGGGCGATCACGCCTCCGACGGCATCAAGCCAGAAGTGGTTCGCCGTGACGACGATCGCGAACATCGTCGCAATCGGGTACGCCACGATCAGTGCCCGAGCCCAGCGCCGGCGCAGCACCGGGTACAGCGCCACGGTGCACCAGATCGCCCAGGCGATGTGCAGACTCGGCATCGCTGCGTATTGGTTGCTGATGGATTCCATGGTGCCGGACTCGAAGGACCACAGGCCGCCGGGATCGACCAGAGTGTCGGTGTAGTCGAAGCCGTCATGGCACGCCCCGAACTGAGACGCGCAATTGCCGAGCAGTCGGGGTGGCATCAGCGGGAAGAACGCGAAGCCGAGAAGGGCGACACCGGTGGTGGCCGCCAGGGTCGACCGCATGAACGTGTAGCGCTCAGGATGGCGGGCGAACAACAGCACCATTGCACCGATGGTTGCAGCGAAGTGGAACGTGCCGTAGAAGACGTTCCAGAAGACGATGAACCAGTCCCACGCAAGGAAGGTGTTGTGGATCCACTCCTCGACATAGAGACCCATCGCCTGCTCGATGTCGATGATGCGCTCGGCGTTGCGGAACGACGCGTCCCGCACCGAGTCGCCGAGTGCCGAGCCGAACTGGTTCCGGATCGCCGAGTACACGACGTAAAACGCAACCGTCAGCCCGATCTCGACCCACCAACGAAGTGGGGCGGCGTCGTCGGTGGTGTCGTCGCCGGCGTCGGACATGGGCAGAGAGCGTAACCCAGAGGGGCCGGCCCGACGGGCGAGTAGGGCCGAGCTCGGGGATAGTCTGAAGTTCCTTATCCGCTCTTCTCCGGAGGCGCCGTGCTCAACCACGAGCTCATCAACCGCACCTTGTCCACCGCGATGCGAACTGGCGGCGAATTCGCCGAAGTGTTCGTTGAGGACAAGCGCTCCTCGTCGGCGGTGCTCGACGATGGGCGGGTCGAGGAATTGACCAGCGGGCGCGACCGAGGCGCTGGTATCCGGGTCGTCGTCGGCGACACCACGGGCTTCGCTCACACCGCCGATCTCTCCGAGGCGGGGCTGTCGGCCGCCGCCGAGGCCGCTGCCGCCGCGGCTCGCGGCGGCGGGGGCGGGGCGAAGGTCGTCGCGGTCTCGCCGATCGATATCGAACGTTCGGCGCCGGTGCGGATACCGCCCGAGGACGTCGCCAAAGCGACCAAGGTCGGCTTGCTCACCCTCGCCAACGAGGCCGCTCGAGCCCAGGGCAGCGCAATCTCCCAAGTGTCGGCCCGCTACGGCGACTCTCGTCGCCGCATCCTGGTCGCCAACTCCGATGGTGTGCTCGCCGAGGACGACCAGGTCCGCACCCTTTTCTCGGTGTCGTGTGTTGCGAGCGGCGACACCGGTCTGCAGACCGGGCGAGAGTCGACCGGCCGCACCGTCGGCTTCGAGTTGTTCGATGAGGCTGATGTCGAGGAGATGGGGCGACGCTCCGCCGAACGTGCCATCACGAAGCTCTCTGCCCAACCGGCTCCATCTGGCGCTGTTCCCGTTGTGGTCGGCCCTGGCGGTGGTGGTGTGCTGTTCCACGAGGCGTGTGGTCACGGCCTCGAAGCCGACCTAGTCGGCAAGGGGGCGTCGGTCTTCGCGAACCGTGTCGGCGAGCAGGTCGCTTCCCCGTTGGTCACGCTCATCGATGATGGCACCATGGCCGGCGAGTGGGGTCACTTCGCCGTCGACGACGAGGGCCGTCCTGCCGGTCACAACGTCTTGATTCAGGATGGGGTGCTCACCGACTACATGTGGGACCAGCTCCGAGCTCGCAAGGAGGGTCGCCTATCCTCGGGCAACGGCCGTCGCCAGAGCTATCAGCACCTGCCGATGGTGCGGATGACCAACACCTACATCACTGCGGGCCACGACGACCCCGAGGCGATTATCGCCGACACCGACTCCGGTGTGTACGTGGCGCAGCTCGGTGGGGGGCAGGTCAACACCGCCACCGGCGATTTCGTGTTCGGCATGACCGAGGCCTACCTGATCGAAAATGGCGAGATCACCGATCCGATCCGTGAGGGCAATCTGATCGGCAACGGCCCGGAGGTGCTCACCCGCATCGACCGGCTCGGCCACGACTTCGCGATGGGGTCCCCCGGCACGTGCGGCAAAGATGGCCAAGGTGTCCCGGTCGGCGACGGCACCCCGACGCTTCGGGTTACGTCGCTTACCGTCGGCGGTACGGCTGCCTGATCGATGCCGGAACTCCTTGATATCGCTACCCGGATTGCCGGGTGGGCCAACGACGACGAGCAGGTCGAAGCGTTTGTCGTCCACGAGACCGAGACTGAGGTTCGCGCCTACGAGGGCGAGGTTGAGTCCTTCACTCGAGCGGAGTCTCAGGGTGTCGGTGTTCGGGTAATTGTCGACGGCAAGCAGGGCTACGCCTATGCCGGCACTCTCGACGACACTGCGCTGCAGGAGACCCTCTGCGAGGCTCGCGACAACGCGTCATTCGCCGAACCCGACGAGTTCAACGGTCTCGCCGTACCCGACGGCGTCGATCCGGCGTCGCTCGAACTGTGGAGCGACTCCGTGGGTACGTTTCCGACCGAAGACAAGATCGCACTTGCGATCGAGCTCGAGCGGGCAGCGCTCGCAGCCGACACCCGGATCTCGGGCATCGAGTCGGCCGAATACATCGACACCGCCTACGAGTCGGCGGTCGCCACGTCGACGGGTATCACCGCTGCGGCCCGCGAGACCGGTTGCTACGTCTCGGTGTACACGCTCGCCGAAGCCGATGGCGAGACCCAGACCGGGTTCGGGTTCTCGATCGGCCGCGAACCGGGTGAACTCGACCCGGCCATCGCCGCCGCGGATGCCGCCGATCGGGCCACTCGTCTTCTTGGGGCAACGAAGCCGGGGAGTGAACGGCTCACCGTCGTGTTCGACCCGTGGGTGACCGCCCAGTTCCTCGGCATCGTGGGCCACACCCTCACCGGTGAAGCAGTCTTGAAAGGTCGCTCAATGTTCGCTGACCGACTCGGCGACGCTGTCGCTAACCCGATGGTCACCCTTGTTGATGATGCCACCGTCCCGGCGGCGTTCACGGCGAGCGCGCTCGACGGCGAGGGCATCGCCACCCGCTGCACCCCCTTGATCGTCGACGGCGAACTGCAGGCCTTTCTGCACAACGCGTATTCCGCTCGTCGTGCCGGTTCGTCCTCGACCGGTTCGGCCGTCCGAAGCGGTTTCAAGAGCGGCCCGTCCGTCGGCGCCCAGGCGCTCACGCTCCTCCCCGGGAAGCAGAGCCAGGCCGACCTGATCGCCGGTATTGACAACGGCTTCCTTGTCCAGGGCGTCTCTGGGCTCCACTCGGGGGTCAACCCGGTATCGGGTGATTTCTCCACCGGGGCAGAGGGTCTTCGGATCCGTAACGGCGAAGTAGCCGAACCGGTTCGTGAGGTCACAATCGCGTCGACCGTTCAACGCCTGCTCCAGGACGTCGCCGGTATTGGCGATGACCTCCAGTGGCTGCCGATGAGTTCGGCGGGCGTCTCGCTCGTCGTGGGCGACGTCACCATGTCGGGAGCGTGATGGGGGAGATCCCCGAATCCCGGCGGCTTGCCCGGAGGCTCGTGAGTCGAGCTGACGTCGGCGAACAGGTGGAGGTCTGTGCCGGTTCGTCGGTGCGCACCGAGATCCGCGTCTATGACGGCGAGGTCGAGTCGCTCACCGTCGCCGAGAGCCGTGGAGTCGGTGTCCGCGTAATCTGCGACGGACGTGAAGGGCTCGCCCACGCAGGCTCGTGGGATCCCGACGTCGTCGACACGCTCCTTGTGGAGGCCCGCGACAACATGTCGTTCGCCGAACCCGATGATCGGGTCGGCCTTGCCGAACCCGACGGCGTCGACGCTGCGGACATCGATCCCTGGGACGATCGCATCGAGGCAACCTCGGTCGACGACAAGGTCGCGATCGCGGTTGCGCTCGAAGCTGCCACTCGGGGTGCCGATCCTCGGGTCCGAGGCGTCCGCACCTCGATGTACGCGGACTCCCGCGGTGAGAGCGCCATCGTCTCCACGGCCGGGATCGACGGTTGGGATCGCGGGGCATCGGCATCGATCGGCACACAGCCGCTCATCGACGATCTCGACGGCTCCACTCGCACCGGCTATGCGGGCGACGCTGCGGCCGCGCCCCAATTGCTCGACATCGAGGAGGTCGCCCGGCTTGCGGTCGAGCGGGGCGTTCGTCTTCTGGGGGCCGGACCTCCCACCACCGGTCGGCCACTGGTGGTGCTCGAGCCCCGGTTCACCGCAACGATCCTCGGCATCGTCGCCGGCATGCTCTCGGGTGAGCTGGTGGTGAAGGGCCGGACCCCCTTCGGC
>MDTB01091932.1_pt1 | contig 18055 bp, 17 predicted proteins | sample 811161 | NCBI WGS metagenome assembly MDTB01 (sample SAMN05326650, study PRJNA326480) | marine metagenome | isolation source: seawater | place: Mediterranean Sea | collected 2009
AGAAGTATATGATACGATGGTTGCGGAATATATTCTGGCAAAGGCCCAGCGTTGGCCTCTTGGACTTGCTGCTGTTGCAGAAAAGTATGACGTTACCCAAAAGGAGAAAGACCTTGTTTCGCCGTACCTCAAGGACGGCAAGACCTTTTACGACATACCGTGGGAGATAGTAGAAGAGTACGGAAAAGCTGACGTACTTGCCACAGAAGAGGTGGCCTTGAAACAGCTTGATGCCTTTGGCACTACATTTAAGGAGTTATGTTTTGGAACGGACTTTGTTACCGACGTTGAGGCTGTCGCTTGAGATGACAGAAGCGCTCACTGAGATAGAGCGTAATGGATTGAAAATAAACCTAGACACACTGAAGCAGATTGAGACAGAGTTTCAGACAGAACTGGATGAACTGGAGATACGCCTGAATGAAATGGCGCGGGAAGCAATGGGGGATACTCCCATCAATCTTGCCAGTCCAGATGATCGTAGTATTCTTCTTTACTCCCGTAAGGTGAAGGACAAGAAAGAATGGTCACGCATATTCAATTTGGGTCACGAGATGCGTGGTGCCACGATGAAACCAAAACAGCGTGTGCGTATGAAAAGAAGTGTGTTTACTTCAACAGTTCGTCGCATGACAGAGGTGGTTCGTAAGACTGTTGGTAGTAGGTGTGCAGGGTGTGTTGGTTTTGGTAAAGTACGTCCCGTCAATAAGAACGGAAAACCCAGTAAAGTGCTGCGTGTCTGTAAACCCTGCAAGGGTGCGGGTGTGATTTACACACCCACGCGAGAGGTTGCCGGATTCAAATTGGTTCCGCGTGATACCTACGATACTGCTGCTGCTGGATTCAAGACGGACAAGACTACATTAGAAAACAGAGCAACAGAGTTGACAGGTGATGCAAAGGAATTTGCCACCGCTTACATACGGTACAATGCTTTGCGTACTTATCTGAATACTTTTGTAGAGGGAATGAAAAACAATGTTGATGAGAATGGTATCATCCATCCAGAGTTCATGCAGTGTGTTACAGCGACGGGTCGCCTTTCGAGCCGCAATCCTAACTTTCAGAATATGCCACGAGGTAATACCTTTGCAATACGAAAGGTTGTCGAGAGTAGGTTTGATGGTGGCTACATACTTGAGGGGGATTACTCGCAACTAGAGTTTAGAGTAGCTGGCTTTCTTGCAAAGGACAGTCAAGCCTATGTTGATGTAAGTGAGGGTACAGATGTTCACCAGTATACTGCAGATATTATCGGATGCAGCCGACAAGAAGCAAAGGCACATACCTTCAAGCCTCTATACGGCGGCACCACCGGAACAGACGCTCAACAACGCTACTACAGAGCCTTTAAAGATAAATACGAGGGAGTTACCCTCTGGCATGACAAACTCCAGCGAGAGGCCGTTAAAACGAAGCAGATCACCCTTCCAAGTGGTAGGCAGTATGCTTTTCCATCTGCGCGGTGGACGGAGTGGGGTACAGCCACAAATCGCACGGCGATATGTAACTACCCTGTACAGGGTTTTGCTACCGCTGACTTGCTTCCTACTGCTCTTGTTCGTTTAAGTAGGATGATGCGGATTAGGGAACTCAAGTCAGTTATCTGTAATACTGTACACGATTCGATTGTGCTTGATGTACATCCTGATGAGAAAGACGCTTGTATCAAGCTGTTAGAGTACGCAATGTTGTCGCTACCCATTGAGAGCGAGAACCGATACAAGGTTGAATATGATATGCCTGTTGAAATAGAATTGAAGATAGGAAAGAATTGGCTTGACACTGAGGTAGTAAACCTGTAAGATCATTCTACACACCTGATTATAGGAGCATGAAAAATCATGGAAACAGGAACAGAAGTAATGGAAATTGATAATATCGATGCAATTGTTGCAGCATTCAACGACGACAACGTTGAAGCACTAATGGAAGCAAGTGGGCAGGGCGGTAATAATAATCGTCAGGTTGGCTTACCCCGTATAAATATAAACTACGACGCAGAGACAGAAGATGGTGTGTCTCTTACTCGTGGGACGTGGAAGATGTACTTAGACGGTAGGTTTATCTACGCAGATAAAGTAAACATCCGTCCTATTTTGCGTACCTTTGAGTACAGCGTTTGGGATCAGGAGAGTGGTACCTTCTCGTCCAAGTCAGTTCAGAAGACCAGCTTGTCTGGTATGTTCCCGGATACCACTGGTGGTAATAAGTGTGGCAGACTCACACGGGATGAAGAGGATCGCCTGTCAAAGGATGACCTAGCGTATTTGCATTCCCGTTCAGTCGTATGTAATCAAGTAATATACGCTAAGATAAGTGGTAGCTTTGTCACTGCTGAAGGAACTGAGGTTGAGGTTACAGATCAACCAGTGGTTGCATACTTCAAACGGTCTGGGTTCAAGCCTATCTCAGACTTCATTGATAGCTTATCCAAGCAGAAGAAGTTGATGCAGAAGTGCGTTGTGTCCTTAACTACCCACAAGCACAAGAAGGGTAGTGTAACATACTGGACTCCGGTTCCTGCCCTTGTTGGTGAGGCAGACATTACAGATGAGGATAAGCAACTCATGTCAATGTTTGCTGAGACTGTAAAGGGTCATAACGATAATGTTATGAACCAAAACCGTGAAGCGGCAAAGCTCGTTGCTGACGATGACGACATCGATTTGGCAGCGGATTTTGATAATGCTAACGCTGCTTAAAATACAAGATCATATGATTAATGCTTTGCGGGGGGAAACTACTGTCTCCCCGCAAGCAGTTAAAGACTTTACTAACGAATGCACTGAAGCAGCAGAACGACAACTTGTCCATCAACGGGGTGAGTTTCGTATTCGTATGTCAGGTCTTGGTCGTCCTCTTTGCCAGCAGGTGCTGGAGAAGAAGGGCATCAAGGAAGACATGGAGTACAACACCTTATTCCGATTTATGTTTGGTGACCTAACAGAATCAATCCTTATGCTTATAATGAAAGAGGCTGGGGTAGATATTGTTGACTACCAACGAGCCGTTGAGTTACAGGTAGGAGACACACTGGTCAACGGTACTCTTGACGTTATCATACGTGATGAGTTGGGAGTAGAAAAAGTGTGGGATGTTAAGTCAGCTAGTGATTGGGCATTCAATTACAAGTTTACTGGTATAAATGGTGGCTACGACAAACTAAAAGAAGATGATCCCTTTGGCTATGTCATGCAGGGGTTTCTCTATTCGGAAGCCACGGGCTTACCGTTTGGGGGGTGGATCGTTGTTAACAAGTCTAGTGGTATGGTGGCTATTGTTGAAGTGCCGGATTGGGCGCAGGATGACAAGGAAGCTTATTTAAAAGATGCAGAGAAACGAGTCAAGTTTCTTACAGACCCTGACGTAAAAGAGTTTGTTCCATTTAAGTCAGAGCCAGAAACATATCGTCGGGATGGTGAGGTAATTAGGACAGGTAATAAAGTTTTACCTAGAATATGCAGTATGTGTGGGTATCGGCAACACTGTTGGCCTAATGCTATCTTACACGGTAAAGTTACTTCCAGAGCAAAGAACCCACCACTGGTGTGGTACGACAATCTTAAAAAGAAAGAAATGTAAGGATGCCGTATCTGTTTGTAAAAGATTATGAGGTAGAACTTATGGAACTAAACAGTGACCTTAGTCATATGTATATAGAGTCCAGCACTGGCACAGGGGGAGAACGTAGGGTCACTAGACTAAGGTTACATGAGAAAGGATTGCCTCTTACTCTTGTCAATCATTATGGCAATGATGGTCACTTAATGTCAGACACAGATGCCAGAGATATTAAAAAGGTTGAAATTGAATTACAACAAATTAGTAGACGGTCATTTTCAGGAGCGTATGTATGTGTGCCGATGCACCCTTTGACAAAAGAACTTACCAACATAGAAAAGTATTCCCCAAAACTGGCAGGGTACCTAGAAAAAAGATTAATATCAATAGGAATAACCTTTTGAATAATAAAATAAAATACAGGTCTAATTTTGAACTTAGTTTAGCAAAGACTTTGACGGCAAACAACATTGAGTTTCAATATGAAGAGGAGCGATTTGAATACATACCTGCCCCTCGACATTACACTCCCGACTTTTACTTTCCAGAAACAAACATTTATGTAGAAGCAAAAGGCCACCTAGATAAGGGGGACAGGGTAAAGATGATACTTATGAAGAAACAACATCCTAAATTAGATATTCGTTTTGTATTTATGAATGCCAAAAATAAGATTTACAAGGGAAGCAAGACGACGTATGCTGCGTGGTGTACACGATACAACTTTGAATGGGCTGAAGGGTCTATCCCTATGGAGTGGGTAAAAAAATGACTATCGATGAAACAGAACTAAACAAACAGGTAGAGATTATGTCCTTACTACCCGACAGATATTATATCATACTCAAACCTCTTGATGGAGAAAACTTTACCCTGACTGCTTATGATACAACAGATAAAACTTACGAGGATGACTCTGACTACAATCCTGCTATGATTATACAAGAAGGCATTATGGAAACTATAAGAGATAACCTTGATGCTGTGTATGATAAGGGTGCAGCATCCATAAAGTTTAAAATTGCTGCAGAAAATATGATTGAAGAAGTAGAAGAAGAGTTAAAGGGTCAGTTTGATAACAATGTAATTAAAGTAGATTTTGGAAAGAAACAATGAGACACGAGAAGTACATGAAACAAGCTATGCAACAAAGTGATGTAGATAGCCCAGAAGACTACCCACCTTCTGCTGATATAGTCAACAGTCCACCACACTACAACCAGACAGGTGTCGAGTGCATTGAAGCAATCACGGCGGCGACAGGTGATGGGTACGAGTATTACCTACAAGGAAACATCATCAAGTACCTTTGGAGATACCGTTACAAAAACGGAGTTGAAGACCTTAAAAAAGCACAGTGGTACCTAAACAAACTGATCAAAGTAAAAGAGGAACAATAAATATGAACAACATGCTACCCACACCATACCAACAATTTATTCACAAGTCACGTTACGCTCGTTGGATTGACGACGAAGAAAGACGAGAGGATTGGGATGAAACTGTATCCAGATATATTAGCTTTATGGATAATTATGTGCGTGATAAACACAATTATATCATACCAAGTAAACTGAGGTCTGAAATTGAAGACGCTATTATAAGCCTTAGAGTTATGCCCTCTATGAGAGCTATGATGACTGCAGGTCCGGCTCTTCATCGTGATAACGTGTGTGGGTACAATTGTAGTTACATTCCTGTTGATAGTCCTCGTTCGTTTGATGAGTGTATGTACATATTGATGTGTGGCACTGGTGTTGGGTTTAGTGTGGAGAGAGAGAATGTTGATAGATTACCTGTTGTATCTGATAATTTTAGTGATTCTAGTACCGTAATTACTGTAGCGGATAGCAAGCCGGGATGGGCTAAAGCCTATCGTGAATTGATTGCACTGTTGTATGCAGGTCAAGTTCCTTCTTGGGATACGTCTGGTATTCGCCCTGCAGGTGCGCGGTTAAAGGTTATGGGGGGCAGAGCCAGTGGGCCGCAACCCTTAATTGACCTGTTCAACTTTACTGTTAAGATATTCAAGAAAGCAGCAGGACGTAGATTGTTTCCTATTGAGTGCCACGATCTCATGTGTAAGGTGGGAGAGGTAGTTGTTGTGGGTGGCGTTCGCAGATCAGCCTTGATTAGTCTATCTAATCTAAATGACGACCAGATGAGACATGCTAAATCTGGTGAGTGGTGGGATGAACCTGATAAACAAATTTACCGCAATGGTCAACGAGCATTGGCAAACAACTCTGTTGCCTATAAGGGTAAGCCTGAGATGGGTACGTTCATGCGTGAGTGGCTTGCTTTGTATGACAGTAAGTCTGGTGAGCGTGGTATGTTCAATCGTGAGGCCGCTGACAAGCAGGTGGCTCGTAACGGAAGACGAAAGACAGGATACATGTGGGGTACGAATCCCTGCAGTGAGATCATCTTACGCCCATATAGTTTTTGTAATTTGTCAGAGGTGGTGGTTCGTGAAAACGACACACTTGAATCCCTGAAAGAAAAGGTACGTATAGCAACCATCTTAGGTACCTTACAATCAACCCTTGTAGACTTTAAATACTTGAGGAAAGCATGGAAAGACAACGCGGAAGAAGAACGCTTGTTAGGTGTCTCCTTGACTGGTATAATGGACCATCCAGTTTTATCAAAAAATGTAGACAGCAAGCGGTGGCTAGACGAAATGCGGGAACACGCGATAAAAATCAACAAGAACTTTGCCCAGATGCTTGGAATCCCACAGAGTACTGCAATCACCTGTGTCAAACCGTCGGGTACTGTGTCTCAACTGGTGGACGCAGCAAGCGGGATACATGCACGACACAACGACCACTTTATAAGGACAGTACGTGGAGATAACAAAGACCCGCTTACCCAGTTCCTTGTTGATAGTGGTGTACCTGCAGAACGAGATGTGTTGAAGCCTGACAACGTTACTGTGTTTAGCTTCCCTATGCAGTCTCCTAAAGGGGCGGTCACTCGCACACAAACTACAGCCGTAGAACAGTTAGAGTTGTGGAAGACCTACGCTTTACACTGGTGCGAACACAAGCCATCTATAACTGTTTCTGTAAAAGAAGAGGAGTGGATGGAAGTAGGTGCGTGGGTGTATGAGAACTTTGATGTAGCGTCAGGGGTTTCTTTCCTTCCTCATAGTGATCACACCTACAAGCAAGCACCCTATCAGGACATAGGCCCTGATGACTACCTTGAGTGGAAACAGCGTATGGAAGTAGTGCATATTAACTGGAACAAACTCACAGAATTTGAAAAGGAAGACAACACCAGTGGCTCTCGTGAACTTGCCTGTACTGCAGGAGTCTGTGAAGTTGTTGACTTGACAGCATCGTGAATTGTTGGCACTGTACATATGCCTTAACTTGGGGCGGTGATCACGACATAGAGGATAATCCAGATCATTCTATGGTCACCAACCTTAGTTGCTCAAACTGTGGGGCATTTGTTTTAGTTTATTTACCTAGAAATGAAGAAGACAGTGATACAGATAAAGATAACACCTGATATTATTAGTCGCGCCAAAAAGAAAGCTGCCTCTGTAGGTAATCTACAGGGCAGCATAACTGGTAGTCTAAGTAATGTGGTAGGGGCTATAGGCGAGGTGATTGTAAAGGACTATGTTGGGGGTAGTGATGCCAACAACAAAGACTTTGACTTGATCGTCGGAAACAAACGGGTGGATGTAAAGACCAAACGTTGTAACACCACCCCGTCACCTAACTATGATTGTTCTGTATCAGCACACGGAACCAAACAGGACTGTGATAGCTACGTCTTTGTACGTATTCTTACGGACCACAGTAAGGCTTGGATTCTTGGTGAAATACCGAAACAAACCTTCTACAAGAAAGCAACTCGTTACAAAGTGGGTGACGTAGACCCAAGCAACGGCTTTGTTTTCAAGGCTGATTGTTACAATATAGCAATACAGGAATTAGAACAAGTAAATGGCTAATAAAAGCACAGAGGCTAACCTGTTTACATTTCAGGCTAATTTAAAACAAAATGGTACCATAGAGTTAACTTGGGAAGGAGTGAAGCCAGAACAGTTTGAATCTGCAATGGTAGAGGGACTGCCCCAGTGGGATGGATCACATGCAACTGCATCCCTGCTACGGTATCTTCGATCTATGGCAGATGAAATGCTGGAGAAGTCCAGAAACTATATCTAGCGTTTCTTTTTAGCCCCTGCTATTCTGTCAGCTTGGGTTGGCTTGGGATTATTGTCTATACCTGCTTTTACACTCAACATACCAAATGCAGAACCGCCCTTTGCCATTCGCAACTTTGGAGTCTGCATCATCTGAGTCTGCATCTGATTCATGTCACGCCCTGTCATGGTGTTATTTTGCATCATGTTCTGTTGTGGCTGACTCGCTGACATCGTGCCGCCCCCGTAAGCTTTCTTGCGGGGTTTTTTCTTTGCTACGCCGCCATACATCATGGGCTTACGTTGTGGCATACCGCCATACATCATTCCTTTACGAGGGCCGTTGTTGTAGGTTTTCATTAGTCTCTGTCCTCACTCATATCAAGTTGCATTTCTTCTAGGGCTACTCTACCCGCTTCTCCCAACGCTCCCAGTTCTGATATTAGGAAATCTTGAACTAGATTGTCAAAGGTATCTAAGTCTGCTTTCGTCATTTTCTTTGGAAACTTTATCATTTGTAGCATTAGGTCTGCAGCTTCTTTGTTTCCTGCTGCTAGTTTCATCAAGTCCAATCCTGCTTGTTGTGCTAAAGAAACACCAAATTCAGCAGCGACATATTGTGGGCTAACCATACCACGAGCAAGGTTGAATGAACGAGCTATAAGTTGATTCGTACCCATAGCGTTAACTATGTTGTCAATTTTTACGGTGGTGTCCAAAGCTCCTACAGCTTCAATTGCTTTTTGATCAGACAAGTAGTCAGTTATATTTACAAGAAAGTCTATGTGTTCATCATCTAAGTATAAAGACATTACATCTCTAACTCTATCTGAATCTAACGCACCCGATATATTTTCCGGGTTTCTAAGCACTTTCTTTGTATACTCTTTACCATTAGCAGCTATGAATTTTCTACCTTCTACGTACTGTAGTCCCCCGTGATTCAACAGTCCGTTTACGATTTGATTTCTCATGCCTGTGTCAAAGACTTCTTCCGTATCAAAAGTTTGACCACCGACTGTGAATTTGTTTCCTAACTTAGCTACAACAGTCTGTCTCAATTCTTCTATATCTTGTCTGTTTCCTGATAAAACAACGTCTTCAAAGAACCTGTCTACATTCTTAACACCTAACGCATCGTTCACCATGTCTTGTGCGGCTGTTCGTATTTGTGAGTCAGAATCAAGTTTTCTAGCTAGAGTTTCAATACCATCTGATATTCTCTTTTGATACTTCTGCATACCTGAAGCTAATTCGTTACTGTTCTGTATTAACTTCTCAATACCTCTTTCTTGCTCTATCATTATGTCAAAGTCTATCAGTTTGATTTTTCTAAATGCTACTTTCCCTGTTTCATCAGCACTCTTGACCGTCACAGTCATAAGGTCTTGGAGTTCAGATACGTTTTCAATTTTAGAAAAATCGTAACCACCACCCTGAATTGCTTTCAAATCTAAATCGGCACGTTCCCCAAGTTGTTTAACCAACTTGCTACCCCACTTGGCATATACTACTTCTGTCAAAGTGCTGCGTATCAAATTAAAGTGTGTAAGAGATTGTTTGTTAGTAAGGTCAAATACTCCACCCGCTGGTATATCACTAAGCTCTTTTATTAATATATCACGTTGGAGCATAATTTTACCAACTGCGTCATCGTCTCCACGTAAAGCTTTGTTCAAGTTATCTGTTATAGCATCAAACATCTCGAATGGAGTTTTACCCCTGTAGTTCATTTGATACAAACCGTCTTTCATAGCTTGAGCTTCAGCAACTTCCTCACCTACCTGTACATCGTCAAAAAGAAACGTGTCAGCATTATTGGAGTCAACTCTTGATTGGCTAGTTGCTAAAGGGTGGCCCCTTGACTTATGAATATTAGATAGAGGTCCACCGCCCCTTATCTTATCGAACCACTCTGCTTGATATATATTACGAGCTTTCTTCCACTGTTTGGAAAACTCAGGTATGGTGTCATCTATAAGCTTTTCCACCTTGCCAGAATAGTCTGTATATCTTGCAGCCAAAGCCTCATCTCGTGTTCGTATGCCAAAGTCCCTGAATGCGGAGTACACATCCATAACTTCTCCGGGAGTTGCAAGGAAATCTGGTGCTTCACCCTTATCCATGTAGTGGAGCATGATATCTAGGGGTCTGATGTTTTCTCCTAAAAACAAGTCTCCAGAGTTTGGATTTGTATGTAAAGCATATAGCTTATCATAACTAGTTCCTTCTATAGATGCCAACGATCTCTGTGCCATCTTGTTAGCTACAGTGTACATGCGTCGCCCTAAAGGTCCAGCAAAAAATCTTGATCCTTTTGAGAAGAAATCTTTTAGACTAGCCCCTTCAGGTGCGAAACTCATAAGCTCCGTTATCATACTGTTTATGGGTACAGTCTTTCCTATTCTCCTTGCTTCTTTATCAAGCTTTACAAAGGGTGCTTTGGCTTTTTTACGCATACGTTCAAAACGTTGCTCTGTCATCATCTCAAGATTTCTAGCTACCTGTTTTAAATGAGATGGTTTGTTATTTCTAAGAAGTTCTAGTCCCTCTGCACGAGAAGCCAAAGCTTGCATGTTTTCTAAATATTGTCTATCGGCTATTTCAAGTAAATCGATGTCACCTGCAGAACCATCAGGGTTTCTTCTTACCTGTAACTCAAGGTCAACTTCTAGCTCATCAAGACTTTGCAACACTCTTGGGGGCAACTCTGCGTTTGGATCAGCAAGTATTTCCTGCTTGTACGTCCGTATGTCAGCCATAAGCTTTTCGCGTTCAGTGCCTAAATCCTGCATTATCTTGGTATTTGTTGCCTTTAGAGACTTTATGTAATTTTTAATTTCGGATGTATCATCCAAGTCTGTTCTACCAGATATTAATTCTTCTAGCCGCATGATCATACGATCCGTTGCGTAAGTTCTTTCCTGTATTAGATTTTGAGCTTTTAGCTGTTCGTTAATTGTATTTAAACTTCCTGCCTCTCTTGCATCGATCTTAAACGTAGCTAACTTTTTTGCTGACTGTAGCCAACCAATGCCGCTCATTGTTGCTATGTCTTCTTGCAGTATTCTACGAACTTCAGGACGTTGTTCAGCAGGAAACTCATCAAGTATTTCAGTTAAACGTCGCTGATGTTTCTCCATGCTTGTGACTACTTGATCTATGCCGTCCTCATCCAGTTTGCCAGCAAGCTTTGCAACAAACCCCAGTGAACGTCTGGTATCACCATCAAGAGTAACTCCGGTTGCCCTTTCAAAGTTGTTTACACTTCCGTCTGTTAGAAAGCCTCTAAACGCATCTCTGTTCCCCGTAATCAATGAAAGTGGCACTCCAGCTATACCCTCTATAGCTTCCAGACTTTTACCGTAAACATCTCCCATCTGTTGATTTAACCAAGCCGCACTTTTACCAGCAAACACTGTTGTGGGTTTTCCAATAGCCATGTATGCAATGGCTGCTATTCCCTCTCCAGCAAAACGATCCCCCTGAAAGAAACTACCTTCTCCACCTTCAGCGGTCATGCTTCCACCGTAATACATAGCTAAAGACACAGGAAGTGCCTCAACAAAGTTGTCTTTTACATTAGATATAAACCTACCTGACAGGTACCTTCGTACCATCATTCCGCGCAATCGCTGTTGTTCTGCTTGAAGCTTTCTGTATTCACTAGACTGCTTGACTACTTTTAACTTGTCGCCTGTGTTTCCTTTTCTTAAAGAGTATAAGTCTTCACTTATTCCGTCTAGTCTGCTAAATATTTTTTGACTGTTTGCGTCTACCCTGTCCATTTCCATAGCGTATGCCATGTTGTTAAGGTTGACCTTCCTAATCATCTTTCTATTTTCTAAGAACTTAGCTTGAGCCATTATGTTACCGCTCAAATTATTCAATTCTGCAGCTAAATCTATTTCGGCTTTAGATGCGCCTTTTGCTTTTGCTTTTGTATTGATCTCAAGTATCTTACGACTTGTTTCACCTATGAGTGATTGACCCCGTGCTTGTTTTGCTTTACCCACTCCCCCCATAGTAAGGACTGCCTCTGCTAATACGGAACCGTATTGTGCTAAAGGAGTGAGTTGATTCACAGACTCGTTTAACAAAGTTTGAGCCATGTTTTCATCTACAAATACTGTGTCTAGTTCTACGCTCTCACCGCTTGCTGTTTGTGTTTTAGACTTTGTAATTCTTTTAAAATCTTCTTCAGTTATTTCTTCAGAGTCTACCTGCTGTTGTAGGGTGGATACAATTGAATCGTTTATAACTTCGGATAGTTCGCGTATGCCTGTAGAGTCCCCTATAAAGCTCTTCCACCATTCTGATGCTCTTGCTCTATCTTGTGCGCTCCCTTCCCACGATTCTACAAAGGGTGCGCTATTATCTGTAAGATTAAAAAACTTACCTACGTTATACGCTGTAGCTTTTGTTGCTGCTTTTATAGCATCAATGCCGTAGTTAACTGCATAGTCAGGCAGGTAGATTGCAGTTCCTCTAAGCATTCCTTCTTTGACTCTTTCAACAGTGGTATCCCAAAAACTACCTGTTGACAGTTGCCGTATGATTATATTCTCAACACGTTTTTTATCTTTAGCCTCTAAGCCAGTGAGTGGTTCAAATGCACCGGAGACAACCCTTGCAATAGCAGCCTTACCCTCAAAGATGTTTTCCTGTATGCTTTTGAGTTTCGCATCTTGTGTTGCTTCAGGAGTGGGAACAAATGTAAACTCTCCCGGAGCAGTCTCTTGTCCGAAAGCTACTTCAGTGGTGGGTTTATTTGCTATTCTCTCTGAATAAAAAGTAAAAGCATTGTTTAATCTGTCAGTCGCTTTGGCACGGACTTCATCACTTACCCCTGAATCAGGACTTGATGCAGTTACCATATTATTTAACTGATTAGAATTATATGGCCCAACACCACCGATTCTACCGCTTTGAATTGCGCTAAAAAATTCATCCCTGTTTAAGATAGGAGATTTCTGTGCCTCAATACTTTGTTCAGCCATTTCTCCTGTTCTAAAAGCTTTCAGGGTGTTATCCTGAATATCACCTGTAACTTTGTATATCTCATCTTCACCAGTGACTTCATCTTTTACGATACCGCCGCCAGTTATGACATCCAAAGACTCTGGGATTACCTCTCCGGGATCAGGAAGTACTTGTAAGTTTTGTGCTTCTAGTGCCATTACGTTCCAACTTTCGGTGCTTTAGCTTTTTTAATTGCCTCAATTAACGCAGGGTCATCAACTGTATTAAAGTCTTTATCCATAACAGAACCGTCGTTATTTATTATATATTCGTCTGCAATAAGAGGTTTGCTTCCGTCACCCCCTGTTTTTGGAGCTTGATTCAAAGCATTTGCCCTGTTTCTTACGTAGTCCACTGCAAAAGCCGCATCAATAATCTTTGCTTCGTTAGCAGTTAGTACAGCGTTGCCCTTACCATACGTTTCAAAGACCTTCAATTTTTGTATGTCCCTGTCTAATTCGTCTATAACAACCTGTATTTTTAAAAGAGCTTGTTTCTTAGTGTTAAATCCCGCACCCAACCTGTCAAGCTGTTGTTGAACATCTTGGTTAGACAATCTTCCAGATGGGTCTGCTGCACGAGCAAGCTGGAAGGCTAGAGATATACGCATGGCTTCTAACTCTGCCAACGCATCACCACCTCTTGATCTCTTGTCCTCAATACCCTTATCCAAACTTGATATAAAATCGTCAGACAAGTCTGTTGTTTGTTCTTCTACGACTCCCAAACCAAGAAGGTCATTTGCAATTGCTTCTCTAATACTACCCTTACCCCCAAACGCAACACCCATTGCTTTTTTGAATGAGGCATATACTTCCGGGTCGTCAAAGTCTGCTCTCTTTTGTTGTAACGCTTTCAGGGCAATCATAGCTGTTTTTTTATTTGCAAGTTCTTTACTCAAAAAGCCCATAGTAAGTTTTTCTGTGGTTCCAGCCAACTTACCGTATCGTTTTCTTAATACATAATTTGCTCTAGTTAAACCCTTGTCTTGCGTCTGGAACCCAAATACTTTTACTTCATTTTTTTCTTTATTAAAAGTCATGTAAGGGGCAATAGCCATGACAAATTGTGTGAACGTAGTGGCTTTTGTGCTGTTTAATACGTTGTTAAACTTTAGTATTTCTGTGTCGCCTTCTTCATTGTATCCAAGTTTGTACAAACCTATTTCTGGGTCAAGGGAAGATACCCCCGGATAAGAAGATAACTGTATACTTGCAGATAGTGCATCTCTTTTTTGAGATGGTTCCATCCCAAGAAAATCAAAGTATTGTCTGTCGCCACTTAAAGGAATACCATTACCATCTATTCCTACCCAGTAATTATACAGTGGCAATGCCCCTCCTACTACGGATTTTACAGGTACGCCCAGCTTCTTTGCTAGTCCCATATAAATAGGCATATCTTCGGGTCTTACCTGCAAACTTCCAACTTTATATCCTATAGTTTGTTGTCCATCTTCTCCCCCCTTTTGAGGTTCTATAACTGTGGCTATAGTCAGATCACCAGTATCACTGCCATCTCCACTACCGCCGCTCTGACCCAATTCAGATTTAGCACTGTCTACTGTGTCTGTTACAGACGGTACGGGTATTCCTAAATCTTTCATTATTTTGTTGTGTAGTGCTAAAGCTTGATATGGTGAAGTGGGACTTATGCCAAATAGTTCTGGAGTCATATACCCAGATAGGTCACCCTTTCCTGAACTTAAAATTTTACCCATATCATTACTTACAATTCTCATTTGCATTCCAGACAACATATTCTGTACATTTTGGGCTAACACGGGGTCTTTTCTTAACTTCTCTTGTATTTCAGGACGGGTTATCATGTTAGAGTATTCGTTAAGAAAAGCAAAACTATCATTAGGACTGCCTTTACCATCCGCAATACTAAATCCTAAGAAACTATTTTTTGTTGATCCCGGTATCTTAAAGTTATAATCTGTCGCATCACCCAACGCTCCCTGAACAGATGCCATATCCAAAGCAATATCCCTTCCCCTTTTACCAAAGGGTCCGATAGGTTCCATGCTATCTATCTGTGTATTTGCTTTTTTAACGAGGTCTTTTACAGCATTCAATCCCGCTTCCGAAGCTTTACCTTCAATCATTGCTTTTACAGCGTAATCCTGATAAGCGTTAACACGATCCCTTTGCTTGTCACGACGAGCTTGTTCTTTGTCTATGTTTTCCGAAAAGCCTTGTACAAGACCTGTAGCAAATGCTGCAGCAATACCCATGTTTAACTAGCCTCTTCCGTTTGTTTCTTCATTGTCATAAAGTTTTCTTCTTCTGGCTCTTGTGGAGCGTACCCTTGACGAAGACCTTCGTTTATCTGCTCACTTACATAAGCAAACATTCTTGGATTGTTTTGTTTCATCATTCTGAAGAATGTTTCGTCACTCATCTCATCACGTTCTAGTTCATCATCGTTTTCAAAAAAACGGTATGGTATTTTTTCTTTGTCAGCCATACCAGCTATAGCGATAGCCAACGGTCCCTTGATTAACAAACCAATATCGGGTGAAAATTTACCGTCAGAGAATCCTTGAAAGATGTAACCCTCAACAATAACTTCTACAGATACACCTACTGTAAGAAGTTTAAACATTTCACGTTTTGCTGCTGTTTCAGACACGGCAGCGATTGCTCTGTCTAACACCACACTTGGGTCAGAATCTTTTGGTGGTTGGCCCCACGGCCACCGTTGATTATCTGAAGTTAAACCATATCCCGGTGGTGCCATAGCAAAGTCATCTTTTGCTTCAACTGATCCGACGGGAGCCATGTTTGCATCTAGTTTCATCGTACTTCAATCTCCGATAATTCAGGCCGTTCTGTTACTACTGTTTTCTTTCCTTGAGGAGTAGTCGGGCGAACATACCCCAAATCGTTCATCATAGATTGCATATTTAAATCTCTGGAGCCGTTTTCTCTAAAATGCCTTGCAGCTTCCATAACAGCAGCCTGTTGAAACAACTGTTGCAGAGGGGAACTAAGTCCCCCCTGTGCTGTTTGTCCTCGTGTAAGTTCTTTAATAGTTCGTGGTTGAGGCATTTCTGTAGTGCCAAAAACTGGTTTACCCTCTTTGGAATCAGAAAATGCTTTTGCTCCGCTCTTCAAAAAACCAAGAAAACCACCACCTCTGACTGCTTTGTTATATTCAGGGTGACCGGGGGGTGGTCCCTCTGGATCACTACCCCCACCTAATAAAAGGGGTAATCCTATAGCCACTATTGTTTTCAAATCAAACATCTCGTACCTTCCTTACTGTGCAATCCACTTAGCAAGCCAGTTGCCTACACCTGCAGCAAGATCATCCTTTTGTTTCTTATCGTACAGCTTTTCTGTATTTGCAAATTCCATAGCCATGATACCGACTTCGTGTTGTCGTTGTAATTCGGATTCACCTTTTTGAAAATTCCACGCTGCATTGTCTCTGTACTTTTGCCACAAATTATTCAAAGCGTTTTGTGTAGCGTTGAATGAGTTTTGCACGTTTATGCGGTTTGATTCGTTCTGTGTTGCAGTGTTTGCAGTGTTGACTTGTCTACGCCAGTTTACGTTTGACTGATCAACAGCGTATTGCATGTTAGCGTTAAATTTGTCCCGTGCATCTCTTATGCTGGCGTTGAACTGTGTCATGGCGTTTGTTTCGCCAGCGTTGAACTGTTCCATAGCAGCGACACGGTTAGCATTAGCTGTTTCAACTTGGGAGCCTAACTCTGCAAAAAACTCTTCAACTTGCAATTCGTTTTTAGCGTTGAACTGTTTACGTGCGTTATCTTCTGCAGCGTCCTTGAACATGGCCTGTGTTAGTGCGTTGAAACTGAGAGTATTAGCTTGTTGTCGCGCATCAAGGTTCTTTGTTTCAGTAGCAAGAAGCGACTGAGCGTTAGTCACTGCAGAGGTAAGTCTGGCATTTAAGTTTGCTTTGTCCATTGCAGCGTAAGTTGCAGCGTTAGACAGTGCCATTTGTTGTTGATTGTTTAAATTTGCAAGCTGTATAGTGGCATACTTCTTTGCATCGTCGGCAGCGATAACTACACCAGATTCTAACACGGCCTGTGTCATGGCTGCAGCCGCCATAGAACTTGCACCCAAGCCACGTGCTTGCATTACACCACTGATCTTACGAACAGCCGGAGCAGCCCACGGGGGAAGAGGTTGACCCTGTTGGACACTTGCCATCAACTGACCAAGCTGATACTGGGTTGTTGCTTGTGGATCAAGCTGTTGGGTAGCAGCCGTTCCGATTGCACCTGCAGATGGACCTGCTTGAACTCCTGTCATGTCAACTTGTACGGGCTGAGTGATCTGAGCAGCAGTCGCTGTTCCAATCTGTCCAGCTACATTGGTTGTACCTCCTACTTGTCCTACCCCAGAAGCGGGTGCGGTAGGAGTGGAAGGTCCGATTACACCTGCAGATGTTGCCGCCGGAGTGGTTGTAGGAGTAGGTATTTGAGTACCCGTAGTGGTTTGTAACTCACCTGTTTGTACGGTTTGAAGAGCAGGAGTTACAGCCGGGACACCCGCACCTGCAAGTTTTCCTACTTCAGCATCTAGTTCTGCATCTGTGGTTATTGTTGCCATAGATTAGTCTTTCTGTAACACACGGTCTAGCTTGTCTTCAACACGATGTAGTGCTTCCATAACCCGACTCATGTCTTCTCGAACCTCACTACGAGTGACGTATTCCTCACGAGTACGGTTGAGAAGAATCTCTATGCGCTTCTGTTCTCTTGTCATGCCGGAAAGAAACCACGCACCACCCATGATAATTATGCCAATCAAGGTGTCGATTATGTGTACTAAATCCATTGAGAGCTATTCCTAGTTAATTTTACTGTATTTGTATTAAAAAAGCAAGTCTTTTATATTGCATCCGGCCAGTCGTTAATCGGCGCATTACCAGTTGGCTTACCATCACTATCAACAGGTGTATCGTAAAGTGCCATAAAAGCAGCAAGATCAGCAGCGTTGGTAATGCTTGTTTCAATTGCCGCGCAAGCCGTTCTGACTGCATCACGATAAGTCGTTATACTAGATGGTATAGCTGTGGACTTCTCTGTGTTTCTGATGACATACCAATCATATGGCGCAAGCAAGCCAGCCGCTTGGGTTTTGGCTAGAGCTATAGCATTGGACTTGAGGCCAAGCGTTTTACCCTGCTCACCTGTCATTGGGTCGTTTACAGCATTGCCATCATCGTCAACCCACAGTGTATCAGTGAGTGAGCGAGGGATTAAACTGCCATCAGCGTTACGCCCCCAGTAAAACCTGTTATCGTGAGCCGCAGCCG
>MDTB01082724.1_pt1 | contig 18054 bp, 16 predicted proteins | sample 811161 | NCBI WGS metagenome assembly MDTB01 (sample SAMN05326650, study PRJNA326480) | marine metagenome | isolation source: seawater | place: Mediterranean Sea | collected 2009
CCTCAGAGGTGGATGCTTGAAAAATTTTAGCCCCTGTCCTCTTGGCAAGCCCCAACATATTTATTGCTCCATGCACAGCCGTTTTTAACGTTTGCACAGGATCATACTGATAATGTATTGGGGAGGCAGGGCAAGCAAGGTTATAGATTTCATCAATTTCTAGGTATATTGGAAAGGTTATATCATGACGAATTAATTCAAAATTTTTATTTTCTAATAAATGTAACACGTTTGACCTCTGACCAGTGAAAAAGTTATCTATGCAAATAACATAGTGCCCTTTAGATAGAAGGCTTGCACATAAATGAGATCCTAAAAATCCCGCTCCCCCTGTGACTAAAATTCTTTTCTGATTGATTCCTGTCATTTGATTTAATACCTCCCCTTAGAATCTTTTTTTTTATTTGAGTAAAATGAATATTTACAGAAAAAATAAAATCCATTCATATCTACCTTGATAAAATTCTTGTTATATGGCCTTGCCAAATTAGTTCAAACTACACTATGACGGGTGATCAAATAAAATATTTACCACTACCCTAATTAACTACCTTTTTTCTCGCGATACAGTTATTCGCTATAGTTAACTACCCTACAACTACCTCATGGGGAAAGTCTATTCAAAACTAGGATTTTGTGAAATATAAATTTTAGAAACATGTTTTGGCACTTCAAGATAACCTATGATAAGATTTATACCAACTAATGAATTTAGGTACTCCCTCCTTTATGGAAGTTTTTGGAAAATAATCTAATTTTGTTTTTGCTCTATCAATATTCGCAGCTGTTTTTTCTACATCACCAGGCTGAATACCTAAAAAATCAACTTCAGCTTTTTGTCCTAATTCTTTTTCGATATAACCTATCATATCCATTAAATCTTCAGAGTGACTATTGCCCAGATTAAACACCTCGCATTCATAGTTATTTTTAATACTTGATACCACTCCATTAATTATGTCATCTACATATGTAAAGTCACGTCGCATTTTGCCATGATTAAAAACTGGGATTTTTTTACCCTTAATAATTTTATCAGCAAAAATGTACATTGCCATATCAGGCCTACCCCAAGGGCCATAAACAGTAAAAAATCTCAATCCAGTCGTATTCAAACCAAATAAATGGCTATAGGCATGCGCTATCAATTCATTCGATTTCTTAGTTGCCGCATAAACAGATATTGGTGAATCAACTCTATCATTAACAGAAAATGGTGTTTTTTTGTTGCCACCATAAACGGATGAGCTGGATGCATAAATCAAGCCATCGACTTGATAATTTTTGCAAGCTTCGATTATATTAGTGAATCCAACTATATTTGATTCAATATAAACATGAGGATTTACCAAGCTATACCTTACCCCAGCTTGCGCAGCAAGATTAACTACTTTATTGGGTTTAATTTTTTCAAATGCTTCATTGACATCTCTCAGGTTTGCAATATCAAATTTTTGAAAGGAAAAGTTTATGTAATTTGAGAGCAGGTCTAGTCTATCTTGTTTAAGAGATAAATCATAATAATCATTCATATTATCAACTCCATACACAACATATCCATCATCCAAAAGACGCCTACAAAGATGCATACCTATAAAACCTGAGCAACCAGTTACCAGTATTTTTTCCATTTAACAGATTACAATATCTATTGACTTATTTTTATTTTTTAATATTATTTTGATTGAATATTTGATTTTAATCGTTAGTGCCGAAAATTAAATTTTTTGAATGTTAACTTATTAAGGTAAGCATATTTACAACTAAAGGCACAGATGAAGTTTAAACTTGAATTATAAAAACATTATTTCCAAGTTCAATTTCATACTATCTTGGAATATTCTAGAAAATAATAATGACCTCTGAAATTCTAGCTCTCTGTAGTTGAATCTAAAAATCTATTTATTTTTATTATGAATGTCAATTGCGATAGATAATGCGGTAACCGCATCTTCCGCTTTAACAATTAGTTTCTCTTTCTTTTCGACCGCATTGATGAAATTTTCTATTTCTAACGCAAGTGGCTCGCTCCCATTTGATTTTTCTACAGAAAATTTTGGTTCTTGAAATTTGACGATATAATCACCATAGTCATCGATTTGAGCTTCAATTATTGATTCATAAATCTCAATTTTTTGGGTGATCAAATTTAATTTTGCATAACCTTTCTCTCCAGTTACGCTGATATTCCTAATTTTTACTGGAGTTATCCAATTAGCCTGCAAATAAGAACTTGTATTATTATATGACATCAAAATATCGCACGAATCGAATCTGTTTTTTAAAAGAGCATTATTTAGATGAGCAGTTACTGTATCTGGAGGAGACCCAATTATATAGTTACTCAAATCAATATCATGAATTGCAAGATCTATCACCACATTGGTGTCTTTTATTTGAGGTGGAATTATACCCACTCTCTGAAATTGCATTGATGTAATTCTTCCAAAATGATTATCGTCAATTAGGTTTTTTAATTTCCTTACTCCTTGATTATATCTCTCCAGGTGACCAACTAATAAAACTAAATTTTTCCTCTCAGCAGTATTTATTAGATCCATCGCATTATTGATAGTATCTGATATGGGTTTTTCAACTAGTAAGTGGATACCATGGTTTAAAACCTCTTTCCCAATTTGATTATGTGTTGACGTTGGTGTCGCTAGACTTAAAATATCTGGTTTTTCTTGCTTAATCATTTTTACATAATTTTCATAGTACCTTGTCTCATACTTATGAGAATAATAAGCTCCTAACTTTTGATCCCGATCACATATACCAACCAAGTCAACTCTATTATTTTCAGAGTAAATACGAATATGGTGACGGCCCATGTTACCCACACCAATCACACAGGCTTTCACTATATTTCCTTACTTACCATATTTGAGGCTACATCTAAACTCATAGTTATTTCTTCATTGCACAAAGAACACGAAAACTTTACTTTTTCATTTATTTTATTTATTTGCTCCATGCGATGACCATTTTTACAAACCATACCGATTATGCGAGCAGGGTTTCCCATTACTAATGAGAAAGGAGCAACATCTTGCGTTACAACCGCTCCAGCACCTACCATTGAATATGCGCCAATTACATTCCCACAAACAATTGTAGCATTCGCACCAATCGAGCACCCTTTCCGCAGGATTGTTTTTGTTATTTTCCAATCATCAAGGAACGCTCTTGGTTGCAAATCATTTGTAAAAACTGAATCAGGACCTAAAAAAACATCATCACCAATGATTACTCCTGAATAAATGTTAACTCCATTTTGTATCTTTACATTATTTCCAATAATGACACCCCTATCAATAAAAACATTCTTCCCTATACTACAATTCTTCCCTATAACTGCATCAGGTCTTATTTGCACATGTTGCCATACTCTTGTTTTTTCCCCAATCTTAACATTTTGTTCAATTGTAGCTGTTTCATGAATCTGCATTGTACCTCCTCAAAAATATTTTTAGATAATACCTAATTCTTCTTTTGTTATCGCAGAAGTACCTACATGACTGACTACAATACCGGCCGCGAAATTAGAAAATTCTACAGCTTCTCTAAACGAAAGACCATTAATTAAACCTATTGCTAAACACGAAATAACCGTATCACCGGCACCCGTGACATCAAAAACTTCTTTTGCTTTAGCCTTTATATGGAATGCTTCGTTTTCCCCAACAAAAGTCATTCCTTTTGCCCCTCGAGTGATGAGACAATTTTCAATTATAAACTTTTCTCTTACCATAGAACCTGCTTTTATGAAATCCTCATCGGTTTTTAGTTCTATACTACATACTTTTGATATTTCTGCCTCATTTGGGGTAACAACCATCGATCCATAATATTTTCGCCAATTAACGCCCTTTGGATCAATTAAAACTGGCTTGCCGATTCTTTTCATCTTTTTTATTGTTTCTTTAATAATTTTTTCTGTGCATACACCCTTAGCGTAATCACTAATAATTACACAGTCGACGACATCAGTATAATGACTCAACTTTTTGAGTAAATCCAATTCTTCCAATTTGCTAATTTTGCTATTATTCCAATCAGCTCTTACTATATGTTGGCCATTAGCAATAAGTCTCATTTTATAATTTGTTTTACAATCTGCACTTAAAATAATATCCTGATAAGAAATATTTTTTTGTGTTATCAATTCAATAATTTTTTCCGCATTATTACAATTTCCAATAACAGATAATACTTTTACCTTCATGCCCAAATTTTTAAGGTTAGATAACACATTTCCGCACCCACCAAGCATTTTAGCCTCTTTACTCACTTCTAGTATGGGCACCGGTGCTTCCGGAGAGATTTTCTTTACCTCTCCGTGTATGAAATGATCTAACATCAAATCACCAATAATCAGTATCCTGCCCTCAAGCGTATTTTTAAAATAATTTTCTATCATATAGCAAATACCATTATCTGTACTAAAAAAAAGATTTTTCTAAGTGATTTACGATCCGATTACTAGCGCCGATTTTATATGGACAGTTTGATTTGAGCATTTCATTATATACATTTTCATCATATAAAATTTGATTTGCAGAATCTATGATTCTGTTTGAATCTACGCCTACAAGTTTATTTCTACCCGACTCAATGGTCTCAAACCATTCAGTATTTTTTCTCAAAGTTAAACATGGTGTGTTAAATATTGAGGCTTCCTGCTGAACACCTCCAGAGTCAGTTAAAATTAATTTTGAACTATCTAAAAGAGATAAAAAATCAGTATATCCTAATGGATCAATGATTACAACGCGATCTTTTAATCTTTTTAAGATTCCATAATTTAAGAATTTCTTTTTTGTTCCAGGGTGCATGGGTAAAATAGTTTTAGTCTCCAGCCCCATAAGAGCATCCGAAATCATCATTGCATTTTTTCTTGAATCTATATTCTGCTTCCTATGAATTGTAACGAGTACATAGTTTTTTGACTTAATACTAAGCTTGGAGAGTATTTTCGATTTTGCATTAGCAAGTTTTATCACCTTTTTAGCTATTTCAACAAGGGTGTCTCCTACCAAAATACTTTCTTGCTCTTTTCCCTCGTTTTTTAGGTTTTCTAATGCCCTTATAGTAGGCGCAAAACAATAATTTGATATAGAATCTATAATTCTTCGATTAATCTCCTCAGGCATTTCCATATCAAATGAACGCAAACCTGACTCTATATGAACCAATGGAATACCTAGTTTTGCGGCTGCAATAGAGCTAAAAAGTGCCGTGTCAGTATCACCATGAACAATAACAACTTTTGGTGGTTCAGAAATCAATATTGATTCTAGCTGAACCATCCCTCTCCCGATTTGATTGAATTGATCTCCTAATTTTAGATCCAAGAAATTATCAGGATCTGGGAGTTCCAATTCTTCAAAAAAAATTTTGGACATATTATAGTCATAATGCTGGTTACTATAAATTAATCTATATTTCAACCCTCTTTTAATAACTTCTAACAAAACCGGGCTAATTTTGATTATTTCTGGCCTGGTTCCTGCAACAAACATTAAGTCATTCATTGGAAGAGGCTTTTACAAAATTTTCTTAAAGAATTAAATGCTTGAATACTAGAATTACCTTTAACATTTCTCTAAAATATTCAAAATAAGGTCTTGACTTTCCTTACTAAGGTAAGGATGCATTGGTACTGAAAATATTCTAGATGCTATATCTTCAGAAATTGGGAAAGAGCCTTTTTCGTAGTTTAGCGAACTAAAAACTTTCTGTCTATGCAAAGGGACAGCATAGTATATCATAATTGGGATACCATTTTTTTTAAAACTTTTAATTATTTCATCTCTGTGACTATTTGTTTCAGCTAAAATAGAAAATTGCGCCCAAGATGAACTAAAATTTTTTGGAACAAATTGAGTGCTGAACTTTTTAGGCATTTTATTTATAAAATATTTTGCAATTTTATTTCTATTTTTTAATTCAGTGTTAAAAATTTTAATCTTTTCAAGTAATATTGCCGCTTGGATTGTATCGAGTCGTCCATTCAAGCCAATACGAACGTTATCGTATTTATCAGCACCCATCCCATGTATCCTTATAGACTTAATTATTTCTGCTAGCTTCTCATCATCAGTAAATATTGCTCCACCATCACCATAACAACCAAGAGGTTTTGCAGGGAAAAACGAGGTAGAAGCAATTTGCCCAAACGAACCAGCATTATTTCCCATAAATTTACCGCCAAAACCCTGGGCTGCATCTTCTAAAACAAACAATTTGTGCTTTTTTGCAAATTTTTCAATCTTATCATAGTTGGAAGGCAGGCCAAAAAGGTCCACAGGAATGATAGCCCTTGGTTTTAAATTGTTTGATTTCGCTTCGTCAATAGTACTTTCCAGTTTATTTGGATCAATATTAAAAGTTTTTGGACAGATATCGCAGAAAATAGGTGTTGCGCCTAAAAGACTAATAACTTCTCCAGTTGCAATGTAGGTAAATGGCGTAGTCAAAACGGCATCACCAGGTCCTATGTTCTTTGCCATTAGTGGGATAAGCAGAGCATCAGTTCCTGATGAGCATGATATGCAATATTTCACTCCAACATATTTAGCTAAAACACTCTCTAATTCTAAAACCTCAGGACCCATTATGAACTTTCCATGACTCAGGACTTTATCAATTCGAGCCTTAATTTTATCTCTAATTTGAATTTGCTGGGTTTTTAAATCAATAAACTGCATTTTTATTTTTATGGCATTTACTATTTATTTTTTTATTAAAAAAATCTTTTTAGATACAGCTTCGCCTTGTGAGTCCCAATTTTTGCACTCATCTAACTCGGAATCTTGTGAGGAATTTTAAAGATTACAGCTCTATATAATTTTGAACTTAAATTTATTTTTTCAACGTAAAAAGATTTTAAGCTAATAGTTAATTCGAAAAAGTATTTGCACAATATTTTTTCTATAGAAGCTCTATAAATTGTAGTCCAGCTAAAATTCCTAAATTATACTAATTCCGCAATCGTTGATCAAAAATGCTCACTTTCTATACTAATGAAAATTTCACAAAATTTTTCTTTAAAAATGCCAAGAGCGATTTATTAAGTAATTTATAAAATTTTAAATTGATATTTTTTTTACGAGCTATTGATATTTTTATAGTATCTGGCACTACGAGAGTTATTTTGAGTAAAAATTTTACTCAAAATAAACTTATTTGCAAATGGGAAAATAATATTTTAAATATAATTTCAAATATTAATGATAATGGATTTTTTTATTCCTAAAATTCTAATAAACTGAAGATTTGATCAACGGGCAATATTTCCTGACCATTTAAATCCTTTAGTACAATTAAAAAAGCCGCAGCGTGAATTTTCCCACCCAATTTAGCTATCAAATTACAAACGGATTTCGCAGTGCCTCCAGTTGCTAAAAGATCATCTACAATTAATACGTTGGAGTTGATATTTATTGAATCTACATGCATTTCCATAGAATCCTCTCCATACTCTAAACTATATTTTTCAGAAATTGTTTCAGAAGGGAGCTTTCCTGGCTTTCTTGCAAGTACCATACCACAATTAAGTCTGAGAGCCAAAGGCGCAGCAAAAATAAAACCCCTGCTCTCAACACCAACTATTGTATCTATATTGCTATCCTTGAATCCTTCATAAAACATATCAATAGTACAAGAAAACAATTCGGGGTTTTGGAGCAATGTGGTAATATCTTTGAACTGTATTCCTTTTTTCGGAAAATTCGGTACAGTTCGTATACTATTTATTATTTCTTGTTTATTCATAAATTTTTTCCTGTGTTATTATTTAATTCAGCTACGGTAGTTTTGATAAGATTTTTCACTTTTTCAACATTTTTTTTCATGGTTGTATAAACCATATCCATAGTAACCTCATCTTCTGATTCGCGCCAACAGTCAAAATCAGTACTCATTGCAATTGCCTGATATTCAATTCCTTTTTCTTTTGCTAGGACAACCTCAGGCACAGTAGACATGTTTATAATATCACATCCCCAAGATCTGAACATATGGCTCTCAGCTTTGGTGCTGAAACGGGGACCTTCAATAGTTACAACTGTCCCCTTATTGTGATATTTAAGTCCTTTTTGATCGCAAATTTTCACTAGGTAGCTACGGAGGAAACTACTAAATGGATTTGCCATTGATATGTGTTGCACATCTTTGCCATCAAAAAAGGTACTTACCCTTTTTGTCGTACGATCTATGAACTGATTGGGAAAAATAAAATGACCTGGCTTTATATGCTCCCTCAATGACCCACATGCCGTAACAGCAAGAATATGCGTACAATTTTCTTCCTTCATAGCATGTATATTTGCACGGTAGTTCACGTTTGTGGGATTTATAGAGTGACCTTTTCCATGCCTTGATATTATTACTACAGGAGTATTTTCAATACTACCGAGAATTAATTCAGAGCTAGTTGGGCCATATGGTGTCGAGATATTTTTTGTTGAATAATCACTAATAAATGCCGGGTTCTCCATACCCGAGCCACCAATGATCCCAACTTTTATGTTTTCAGATTTCATTTCAATTTACCAAGGCTGTTTTCATAAGGGGATTTCGCTACTCCTTTTTCAGTTATGATACCTGTAATGAGCTCTGCTGGAGTAATATCAAAGGCAGGTGTTAGAGCTTCTATGTTTTCATCTGTGATAGGTATATTTTTTATGCGTGTTATTTCTTTGATAGAGCGTTTCTCCACAGGTATATTAATACCAGATAGAGTATCATAATCAACTGTCGATAGCGGAGCAGCAACATAAAACGGAACTTTATGGTGTTTAGCCAGCACAGCTAAACTATAGGTTCCTATTTTATTTGCTGTATCCCCATTTGCTGCTATACGATCCGCGCCGACAAAAATTCCATTTATGTTTAAATTTTTCATCGCCTGTGCCGCCATACTATCCGTCATTAAACTAAATGGAGTATTTGTTCGTTTCAATTCCCAAATATTTAACCGCGCTCCTTGCAATAAAGGTCTAGTTTCACACACATAGACCTTTAGATCTTTTCCCTTTGCATGAGCATACTGAATTACCCCTAAGGCAGTTCCTATACCGCTTGTTGCCAGTCCACCAGTATTACATATTGTCATAACATTGCTATTTTCAGATATCAAATCTGATCCGTTCAAGCAAAGATTATGGCATCTATTTATATCATCGTTTTTTATCTCATGAGCCAATTCTAATAACTCTAATTTTAATTCTACTACCTTACCATCAAAATTTTCTGCTTTTTGTTGCATTTTTTTGACAGCCCACCTAAGGTTAATTGCAGTTGGTCTTGTGTTTGCGATTTCATTTGTCTTCGCTAAGAATTGATCCAAAAAACTCTTTTTGTCGTTAGTATCAATTGAATCGGAAACTAAACAGATGCATAAGCACCTGCGACACCTATTGCTGGTGCCCCACGAATTGACAACCTGTAAATAGCGGCGCATACCTCTTTGTAATCATCTGTAATTATGTATTTTTCTTCAATGGGTAAATAAGTTTGGTCTATTAAACGGACCTTCTTATTTGAATACTCTATTGTAGGAGTTAAGGGGACTAAAGTTTTCACCTTTTTATTTTATAGAGATGGAAGCATGGCTAAAATTGGTATTGCTAGTGATACTAAAAATAATTATTAAATAGCATTTTATACAGGATTATTATGAGAAATCTTTGGGATGATAAGGAAGCAGATAAATTTAGTTCAGATGATCTTAACCTTCGAGTTTATTCCTCACGACTACTGGGCCAAAACCCTGCGCTTGTGCTTCATGGTGGCGGTAATACTTCCGTGAAAGGGATCTACAAAAATATTTTTTCTGAACCGGTAGAGACTTTGTTTATAAAAGGAAGTGGTTGGGATTTAATTTCAATCCAAAAAGAGGGCTTTGCCCCCGTTCGATTAAATCAATTAAGAAAATTAGCAGAATTATCAAGTCTTTCAGATAGTGAAATGGTAAGAGAACAAAAGCTCGCAACATTGAACCCATCCGCACCAAACCCATCAGTAGAGGCAATATTACACGCTTTGATTCCAAATAAGTTTGTTGATCATACCCATGCCGATGCTGTTTTGTCTGTAACAAATACTCCTAATGGGAGGAAAAAAATAAATGAGATCTATGGATCTGATATACTTATAGTGCCATATGTAATGCCTGGATTTATACTTGCAAAAAAGATTAGCTCATTAACTGAAAATATAGATTGGGAAAAACTAAAGGGCATGATTTTAATGAATCATGGTGTCTTTAGTTTTGGAGATTCAGCAAAAGAAAGCTACACAAGAATGATCTCTATCGTAAGTAAGGCAGAAAATTATTTAAAGAAAAAAAATGCTTGGAAAAAATATGCAAAACATAAAAACAACCCAAATCCTTTAGCCTTATCAAAAATTAGAAGTTTTGCCAGCAGAATGACAGGAAAGGCAGTCATTGCCAAATTAAATAGCTCGCCTGAGGCTTGCGGGTTTTCTAAACTAAAGAATAGTAAGTCACTCAGTCGCAGTGGCACACTTACACCAGATCATGTAATTAGGACGAAACCTTTTGCATGGATAATTGAAAAAGATTTAGAAAAATCCTCTGAGAATTTTATCAAAAAATATAAAAATTATTTTTCCAAAAATAATAACAAAGGATTATCTAGACTTGATAATGGGCCGAAATGGGCTCTCTGGCCGAATATAGGAGTTTTATCTTTTGGAGGAACAAACAAAGATGCTAATATTGTTAAGGACATAAATAATCATACCATTCGTGCGATGCAAGAATCGGAATCATTACACAAATGGAAACCATTACCTGAAAATAAACTTTTTGAAATAGAGTATTGGGAGCTCGAGCAAGCTAAATTAAAAAATGAAAAAATAAAATTACCCTTTCAAGGTCAAATCGCGCTAGTCACAGGCGCCGCAAGCGGGATTGGACTATCGTGCGCTAAATCCTTATTAGATCATGGATGTGTAGTCGCGGGAATAGATAAAAATCCCAACATTTTAAGTATATATGAAGAAAATAAAAATTTTTCAGGTTTTAAATGCGACGTAACTAAATCAAGTCAGGTAAAATCAACAATTGAAAAAATTGTTCTAAAATACGGGGGCCTTGATAAACTTATCAGTAATGCAGGTGTTTTTCCTGAATCTATTAATCTGGCTTCGATATCTGAAAAAAAATGGAAACAAGATTTAGAAAGCAACTTGACCTCTCATCACCATATATTAAAACATTGCATCCCTTTTTTAAAGAATGGTATTGATAGCGCGGTTGTATTTGTAGGTACTAGAAATGTTGGAGCGCCGGGACCTGGTGCCGGAACCTACACAATTGCAAAGTCAGGACTTACTCAAATGGCACGTTTAGCAGCAATTGAACTTGCGCCTTTCAATATAAGGGTAAATATCGTTCATCCTGATTGCGTGTATGATACGGAAATTTGGACTGAAAAAGTACTTAATGAGCGGTCTAAACAATATGGAATTACAATCGAAGAATATATTTCACGAAACCTATTGAAAAAACCAGTAAGCTCAAAAAATGTCGCTGACGTAGTGCGTTTTCTAATTGGGAAAAGCTCCTCAAAAACTACAGGAGCACAAATTCCCGTTGATGGCGGGAATGATAGAATTATTTAAAAAAGTTTATAAAATAATTATCTATCTTAAAAATAACATTTTTTTTACTTGCTGATTTTTATCAACGGTAAGGATATAAAAATATAATCCACTACCTACTTGATGTCCCTCTTCATTGGTTCCATTCCAAGAAACTGAACTTGTTCCGGTATTGTAATAAGAATTAACAATTTTTTTTATTGAATTTCCCAACAAGTCGAAAACTGTAATATCCACAATAGCTCCTTTGTTTAATTCAAATTCAATCACAGTATTAGGATTAAATGGGTTAGGATAATTCTGATGCAGCGTAAATCTACTTGGTAAATCTTCTTTTACTATTCTAACATTATCTTGGTCAGTAATAGCGATAACATCTATACCTTGTTGTGAATCGATTCCACCAAAAGTTAGATTTACAGTGCTATATTGATTTTGATTAAAAATTGGCATCAACGTAACTGATAAATCTAAAATATCTCCCGCTATTATTTCTCCAGAAATACGTTCAAACGAAAACCAATTTGCTGAATCTCCTTTTAGAATAAATGCATTATCTACCGCAATTCCATATCCCCATGAACCACCACAATCATTATACTGTACTCCAGCTCTAAAATCTCCAATCTCTAAAAATGGACTTAAATTGAATACAAATGTATGCCAATTGGCAAGATCAAAATCAAAATCAGGAACGTAATAGCTGTAATAGTCATCATAAGCTGCTAAAGAGGTGGCAAAAGTAGTATCAACTTTCTTCCATGTAAGCCCATTATCTTGAGATACAACTATGGCGGCATCTTCAGAATACCAATTCCCTACTGAGCATGGTCCACCCGGATTTGGGAAATATATATCAATCATAAAGAATATTGGTTCTGATCCATCTTTAGTTAATAACTGTGACTGTAGTAATGCATTGGTTGTAATATTTTCATAATAATTATCAGAATTATCATCATTAATATAAAAAAAAGTATTACCTGACTCCGGTGGAAAAGCCATATAATCAGAATTTGCAGATTCAGAACTGCCAATGGTCCAGATGTCACTCAAATCGGAAAATGTACTTGTTTCTAAAGAATTGAAATCATCAGTAATAATAATATTTTCAGATATTGGTTCAATAAATTGATCAGATGAAAAAGTAAAACGGTAGTTAGAAGTATCGTTGTTTATTAATGAAAAGTCAAAAATAGAATATTCATTTAGAGTATAATCTAACGTATCCCGAAATAATGTTTTGGTGAGTTCATATTTTGGAATAGGATAATAACAAGCCTCGGCAGCTAAGCTAGATTCATTTTGCCCATAAGTTGCACTTACACTAAAACAATAATTAACATTATTTGTCAGCCCCTCAACAGCATAGGTATTTGATTGGCTTGAGCCAATGTAGGTTCCATCTTGGTAAATATTATATCCAGTGAGATTTTCACACGGATTTTGAAACGGGTTTCCATTCCCACCAAAAACGCGAATGTTATCTATATACCAGTTCTCATTATTACCAAACCTATCAAAAAATCTAAAACCAATATATATTGATTCCCCAGTATATTCAGATAAATCTACAAAATTAGCAACATAACCATCGCCCAAGTCCATTGGATTGGAATAATATATCGGTGACCAATTGATTGAGTCAGTGGAAATCTCGACCCAATTAGAATCATTTGAATCCTCACTGTACTCAATATATTCATCAAAAAACAGTGTTGCGCTTACAAATGAAGATAAATCAATTAATGAGGTTCGTAAACGGCTATTGATTGGAGAAAGCGTATCAGACCAACCTGCAAATGCACTAAAATCATCTGTATCAGTATCAGAACACGGATACATTTCGTCACCGCAGCTAAATTCGCCATTAGACTTTTTAAACCAACCGCCAGATGTGTCTTGTCCTATATTTTCAATGAAAATATTTTGATCAGGTATTGCACAAACAGGAAAGCAGGCATTAAAAATTTCATCACCAAAACCAGCTAAGCTATCTGGTTCATCCCAAAATAGTAATACAGAATTATTAAGTGGTAAACCCTCTAAAAAAAGCGGAGGGCAGAAATTTTGACTTTTTGGTGGGTTCGGAGTTATCACAAAAAATAAGATGAATGATAAGCCAAATGTCTTTTGAAGTTTAGTGACAAAAAAAGTTTTCATAAATTTTAATAGTAATGTGTTTTTTAAATCCTTAATCTAATTTTCCAGGCCAATTACTTTTCCATCTTCAAAGTTTACAACACCTGGAATAAATCCACTATATAGCCATGAGTCAATTTTATCTGTTTTTAAGGATTTTTTTATGATTTTTGTTGGATTACCCCATGACAATTGAACCTGTTTTTTTGTCATCCCCATTAAAATATTTCCATTTTTTATTTCAGAAATAAATACTGGATCCCAATCTAATGAAAAAGGGTTGCTTGAAAAATAATAATTTTCAAAATATCCCTCAGTACGATCTATCATATTGTATTTTACAAATCCCTCATGACTACCCTCCAGAGATTTAATTTTTAACCATATTGGTCTTTCAGTCCCACCATTATAAAAAAGATATAAATCAATTACCTTAACTTCTTCAAACCTCCTGAAGGAAATATTCTCATCAGTGAAAAAGGAGGAAGTAGTCGGATAAAGAAAATTAGTTGTTTTATTAAGCCAAATAGTACGACCAATAAATTCTTCAGCAGTTAAAATTTCCTCATTATTGCAAAGGTACGGAGGTAGTATATCTAAAGTAATTTCCCATGATTTTCTTTTGTATTTTATTTTTTCCCCGTTAAGTAATTCAATCAATAAATATTCAAATTTCTCAGAATTAAAAAACTTACCCAAAATTATTCCCTTTTTTTTTGTTAAGTATGAGAAAGGTATGTAGTTGTTTTCTTCATTTAGAAATGAAAATTCGCTGTCAATATCATTATAAGATGAAATTTCGTGCCCAATGGATACAAACATTACGTGGTCATTTGACCATTGACAATGCATTAAGATTGATCTACTAGAATTAAACTCAGATGAATCTAATTTAATCTTACCAGATTTTAAATATAGCCTTGGACTTATTTTAACACAACTAGAGTAGAACGTTAGAAATAGTCCTGTAATTATACTAATAGAACAAGCTTTTTTAGTTTTAATTATCAAAGCATATATTTAAATATGTGTTTATATCCAATCATCAATCGGTGCAGTTAAATTGCCACCTGTTGCACCAGTATTAACCACTCCTGATTTCTCGACGATCAATATTTTACATCCTTTTTTTGATTCTGTTTTATGTTCGATACCCATGGGTATCGAAACAAGTTCTCCTGCTTTTAAAATTAACTTACTATCTCTGAAAAAAATGGTCATTTCTCCTTCAATGACTAAAAACACCTCATCTGTTTCCTTATGGCTATGCCAAACAAAATGATCTTTAATTTTCACCAGTTTAAATTGAAAATCATTCATTTCTGCTATTACTTTTGGAGTCCATACTTCATTAAATTTTGAAAATTTTTCTTCAAGGTTAATTTTCTTACATTTCATTTGAAACCTTTCCCCCTACTATGCACTCAAAAAGAGAATGATATTTTATTTAAATAAGATCAGAAAAATATATTAAAACTTTAGAAAAGTTTTTCGAATAAATTTTATCAGTAGTTTTAAAGTTGACGATAAGATAGTTTGTTTTATGATTGGATTAGAATAAAAATATTTCCCTCTTTTAAAGATTAAACCAAGTTGGGTTTTGTTTAAATAAATAAAATAGACAAAATACGTAATGAACCAAATAATGATTACTACAATTGCAATTTTTAAATACATAGAATAAAATAATTAACTCATACAATGAACTTCCGACGAAAATTAATCATAGAATATTCGAAAAAGAATTTTTTATTTAGAATTTTAAATTAGATTTAGAAAATAAAATCAAATGAAAGTTTTAATCTATGTGTGGTATTATTGGTTATTTAGGTAAGAAAGATCCAGTACCCATCTTATTGAAAGGTCTGAAACGCCTTGAATACAGGGGATATGATTCAGCTGGTATTGCATTGCTAAATGGTAATGAATTAACTCAAATAAAAAAAGCTGGGAAAGTATCAGATCTTCAGTTAATGATTGATGATTCACCAATGAAAGGTAATTGTGGAATAGCTCACACTCGCTGGGCAACTCATGGAGAACCTAATGATATCAATGCTCATCCCCATCTTGATCAAACGGGGAAAATTTCTCTTGTCCATAATGGCATAATTGAAAATCACGACATCATCAAACAGGTGCTTCGAAGACAAGGCGTCTCATTTACAAGCGATACTGATACCGAAGTGATATCTCAATTAATATCTATGCTTTACTTTGGTAGCTCAAAAATTAGTTTTGAAAATGCTGTTCGTTTAGCATTGCAAGAAATTGTTGGAGCCTATGGGATTGTAGTATTGTGTGCAGATGAACCAGACACATTAGTGGCAGCAAAAATGGGTAGCCCCCTGGTATTTGGAATTGGTGATGAAAATTATTTTCTTGCTAGCGATGCTGCTCCAATTATTGAATACACAAGAAATGTAATTTTCCTTGATGATGGTGAACTTTTGGTAATAAAAAACGGAAGTTATGCTATCTCAAATATTAATTCAAAAAAGCCCATTACAAAAACATTTACGAAAATTGATTTAAGTATAGAGCAGATTGAAAAAGGAGAATTCCCACATTTTATGCTCAAAGAAATATACGATCAAAAACATTCAATCACTGATACAATGCGGGGCCGATTAAACCTACAAGATGGGACAACCCATCTAGGTGGTATTGTAGACTATGTCCCAAATTTACTCTCAGCAAATCGAATTTACTTAACGGGGTGCGGTACTTCTTGGCACGCTGGTTTGATTGGTAAATATTTAATCGAGGAATATGCTCGTGTTCCTGTTCACGTAGAATATGCATCTGAGTTCAGATACAGAAACGCGGTCATCGACCATGATACTGTTTTAATTGCAATAAGCCAGTCAGGAGAAACTGCAGACACACTCGCTGCGGTTCGAAAGGCAAAGGAACTTGGGGCTTTAACCTTAGGGATATGTAATGTTGTAGGAAGTACAATCGCTCGACAAACTGACACAGGAATTTATACTCATGCAGGACCGGAGATTGGGGTTGCATCTACTAAAGCATTTACTGCACAAGTCACAGTACTAATTATGCTTGCATTAAAAATTGGTAGAAAGATAGGTTACGCAAAAAACAGAGGGCAGCATCTTATTGAATCCTTGAAGAATATCGATGAAGATATTACCCATATACTCAGAGATATCAGTAAACTAGAAGTCGTAGCAAAGAAAACAATGAAAGCTGATAATTTTTTATATTTAGGTAGAGGAGTAAATTTTCCTGTCGCGCTTGAGGGTGCATTAAAATTAAAAGAAATTTCATACATTCATGCAGAAGGTTATCCAGCGGCAGAAATGAAACATGGCCCAATAGCTTTAATTGATGAAAATATGCCAGTTGTCTGTATCGCTCCTCAAGATGATACATTTCAGAAAATAGTTTCTAACATTCAGGAAGTAAAAGCGAGAAAAGGGATAGTAATATCAATTACAGATAAAAAAAATAATACTTTAGAGTCTCTTTCTGATTTCATTTTACGAATACCCACAACCCATAAACATGTTTTCCCAATAACTTGTTCAATTATCCTACAGCTATTAGCCTATAAATTGGCAGTGCTTAGGGATTGTGAAATTGATCAACCAAGAAATTTAGCTAAATCTGTTACGGTAGAGTAGAGTTTGGAAGTTCTACCCCTTATTTAGTATTTCAGTACTTCACAAAAACCCATCACCTAAATAACTCTTATTATAACAATCCTTTACCGAAGGATAGACGAGAAATCCAAGATGTTGTAATGAAACTACATAACGAAGGTTGGGGATATACTAAAATACATAAACACTTAATGCAGAATGGATTTAAGATAGGGAGGAGGAGAACTTGTGTTGATAGTATCATTAGGAAGAGATTAAAAAGAGAAGAGTTCTTAAATCAACCTGTTGTAGAAGAATATAGAAACTTTGATATTGAATTTAGAGGGTGAAGATAAATGAAAAAGAAACACCCCATATGTCCCACCTGTAAAAACCACCACCCACAACAGGAAGATGGATTTGAGTATTTAGATTGTATGTTGTTTTATAAGAAAAGAGATGATAAAAAGAGAAAGTCTTATACAAATAATAATGGATAGAGTTTTTTCATTTCAAATCAAATTTACACAGAATCAATCAATAAAATAAAAAACCCCACAATCTGAAAAGTGACTAAGACTTAATCATGGGGGTTTTTTAGTTAGAGAGTAACGGAGGTTATATAAACATAGAAAAATATTTCGCCTCACCTTCAAAAATCCAAATTCCA
>MDTB01084431.1_pt1 | contig 18053 bp, 18 predicted proteins | sample 811161 | NCBI WGS metagenome assembly MDTB01 (sample SAMN05326650, study PRJNA326480) | marine metagenome | isolation source: seawater | place: Mediterranean Sea | collected 2009
AATATCAATTCATCTGTTGGCGGTATAAGAGGTCTAACGGTCATTGCTAATGAAGAAAACGAATCTATGCTTTTAATGTGGTGTCCTAATAGTCAATCAAAAGGTATAATATTTCGTTTAGATCCTAGTTTAGATGGTAGTTTTGAAAGGGTTTATGAAACTAAACTTTCATTACTTGTAGAAGATTATTTACCGGGTACTTCAGTAAACTATATATTAGGAGCATATAATGATTTTCTAAAGATTTTTAATCCTTTAGATAATGAATTCTATCATATAGTTGGCTTTGAATCTACAATTCAAGGAGGGAATTACCCTTCTTGGAATAGCTATTATAGTGGAGCCTTATTTGCCGTGAGAAATAGTAATGCTGAATATTCACTAGAAGAAGTTAATGAATCTATATCATTTACTGACCCTGAATTAGTAGCAACTAGGTGTTATACAGAATCTCCATTTAACAATGAAAACGCCATTTATTTTGGAGGCTTTGATCCAAATGGTTTCTTATCAACAAATAAAGCCTGGATATATAAAAAAAAATATACTTTAAATGGTGATTTAAATAATGATGGAACTATTAACGTAATAGATGTGATCCAATTAGTAAATATTATTTTAACAAATGAATATGGAGACAATTTTGATATTAATCAAGATGGAGCAGTAAATATTTTAGATATTCTCCAATTAATAAATATAATTTTAATTTAATAAATAGAATACAAAACCAATAATAAATAGCATTATTTAAAAAATGTTATTTAACATTGTTTTAATATTTATGATTTCATTGGTATAATGAATATCTTTTATATTTCATTTCTTTTTTGACTTCAATTGTCGAATAAAATCTATATGAAAATTTTAATTAAATAAGAATCTATTTAATAGGTTATTATAATAACAAAATAAATAAAACAGGTAAATATGTCAATTTTAAAAAAATACCAGTATGCTATTGAATTATTAGATAAAAATAAAATTCAAGAATGCCTTCATGATGATTACGCTTTTACAAATTATTCTCAAGGAAAAATTTTCACTAAATCTGAAGTAGTAAAATGGGCTATGAGTGGTGACGTAAAAAGAGAAAAAGTTAGAATTTTATTTGAGAATGAAGACGTAGCAGTAGAACATGCTTTTGTATCATTCAATGATGGAAACAAACAAGCAGTGCTTGCTTTCTATAGGTTTAAAGATGGTAAGATAATTTCCTTAGAAACTGGTGCAACAAATCTTAAACATTAATCTTTTTTAAGTATTAAACTTAATTAGTAATGAAGAATTTAAAGGTTCTAATTTATTCACTTATTAAACAAAATAATTTTATAAAATTATTAATTTTATTGTCAATTTCTTTAAATATAATTTATGCTGAATGTATTGACCTTAATTATGATAATTGTATTTATTGGTCTTCATATTGTGAATGGAATGAATCAACAAATCAATGTCAAAATATAGGTGAAGATACTATTAACCCTAATGATGGTCCTTTTCAATTTGATTCATTTAATGAATCTGATGGTTTAATAAGTAGTGATAATTATTTAAGTGCTACAGTTTTTTATCCAATAAATAGCGAGCCACCCTATAGTAGTATAGTCATCGTACCAGGTGCATTTTCTCCTGAAACAATATTACATGAATGGGGACAATATTATGCATCTCATGGATTCATTGCAATGACTATAGGAATAAATGATTACTTAAATGATGATATGAGTGATTTAGCTTTTAGTCTTTTAGATGCAATAGAAGTTTTAAAGCTAGAAAATAATAGATTAGATTCGCCCATTTTAAACAAAGTTAATATTCATAGTTTTGCGACAAGCGGTTGGTCAATTGGTGGAGGTTCAGCGCAATATGCAGCAACAATTGATTCTAGTTTGAAAGCAGTAATTGCATTAAATCCAGGTCTTTCTATACAAGATTATGAAAACTGTACAAATCCAACTTATGATTATTATTGTCTTGTACCAGAACATTTAAATCATTCTAGCTCTGTATTAATTATTTCGAGTGAAGGAGATATTGAAAATCCAACGGATTTAGATGCCGCAGTTCACTATAATTATACCCCTGAATCAACATCTAAAATGTTATTTGAAATAGAAAATGGAAATCATGAAACTGGATTAAATCCCTACTCAGGATCAGGAGAATTAGGAGAAAAGGTTATTAATTGGCTTAAATATCACTTATTAGAAAATTCTAATTATTGTAATATTTTACTTGATATTCCAATCAGCGCTTCTCAGTTTTATACAAATATAGAGTGTCAAGAACTTTTACTAGGAGACATAAATGGAGACAACATCGTTAATGTTCAAGATATTCTTTTAGTAATTGATTATATTTTAAATAATGAGTACAATAACAGTGCTGACTTAAACTTAGACGAATTTACAGATGTATTAGATATTCTGTTAATTATAAACATTATACTAAGCTAATTATATATAAAATTAAAATAAAAAACATAATTCTTCATCTTTGAATAACGATAGAATCTAATTATTTTAAAACAAAAATCAATGAAATTTGGTTATTATTATTGAAAACAAAACTATTATATATAGCTCAAAATACAATTGAAGGAAATATAATTAAAGATGAACTTAATGAAAGAAATATTGCCTGCTACATAACAGGTAGCAGTTTACAGGCCGGTATTGGTGAGTTGCCTATTGATGCTATGTTTAGTAAAGTTTATGTAAATGAAGAAGACTTTGAATCTGCAAAAGTGTTTATAAAAGAATATAAAGTAAATCAAAAACTAGACAAGCCCGGTAATTGGATTTGTGATTTTTGTAAGGAAAATTCTCCAAATTACATTACCTCTTGCTGGAACTGTAGTAAAGAAAAAGGTATAAATCTGAATTCTTAAAACCTCACTTGATAATATAGTTTTTTCTAATTACAATTAGTTTTTAAAAAAAGAAATTGATTTTTTTAAAATTTAGAATTTAAATTGATTAGTTGTGAATTCTTATTTAAAACACCTAATTTCCTAGTAAGAAAGTATCTTTTATTCAAGCTTTCATATACAATAGATTTAGCTATGAGAAAATATTTAATAATAATATCGATGGCATTATGTTTTTCGCAAGATTGTGATGATAATATGTTAATGTTTGATTGCGATGGGCTCGCTTTTTGTAATAATGAAGCTGATTTTGGATTTGATTGCTATGTAAACAATGAATATTGTGATGATTTTAATCAAGATGGAATTACTGATTCTTGGGTGGGAGATGGATGGTGTGATGATGGAGAATGGGGTTATGATTTTCAATGTCAGGAGTATAGTTTTGATTGTGGCGATTGCAGTGATGATTTTTTAAACACTCATGGATATTGTAATGATATTCCTGTAGAACATACTTTTAATCATGAGGGTCTTTCAAGGCTATATTATATATATGAACCTAATATAATTCAAGATAATCCTCCTCTAGTCTTCATTATGCATGGATTTACTGGATCAGCTTTAGGTATAAGTAATTATTCCGGTATGAATACCTTAGCTGATGAATATGGTTTCGTTGTTTGTTATCCTCAAGGAACTTCTGACCAAAATGGTAATAACTTTTGGAATGTAGGATATAACTTTCATGACAATATTGAAGTGGATGATGTCTCATTCATAATATCACTTGCTGAATATTTACAAGATGAATATGGTTATGATACTAATAATACTTTTGTAGCAGGCATGTCAAATGGTGCAGAAATGTCTTATAAATTAGCATGTGAAACTGATAATTTTTTTAAATCTATTGCTGCAGTTGCCGGAACCATGTTTGGTGTTTCTTGGAATTCCTGTAATCCTAATCCTATACCAGTTATGGAAATACATGGTACAAATGATAATGTAACTTTATGGAATGGTGATTATAATGATACTTACTGGGGTCCTTATCCTGGGGTAGAAGAAGTAATTGATTTTTGGGTCGAAGAAAATGATTGTACTAGAAATGAAGAACTCATTTTGCAAAATACAAACACCATTAAGAACAGATATTTTGATTGTATTGATAATGCTGAAGTATGGCTTTATGAAGAGGTAGGAGGTGGACATGATTGGCCAAATTACTCAAGTCAGGAGATTTGGAATTTTTTTAGCCAATATATCTTTAATTTAGGTGATGTTAATGGTGATAATGAAATTAATATTTTAGATGTTATGCAAGTTATAAACTTAATTTTATTAAATCAATTTGAGCAAAGTAGTGATTTAAATGAAGATGAGATCGTAAATGTTATTGATGTAATCCAACTTATAAATATTATTTTAAACTAACATGACTACTTTAGAAACCTTTTAACTTAATCTTAAATGCTTAATATTTATTTTTTAAATTAATTCAATGAGAAAAAGTTTACTTCTATATTTTTCTATAATATTTTCACAAGATTTATTTGAATCTTCACAACTTAATACATTAACAAATTGGTTTCAAGAGCCTTTAGGATGGACTTATCCATTAGAAATTAATATACCTGATTTAACTACACCTGAAACTGGTTTCCCAGTTTGCATTTTACTACATGGTTTTGGTGGTAACGGAAATCAGCTAGTTTACCAATATCAAAATATTTTAAATACTCAAATTCTTATTGCGCCAACAGGATATATGAATAGTTGGAATATTAGCAATGAACCTAGTAAAGCTCCTGATGTAGAAATGATATCCGATTTAGTAAATCAACTACAATTATTTAATAACATTAATTCAGATAAAATTAGAATTATTGGATTTTCAAATGGTGCAGCATTAGCTAATAGAATATTCATAGAAAATTATAATAGTGGCATAGATATTATATGTTCGATTGTATCTCAATTATCCGAGGCGCAATACCATAATGATAATTTTTATTATCCATCAAATGGGACTAATGGTAATCAAGAATTTAACGGATATAATGATATAGCAATTCCTTTAATAGGCAGAAAATATTTGAATATTGGGAATATAAATGACCCTATTATTCCATATTTTGGAGGTGCAGCAGTTGGAGTAAACTTTTTAAACTCACTAAATTCAATATATCTTATAGCCAAAAGCCAAGGGTATCAAGGTGATATTTTATCTGATGAAGAAGGCATTGAAATAGATGGTTCATCTATTTATGAATATAATTACTTATCAAATCAAGTAGTTCATTTAAAAGGTAATTCTGGTCATAATCTGAATACTTATCAGCAACAATATTTAGTTAATTATTTAGAAAGCAGTCCAGATTATGGTGATTTAAATCAGGATAATTTAGTTAATATTTTAGATGTAGTTATTTTGGTTAATTATGTATTGCAAAATATAAATCAATCAATAGAATATGATCTAAATCAGGATGATAATATTAATATTTTGGATATAATATTGCTCATAAATATCATTTTAGTATAATTATAATTAAATTATATAAAATATTCTGATTAAACTTTTAATAAAAAATAATATCAGAATATTTTAATTCCTAAAACTTAGCCTAACTAAACGGTAATTTTTTAATTTAGAAATATTCAAGTATAATCAATTATTAATAAATAATAAAAATTTAAGGAAATATTATTTAAGTAACTTTTTAAAAGTGTAATCAACGTATTAAATTTTAACTAATTATCAAAAAATGAAATTATCTATTTATGTCTTAATATTATTTAATTCTTTATTTTCTGAAGCTGAATTATCAGCAAATAAAGATACCCTAATTGTCGGAGAGCATATAGAAGCTCATTTTAATGATTTAAATAGTTATGGTAGTGATTGGATTGGAATATTTTCAATTAATGCTTCCAATGAGGAATATCTTTATTGGCAGTATACAGATGGAACACAAAATAATAATTATAATTTTATTAGCTCAGGTTTTATAAATTTTTCTCCTATTTCATTATCTTCAGGACAATATGAGCTAAGATTATTTTATAATAATAACTATGAGTTGATATCTTCTTATCCATTCACAGTTATTGATAATTGTAATACCAATCTCTCTTCTGATTTTGAAGATACATTTAATGTTATGACTTTTAATACTTGGTATAGTGCACAATATGGTTATGGTGGATTAGGTCGTGTTGCAGAAATTATTACTGAATTAGATATAGATATAATTGGATTTCAAGAAACAAATCCCGGTTCAATTATTGAAATAAAATCATTACTTTATGATTTCGATGGTTATGAAGAATTATTTTCAACACCCTCTGAATCAAATATATCAATTATCTCTAGATTTCCTATAATTGATACCATAGACTATAATCTCTATGGAGTTGGTGCTAATGTATTAATATCTAATTATGATACACTTAAATTTATTTCCTCACATTTAACCGCCTATCCTTATGGTCCATATGATTTATATCAAGGAGTTTCATCCGAGGATGTTATTAATAATGAGTTATCAACTAGATATATTGAAAATTTAGATATTTATAATCAAATAATAACTAACCATGAATATAGTCCTAATTTGCCTATAATATATGTAGGAGATCATAATACGCCTTCAATATTAGATTGGGGTGAAAATAATATAAATCAAAATTTTGGGTTCCAAATTGATTGGCCAGTTTCTCAATTTTTATTAAATAATGGCTTCTATGACTCGTATAGATATATACATCCATTGGTAGAAAATAATATTGGTCTAACCTGGTCTCCAGGATATCCTAAAAATACTTTTGATAATGGAGAAATACATGACAGAATTGATATGATATACTTTAAAAATGGTTATTCTAAGAACTTGTATCCTCTAAATTCATATATATATGATTGTGATCCTTGGCCTTCTGATCATAGAGCTGTTGTTACAGAGTTTGCAATGTGTTTTGATGTAGAAATTGGTGATATAAATTTAGATTTTATAATTAATATTCTTGATATTCTATCCTTGGTAAATGAAATACTCTACTCCTCAAATTTATATTGTTTATATATTTATGGGGATATTGATAATAATCAAGAATTAAATATTACTGATATAATTCAATTAGTATCATTAATATTAAATTAAATTTTAATTAAAAATTTATTTGCTTTCGAAAAATTATACCAATAAGCGAAAAATATAGTGGTTACTCATTAATCAAAATATTCCACCGTAATTTTAGATTAATTAGTCCTAGATTTAAATCCTAAATTATCATAAACAAATAATTCTATAATTATAAATCAATCAAATATAATATCTTTAATATTTCTCAATATAAAGTGTTTTAAATTACTAGATATTTAATGAAAAAAGGATAGTATTTAGTTGCAAAGCAACAATCCAACTTAATAATTTAATGTACCCTTAATAGTAATTATTCTTATAAAATATCAGATAAAAATTGAATAGATAATTACTAAAATTTATGTTCCAAAATATTTTATTATAAAAATATAAAGGTATAAAAATATGAAAAATATAATCTCTATATTTTTAATATCATCATTAATTTTTTCACATTCATTTTTAGATAATTTCAATATTTTTAATAATAGAACAGATGGTGATATTAATAATGATGGCGTAGTCAATGTTCAAGATATAATTATATTGGTTAATTTTATTTTAACTAATGGTTCTAATGATAATGCAGATATTAATAATGATGGTCTTATCAACGTAATAGATGTTATCCAAGTTGTAAATATTATATTATATGGCCCTATTGCAGATGATTGTAATGAAGAAAATTTTTCTACTGATGGAATACTTACTAATATAGATGAACAGATTTATAATAATGATGAATCTATAAATTCATATAGTATATACTCCTGGTCTCAAGATGACCAAGACAGAATATTATCAGGTAATGGAATACCAAATCATGAGGTTGGTACTTTTCCTAACGCTAATTGCCCTAATTCCATCACAGAACAAAATATAAACCATAGTTTTTCCCTTTATCCTGAAATAGTATCAGAACAAGGTGAATCTGTCGGTGGTCCTGGAGGAGTAATCGCATATGCTTTGAATAGTGTAAAATTTGATCCAGGTACTGCTGGTAGATGTAATGACAATGGTGTATGTAGTTTAGCTCAGGGAAATGGTAATTGGAGTATTGAGGCTTTGGGGCATGAAACATTTGATTTTGGTGATGATATGAATCATGCTCATGTTCAACCAAATGGTGCATATCATTATCATGGAATGCCAGACCTCTTGATTGATTTTTTAAATGATGATGAATCAATATTACTAATAGGATGGGCTTCAGATGGTTTTCCAATTTATGCTGAATATGGATATTCAGATGCTTGTGATAATCAAAGTGAAATTATAGAGCTTCAGCCAAGTTGGCGGTTAAAAGATTCTCCTGATTTAGGGCGACCAGAAATATTAACAGAATTAACTGGTGGACCAGGTTCAGGTTCAGGGCTTAATATTCCAATACCTATGGGTGCTTTTACCCAGGATTTTGAATATATTGAAGGTTCTGGAGATTTAGATGAATGTAATGGTAGAATTGGTGTTACCCCTGAATTTCCTGATGGGATTTATCATTATATGGTTACTAATCAATTCCCATATTTTTCTAGATGCTTAAAAGGTGATTTTAACGGTACAGGTGGTGGTACAGGTGGTGGTGGTACAGGCGGTGGTAACCCTCCTGATTGTGAAAATGTCCCCCAAGGTATGCCTTGTTGTGGGGATGGCATCTGTGGAGGTCCTGAAAATAATAGTAATTGCCCTGAAGATTGTCAATAATCAATTTTGATTTTTTAATATATTTCTAAATACTAAAAGGAATACTTAATAAATGAAGTTAATTTTAATATTTATAATGTCAATTGTTTTGCAAAACTGTTCAAAAGACTATAAAAATGATGAAAATTTAAGTAATAGTAATATAGAGCTTCCAAATGATATTCGCTGGGTTACTAATTCATCTGAATATAAAATTTTATGCGAACAAATTTATTATAATGCATGGAATAATATTTCTCAAATTATAAATAATTCTAATTCCAATTCATGTATTGTGATGGATTTAGATGAAACAGTCTTAGATAATTCAAACTATCAAATTGATTTAACGGAAAAGAATGAATCATATAATCCAGATAGTTGGTCAAAGTGGGTAAATTTAAAAAAAGCTAAATTAGTACCAGGTGCAAAAGAATTTATAAATAATATTAGAAAAACAAATGTTAAAATTGTTTTTCTAAGTAATAGAATGGCTAAGAATGAAGAACCTACTAAAGAAAATATGAAAGATTTAGGAATCCTACATTCTGATGATATTTTTTTATTAAGAAGAGATAAAAAAGATAAAAAAGATATTAGAAGAAAAGAAATTTTAAATGGTAAAGGAAGAATGAGTAAAATTGGTAGTCTTGAAGTCATTGCATATTTTGGAGATGCAAAACATGATTTTCCAGATTTAGATAAATCATATAAATTTGGAAATAATATGTACATGTTCCCAAACCCAATGTACGGAAAATGGTAATAATATAATTTACAGAGCAGTAAAGAAATATTTTTTCTACTCTTTCCTGTTTTATATAATTATCACCAAAATCAAAAATTAGTTCCAAACAGGAAAAGGATCTGGAAATTTCGCCTAATGATTTTTACCAAGCAATAAATCGTCATCAGTTAATAGACAATTATCTAATTTTTCTGAAATTACTTTTTTATCTAAGCCTTGACCAATAAAAACTAATTCCTGACGCATATCTCCAAAAGGTTCTACCCATTTATTTTTGATAAAACTAATTGATTCCTTGTCAATAGGCCATCTTTCTTTAGGTATTGCTTTTCCAGAAATAACCAGCACATCCATGATGAGCAATACCACCCGCTTGACTCCAATTACCTGCATATGCTGGACGAGTTGCAAGCCAAAAAAATCCTTTTGACCTGATAAGTTTACCTGCAATGTATTTGCTATTTAAAAAATCATGAAACTTTTGTGGATAAAAAGGTTTTCGAGCTTGATATACAAAACTACTTATTCCGTATTCTTCAGTCTCGGGAATGTGCTCACCTCGCATCTCTTTTAACCATCCTGGAGCTTGTTGTGCGCGATCAAAATCAAATAAACCGGTATTTAAAATTTTATCTATTTCTATTTTCCCATTTGATATTGGAATAATTTCAGCTGTTGTGTTCAAAGTTTTTAGTATAGCGGTTAGCTTTTTAATATCATATTTTTTTACTAAATCTTTTTTACTTATTAAAATTATATCAGCAAATTCAACTTGATCCACAAGTAAATCAGCAACACTGCGATGGTCATCTTCTCCTAGAGACTCGCCAACTTCCTTCAAGTTTTTTGCCTCATCATAATTTCTCAAAAAATTAACGGAGTCTACAATTGTTACCATTGTATCTAAATCTGAAACCTTTGATAATGAACGACCATTTTCATCTTCAAAAGTAAATGTCTCAGCAACAGGCAATGGCTCTGAAATACCCGTTGATTCAATTAGTAAATAATCAAATCGGCCCGTCTCTGCTAATTTAGCTACCTCAATTAATAAATCTTCTCTAAGAGTACAGCAAATACAACCATTACTCATTTCAACTAATTTTTCTTGTTTATGGTTCAATGTCAATGATACATCATTTTTAATCAAACTATGATCAATATTAATCTCGCTCATATCATTAACTATTACAGCGACTTTTTTTCCTTCACGATTATTTAATACATGAGATAATACAGTAGTCTTTCCCGCACCCAGAAAGCCTGAAAGGACAGTAACAGGTAACTTTTTTATTTTTATATTTTCCATTTCTAATTAATTAAATATTTTTGTTTAATCGGTTATAATTTAACTTATGATAAAATTCTACAAAATCAATCGTCATGTAAAGACGTTTATATTCAGTATTTTTGTGAGGCGACCTATGTACTAATCCATTACCTTCATTACCTTGCCAACCTTCACCCTTTAGTAATGCTACATGCCCAATATCAAGCTCCATAATATCAGATTCTTTTATATTTTTATCAATTAGATTTTGTGGTATCCATTGTGTTCCTGGCCCTCTATATGTGGTTACCATTCTACATCGAACATCATCAGTATGAAATTTTGGACACATTGGTTTATTAATAGCATCTAATCTTAACCAAACACTTTTAATATTAAATAAATCACAAAATTCATTAACTAATTTATTTATATCTTCAATTATAATTAATATTTTATAATCAAATTCAATTTCAGAACACATCTTTTTTAAAGAATTTTTTTTAATAACTTTTGAAAATTCTAAATTTGGATTTTTTAGAATAAAATGATTGCTTGCTTTAATTAAATCAGTATTTAATTTTCTTTTCCAAATTGCTATATTATTCTCTTTTTTAAAAATTTCTGAAAGGTATGTGGAATAATTACTAATATGGTGATTTTTAAAATCATTAACTTTAGTAGTTTTTGTTTTAATTTTTATCGATTTATCTGTTTTTTTCGTAATAAAAAATGAATCATTTAAAATATGGTGATTATTAGAAGTGATTTTTTCGTGATTTTTTTGCATTATACTTTATTTTTAAGAGTTTAATTAAAATATTTTTTTTATTTTGAACTAAAATATTACAGTTAAAATTAAATAGCTTTAAATCTTTATTGCAACTAAATTGCATTAGAGGTTTATTAAAATTATAACTAATTTTTACCAAAATAATGAAAAAATTTAGATTAATAGCCATTATAAAACGCATGAATATTTAACTTATGAATATGAAAATAACTATTCAAAATGATAATAAAGCAAAATTATTAATGATAGTTTCTGCTTTATCTTTTTCAATTATGGCATCTTTTGTAAAGGCAACGCCACATAGTACAGCAATTAAAGCATTTTCTCGACAGATAATTAGCTGTATCTTCATACTAATAATAATTTTCATATTTAATACTAGAATTATTCCTCTCAAAAAAAGTCGAATTAAATTATTTTTTAGATGTTTATTTGGATCATTAGGTATTTATCTGTATTTCTTTTCGATAGATAATTTGCTTCTAGCGAATGCATCAATGCTTACTAGACTTTCTCCGTTTTTTGTTACTCTATTTGCATATCTTTTTTTAAAAGAATCTATTAATAAGTTAAATTGGTTGATATTTATCCCCTTAATGATTGGATGCTTATTTATTATAAAACCTAATAGTAATCTTTTTAATCCCGTATCTATCTATGCAATACTTTCAGCTATTTCAGGTGCTTTAGCTTACACTATGATTAAATCGATTGGTAAAGATGAATCTGCATATACAATAATATTCTGGTTTACATTATCTTCATCTGTACTTTATGCTCTAATTGCCGGCGAAGAATTATTCAAAATGAATAATATTGAATATTTGAACCTTACAATGATTGGAATTTTTGGTCTTTTAGGCCAAATTAGTTTAACATTATCATATCAGCTATCAAAAGCAAGTAATGTTGCTCCATATAGTTATTTTTATATCTTATTTTCTGGTTTCATAGGTTATCATTTGTGGAATGAATTACCTGATAATTTATCATTATTTGGATATTTTTTGATAATCTGCTCTTACTCTATTTTATTAAGATTAAATAATAAAATATAATTTTATAAATATTCCTATAATTAATACAGTTATAAAAAAATTAACTAGAACTTATAAAAAACTAGAATTACTTTCCACAACTAAAAAAAATATATAAGTAATATCAATTTAAAATTAAAAATGTGATATTGCTAGATCCATATTTAAGTGTTTTTTTACAATCAGTTTAAAAAAATAAATATTTTTGATACATAATTAATTGTTAATATTATTTCAATTAATTAAAAGAAATAATAAATAAATGATTTTATAAAAACAAAAAATAATTTATTATATAGATAAGGTCTTATTATTAAAATAAAATATGTACAAAATAACATTATTATTTATCCTAGTTTTCGGTGCTTGTGTAAAAGAATTATCAGAATATGAATTATTACATAAATCCAATCCAGTCGGTAAATATGGAGATATAATTAATTCATCTGAATTTATAAAAATTGAAGAGTTAATAAATAATTCTAAAAATTATTTAGATAAAAGAGTCTTAATATCAGGAGAAATTATAGAGGTTTGCCCTATGCGAGGCTGTTGGATTAAAGTAAAAAATAAAAATTTAAATACCGATATTAGAGTTAAGGTTACCGATGGAGAAATAGTATTTCCTCTTTCAGCCAAAGGAAAGAATGTTAACGTAGAAGGAATATTTTCAAAATTAGAATTTTCTAAAGAACAAGCAATAAAATGGAAAATTCATTTAGCAGAAGAAAAGGGTATTGAATTATTACATGAAGATGTTGTTATTAATCCATCTGATTTAATTGAATATAGGATAATAGGAAAAGCTGCTGAAATATATAATTAATATGAATCGAATAATATTATTATCTATATTTTATTTGGCATTTGGTCAGGCAAATCAAGTGGTAACAGGATATTTAATGCAAAATGAAATATCTATTTGTATGGAGTATTGTGGTGAGTATTATATAGAAACTTATGACGATATATATTGGCCTGTCGTTTTTGATGACAACATACAAAATATCAATCTTTATCTAAATAGATATATTGAAGTCTTGATTGGGAGTGAAGTTAATTGCACTGAATGTAACGCACATCAAATTCAAGAAATTAATTTTTCTGACGATTGTGTTTATATTCCTGACTGCTTCGTAGACCCATGTGAAATAGCTCCTGAATGTCAAATTAATACTCAAACGGAATGTATATCTAACTTCTGTGGTGGATGTTATGCAGACTTCTATGATTATAACGGTAATCTTATTGATTGTAATTCAGTAGAATGTGAAAATGGAGAAATCAACAATAATAATCCATGTAATCCACTAGAGTGCTGGAATGGAGAATGGTTTGAAATAATTATAGATTGTCAAGAACAAATGGGAGTTCCTTGTTTAGGAGGAGTTTATATACCTCCTGTAGAAGGAGAATGTTGTTCAATATGCAGTCTATTTGGCGATTTAAATAATGATTTAGAAGTAAATGTTTTAGATATAGTTCTGATAGTAAGCTTTATATTAATTACAAATGAGCCTACAAATGCTGAGCTGACTGTAGGAGATATTAACTCAGATGGGCAGCTTAATGTATTGGATATAGTTGCAATTGTTCAAATAATTTTAAATCCTATGAACGAAGAATGCTATATTGAGCCAGAAATTGGTCCTTGCGAGGGAATCTGTCCCACCTATTATTTTAATCATAATACTAATGAATGTGTAGAATTCATAACTGGATGTTGTGGTCTTGAAGCATTCTATACTCTAGAAGAATGTGAGATTACATGTGAATAAATATATATTAATATTATTATTATCTGTTTCATTTAATAGTGAGATTATTGAAGACAATAAAATAGAGAAATATAAATTGGAAAAAGAAAAACTGACTAAGCTTCAATTTGAAGTTACTCAAAATTGTGGCACAGAGCCACCATTTCAAAATGAATACTGGGATAACAAACAAAATGGAATATATGTTGATATAATATCAGGAAAACCATTATTTTGTTCAATTCATAAATTTGATTCAGGAACTGGATGGCCTTCATTTTATGAAGTCATCGATAAAAACGAAATTAAAAAGGATGTTGATTATAATATTGGTTATAAAAGAACTGAACTGAAATCTTCATCCTCTAATGCACATCTAGGGCATTTATTTAATGATGGTCCTAATCCAACTGGACAGAGATATTGTATTAATTCAGCTTCACTGAATTTTATTAAATATGAGGATCTTGATGAAAAAGGGTATTCAGAATATAAATACCTTTTCAAATCAAATATAAAAGAAAATAAAAATAAATAAATTTATTTATAATATAAAATATGTATAAGTTAAAAATTTTTATTATTACCTCTTTTTTATTCATGCAAGATTTTGATCAGCTAGAATTTGGTAATCAAAATCATTTAGATATTATTACATGGAATATAGAATGGTTCCCTAAAAATGAACAAATTACAATAGATTACGTAGCACAAATTATAGAAGCACTTGATGTTGATCTTATTGCTATGCAAGAATTAGATGATACCGTCCTTTTTAATCAGATGATTAATGATTTAGATAATTACAATTCATATTATGAATCCTCTTGGTTTGCAGGATTAGCATTCATATATAAAAGTAATGAAATTGAAATTAATAATATTTATGAAATATATACAACATCAGAATACTGGAGTCCCTTCCCAAGATCTCCTATGGTTTTAGATATGAACTTTTTAGGTGAAAATTATATAATAATTAATAACCATTTTAAGTGCTGTGGTGATGGCATTTTAGATCTTAATGATAATGGCGATGAAGAAATGAGAAGATATATCGCTAATAATCTTTTAAAAGAATATATAGAATTAAATTTCAATGAGAATAATGTAATTTTACTGGGCGATCTTAATGATTCCTTGACAGATGAAGTAGAAAATAATATTTTCCAAATGTTTATTGATGATAGCGAAAACTATTTATTTGTAGATATGCCAATTGCCCAAGGCGATATTATCGAATGGTCATTCCCTAATTGGCCATCTCACTTAGACCATATAATTATATCAAACGAACTGTTTTCAATTTTTGAAAATGGAAATTCTTATTGTGAAACAATAAAAATTGATGATTATTTTGATGGTGGATTCTATGAGTATGATCAAAATATATCTGACCATAGACCTATAGCTTTAAAACTAGCAGTACAGAATAGTATATTAGGAGATATTAATGAAGATAGCTTAATTAATATTCAAGATATTTTATTAATTATAAATATTATACTAAGTAATGAATATAATTATAATGGTGATATTAATACTGACAATACAATTGATATACTTGATGTAATACAAATTATTAATATAATATTATATCAGTCATGAATATATCAGGCTACAAATATAAAGACATAAATATTACTCCATGAAACCCATTTATATTAAATTAAATAGTAATATGTTCAACTATATGATTCAGAATCTACATAAAAAGTTAATAACTAATTAAAAATTATAATTCTATGATAAAATATATTAAATATTATTTTCCTATCTTTTCAGTGTTATTTACAATGTTTACAATAACACAAGGCTCTTATTATCCTACATTGTATGCAATTTTTTTCTCTTCAATTTTTATTTTTGGAGATTGGCTTGTTCAGCCAGATAAAGAATTAGAAATATTTTCTCATACTTTTATTTTAGACTTATCAATTTATTTAGCATTACCAGTATTATTTATTTCTACTTTTTTTACTGTATCTTTATTTAGTAATAGTTTGCCATTATGGTATACAGATGGATTAAAATATGCACTAAATATAGATTTTATACAAATAAAGCAATCAATGATTCTAATTGATAAAATTTCAATAATTTATATGGCTTTTATTGGAGCAGGTGCAATGGCAATTACTGCAGGCCATGAAATGGCTCATAGAAAAAAAAATAAATTTGACTTATTCGTAGCGAACTGGTTACTTGCTTTTTCTTTTGATTGTAATTTTGCAATTGAACATGTATATGGTCATCATAAAAATGTATGTCTTCCTGAAGACCCAGCATCTGCAAAGAGAGGTGAAAGTATATATCTTTTTATCATCAAAGCTATAATTAATGAGCATATCTCAGGCTGGAGCATTGAATTAAAAAGACTAAAAAGAAAAAAAATAAATTTCTTTTCATTTAATAATAGAATGCTTGTTGGGTACTCTAAAAGTATTATCATTGCTTTATCAATTTTAATATTTGGAGGAGTAAATGCAATACTTACCTTCATTTTAATTGCCTTTTTATCTAAATCAACATTAGAAGGAATAAATTATATTGAGCATTATGGATTAGTAAGAGAACGAGGGAAACCAGTTAGAATGAGACATTCATGGAACTCAAATCATTTTTTTAGTAGTATTTATCTTTTTAATGTTACAAGACATTCGGATCATCATAGAAATGCCAATTTAAAATTTTGGGAACTTAAGCCAATAGACAAAGATTCTCCATTATTACCATATGGATATTTAACAATGTTATATTTAGTTATTTTTTTTCCATTTTATATAAAAAAATAATGAAAAAAGAATTAGATAATTGGGATAAAAACTTTGCTAATGAATTTGAAAGGAACTTAGCTAAGTATTAAATATATAAACTATATTAAACTTATCTCTCCGACAATTTAAAGATTAATATATTCAGCTTAATCACTAAGTAATAATCATTCTTAAAATTAAAAAATTCGGCGGCTAATTAATTTGGATATATTACATAATTCAATTCTTAAATATATAAAAGATAGTTTCTCTAAAATAAATCCAAAGACTAATTTCAATTCATTGAATAAAAATATTAGTGGCGATATTTTAGCAGGTGTAACTGTTGGTATTATTGCATTACCCTTAGCTCTAGCATTTGGACAAGTTTCTCAATTAGGTCCAATTTCAGGAATACTTGGAGCTATTTCTGGGGGAATTATTGGAGGATTATTTGGAGGATGTGCTTTAAGCGTCAGTGGTCCAACCGCTCCAACCTCCTCACAAATTGCTTCATTTTTGAGTGTATTTATAATTGGAACAATAAATCAACCAGATTTTGTTGCTGTATTTTCAATTATTTTTTTAAGTGGAATTATTATTGTTGGAATTTCATTATTAAGAATTTCACATTATATACATTTTATACCATATTCTGTAGTAGCTGGATTTATGTGTGGAATTGGATTGATGGTAATATTAGGACAAATAAATTCTTTTGTAGGTTTAGAATCAAAAAAAAATGTATATCAAGTCTTACAAGAATTAAATAATACATTAAAAAATATTAATAAAGATGCTTTATTGATAGGTATAGTTTCTTTATTTTTTATGTTTTTGTGGCCAAAATTAAAACAAAAATATAAACTTTTGTTCAATATTCCCGCACCATTGATTGCTTTACTTATAGGTACTAGTATTTCATATTTTCTAAACTTAAATATTCCATATATAGGCGATCAATTCAGTACATCAATACAAAGTGAAAC
>MDTB01194479.1_pt1 | contig 18053 bp, 15 predicted proteins | sample 811161 | NCBI WGS metagenome assembly MDTB01 (sample SAMN05326650, study PRJNA326480) | marine metagenome | isolation source: seawater | place: Mediterranean Sea | collected 2009
ATATTATTGAAATAGATAATACTTTACATGGTTTGCTATATAAATTAGGTGAGATAATTAATTCTTCTAATTGGGCAGAGGAATATTCAGTGAAAGGACGATTTATACAAGGCGATATACAACAGTATAATTTTCATTCAATTCTATCTATACCTATAAAAAATGAAAATAAAATATTAGGAGCTATTTCTATTGAGAGATTAGAAAAATCTGAATTCTCAAATAAGGATATAGAATTTCTTAGACTATTATCAGAAACTTTAGGTTCAATTATATCTTGGAAAAATGAATATTCAAAAATGTATAAAAGCGCTATACATGATGGTTTGACAGATTTATTAAATCATAAAGCATATAAGGAGAGATTAACTGAAGAATTAAGTCGTGCAAAACGTTTTAAACAAAGTTTAGTATTATTAATTCTAGACCTAGACAAATTTAAAAGAATTAATGATACTTATGGGCATTTATACGGAGATTACGTTTTAACTAGTGTATCGATGATATTAAAAGATAGTGTGCGTAACATTGATATCTGCGCTCGATATGGTGGAGAAGAATTTGCTATTGTTCTAGTAAATACTGATGTTGAAAATGCTAGACCAGTTGCAGAAAGAATAATAGAAAAAGTTTCTGAATTTAATTTTAACAAAGATGGTATTGAAGAAAGAATGACTATAAGTGCTGGTATGTCTGAATATCCAAAGAATTCTTTAGAGATGAAGGAGCTAATTGCTCATGCAGATCTAGCAATGTATGAGGTTAAGAAAAATGGTGGAAATGCTGTGATTGCACATGGAGATTATTAAAAATTTGATACATTCATATTAAATTAATATTTGTTAAACATGTTTATTAAATGACAAAAAAAATAAATTTTATTATATCATTATTATTCTTTTGTAATTGTGTTTCAAAGCCACCTGTTATTGTTGAAGACCCTATTACAATAGATGAAATTCATACTGAATCCAATGATGAAATAGTAACTAAACCAAAAGAGAATGTAAGGGCAATTGCTCATTTTATGGATGGTCAGTTATTTATGTCACAAGGCAATTATTCTATGGCAATTCTTGAATTTCAAGATGCTTTTGAATTAGACCCTGAGGCATCAACAATTATTGTCTCTATGGCAGAATGCTATTGGAAATTAGGAAAAGCAAAAAAATCTGAAGAACTATTATTTAATGCACTTAATATTAATCCTAAAGACAATGAAGCTAGAGAAATTTTAGCAAATCAATATATTTATCAAAATAAACACGATAAAGCAATAGAGCAGTATAGAGTCCTAGCAGAAAATGCTATTGAGGGAGATACTAAATATTTAATTGCTTTAGCAAAACTAGTATTATCACAAAATAATATTAATGAATCAATTTCTTTATTTATTAAAGCTTATGAAAAAGATAAAAGTAGAATTGATATTTTGGAAGAAGCAGCAAATTTATCTCTAAGATCTCGACAATTAGAAAAAGCAACAAATTTATACAACCAGCTTATAGATATTGATAAAAACAACTCATACTACCTTTCAACATATATTGATTTAATTGTAATGTCAGGAGATTATGATAATGGTATAGTTGCTCTGAAATCATTAATTGATATCGAGGGAGAAACTACTGAAAGATTATCACAGCTTGGAATATTATATTATAATACTAATCAAGCAGTTAAGGCTAAACCAATATTTAATAAGCTTATAAGTATGGATCACTTTGATGCAACTACAATGCACTTTCTTTCCAACATATATATAGAACAGGGCATTTTAGACTCAGCTTTGATTATAGCTAATAAGATTATTGATCATCACCCATCTGATCCTAGAGGATATTTAGATGCAGCATTAACAGAGTTAAATAATGAAAATCCAATTGGTGCAATTGAAATTCTGGAACCTGTAAGTAGGACATTTAATAATGAGTTTTCAATACAATACCTTCTTGGAAGTAGTTATCAACAGCTTGAAGAATATGATAAAGCAACAGTAGTTTTAAGACAATCGTTAAAAATTTATCCTGAATCAAGAGGCGCAAGACATACACTTGCAATTGCTAGCGATGCTTTAAACTATTGGAATGAATCTGATTCATTATATAGAGGTCTAATTGAATCAGATACGAATGATGTTCAAGCTCTGAATAATTATTCTTATAGTTTAGTTGAAAGAAATATACAATTGAACAAAGCTCTTGCTATGGCAAAAAAAGCAATCGAGTTAGAACCTAATAATGCTGCATATCTTGATACAATTGGATGGATATATTATAAAATGGATAATGTTGAGAAGGCTTTAAGTTTTATACGTAAATCTGTTGAATTAGATAATAATAATGCTGTAGTCTTAGAGCATTTAGGAGATGTTTTATTTTCAAATAATCAAATTGAAGAAGCGATGCTTTTCTACCTTAAGGCTCTTGATATAGATAAAAATAATGAAATCCTACAGCAGAAAGCGGGTATTATTGCGAATTAAAATTTGGTCTATATTTTTAATTATTTTTTTTGGATGTACTAAAGTAAAAAACAATTTTCCAGATTTATTAGTTCCATCTATAGAATCCAAATTAACTATAAAAAAACTTGTATCAGAATATGGTCAACTTCGAGGTAAAGGATCTACAACAATATTTGGAAAACAGTCTGGTAAATTTGATTTTTCTTTTACATCAAATGGGTATGATACCTTTTTACTATTTAGAGATATTTTAGGTAGAAAGATATTATTATTGGAAATCCATGGTGATTCTATAAGCGCATGGGATATGATTCAGAATCAGAAATATTCAAAAACTTCATTAGTTATTCTGTTTCCATTTACTGAATATTTATCACCAGAAAAATTAACTACCCTACTATGGGGTTTTGTCCCAAACCTAGATAATGATGTTAATAATAAATTTGAGTTTGAGAATAAAAATGTTAAAATGACCTTTGAATCAAATAAGGAACGAATAGGTTCAATGATTCAAAAAATAGTATATATTGATGAGTTTAACATGGATAAGTATGAAATTAAAATAATTACGAGAGAATTTGGATCACATTATACTGATCTGGAAAAAGGTATACCAAAATCAATTCCGATGATGAATCCTTAGAAAAATATATGAATAATTCACTTTCAATAATTATCCCAGTTTATAATGAAAAAGATTCTCTTGAAGAGTTATATGGAGAAATTCGTAATGCCACAAGATCATTTTCTAAAAGGGAAATCTTATTTATTGATGATGGTAGTACGGATGGATCAACCGAAATTCTTAAAAATATGGCTGAAGAATATGCTGATATTATTTTGATACAATTTTATAGAAATTATGGTAAAGCTGCTGCCTTAGCAGAGGGATTCAATCATTCTAGAGGTGATTATATTGTAACAATGGATGCTGACCTACAAGATGATCCATCAGAAATTAATAATTTATATGAAAAGTTAAATGAAGGATATGATCTTGTTTCTGGATGGAAAAAAGTAAGACATGATCCATTGAATAAACGTCTTCCTTCAAAATTGTTTAATTTTGTTACACGCATTGTAACAGGGGTTAAAATACATGATTTTAATTGTGGATTGAAAATGTATCGAAGATCTGTAGTTAAAGCTGTTGAAATTTATGGTGGTCGACATAGATATATACCTGCACTAGCTGGACACAAAAAATTTAAAGTTGGTGAAATTGAAATAAATCATAGATCTAGAAAATTTGGTGAAACTAAATATGGGGGATCTAGACTATTTCATGGTTTTTTTGATCTTATATCAATTTTATTCATTGATCGATTTGACCAGAGGCCTTTGCATTTATTTGGTTTTTTTGGTTTATCAAGTTTCTTCATAGGATTGTTTGTTGAAATATATGTCCTTTATTTAAAATATGTTCTAGGAGAACCATTTCAAAAACATATGGCACTTTTAGTATTTGGAGTAATGATTATTGTTATAGGTATTCAGTTTTTTTCTTTAGGACTTTTAGGTGAAATGCATACTAGAGGGAATCAAAAAAATGAAAATCGAATTCATCATATAACTAAATGATTTCTTAGATTTATTGTGAAAATTGTTATAGTGGGTACTTTTCCACCCTTTAGAGGAGGAATATCTAATTTTTATCAAACTTTATATGAAAAGTTATCATATGAACATGATGTGACAGCAATAAATTTCTCTTTGCAATACCCTAACATATTATTTCCAGGGAAATCGCAATATGATAACAATCTTAAATCTGATATTAATATAGAAAGAACCATAAATAGTATTTATCCAATATCTTGGAAAAAAACCGCAAATAAGATAATTGAACTAGAACCCGATCTAATAATATTTAAATATTGGATACCTTTTTTGGCTCCTTCTTTTAGATCAATAATTAAACGTACTAAGAAGAAAATTAGCGTTAAATCTTTAGTTATATGCGATAATATTATTCCTCATGAAAATCGTCCTTTTGATAAATTATTAACGAAATCTTTTTTTAAATATATAGATCATTTTATAGTGATGTCAAAGTCAGTTGAAAAAGATCTCTTATTTCTTTTCCCAGATGCTAAATATATTTATACACCACACCCTTTATATGATATTTTTGGCAAATGTAATAATAAAGATAAATCAAAGAGGTATTTACAGATTCATGAAAATAAAGTGATTTTATTCTTTGGATTAATTAGACCTTATAAAGGATTAGATTTATTAATTGAGGCATCAAAAACACTAAAGGAAAAATTAAATAATTTTAAAATTTTAGTTGTGGGTGATTGTTATGAAAATCCAGAGCCATATTCTAAAATGATAAATAAAAATGGATTAAATGATATCTTTGATATGAGATTTGAATTTGTTCCTAATGACAAAGTAAATATATATTTTTCTGCTGCAGATGTAATTGTGCTTCCTTATAAATCCGCAACGCAAAGTGGTATTGTTCCCGTTGCCTACCATTTTGATAAACCAGTTATAGTGACAAATGTTGGGGGATTAAGTGAAATTGTCCAAGAAGGAAAAACTGGTTATGTAGTGTATCCAGAACCTAATGAAATTGCTGATGGAATTTTAAAATATTATAATAACTCAGATAAGATAAATTTTGTTGAAAATATCAAATCATATAAAGATAATTTTACTTGGAATAAATTTATTGAAAAAATAGAACGGATATTTATTCAATGAACAGCCCATCTGTGAAAGTTATCGTACTAAATTGGAATGGAAAAGATTTAACTCTTGAGTGCTTAGAATCTTTAAAAAAAGTTAGTTATTCTAATTATACTATTATAGTTGCAGATAATAATTCTTCAGATAATTCTATAGAAACTATTAATAAAGGATATCCAAATATACCTGTAATAAAGTTAGATAAAAATTATGGGTATGCTGGTGGAAACAATCGGGCTTTTAATTCTTTAAAAGAGGATAAAACAGAATATGTTATATTCCTAAATAACGATACTATTGTAGATAAAAACTTTATTTTTCCTTTAATTGAACCTTTTTTAACTAATAAAAATATCTATCAGACTGCACCCAAAATATTTTATCAAAAGAACCCCAAATTATTATGGTATGCTGGAGGAAATGTTAACTTATGGACTGGTAAAGTATCCCATAAAGGTATACGTCAATATGATAATGAAAAGTATAATTTAAAAAGCTTAACAAAATATGCTACCGGCTGTTGCTTTTGCATGCGATATAATGATTTTAAAGAAATTGGAGGCTTCGACGAAAATTTTCCAATGTATTCAGAAGATGTTGATTTATCTTTAACTATTAGGAAGCAAGGTAATGAAGTTTGGTATATTCCTGAATCAATCATTTGGCATAAAGTCTCTGCTTCTATCGGTGGATCATTTTCTTTATCGAAAAATATGAAAAAATTAAGAGGATTATTCTTACTCTTTAAAAAACATGCTAATCCATTTCAATATTTAAGTATAATTTTATTAAGTCCATTTATAATATTATTTCAATTTGTGAATCTTCTTTTTACAATTAAAAAGTAATTACCAATCTTTTTCAGAATAGAAACTTTGAGATAAATGTTCAGTCAGATCTCGAACTTTATTTATATCTTTATTATTTAATCTTTTTTTCCAATTTTTAATATTATCTCTGCTGTTTCTTTGTAGTTGATGTACAACTTTTAAATTTGCAACTTCACTTGGATTAGAAAAATTAGATGAAGAATGAATAACTTTTTTTACATCATTCGAAAATGGAAGTTTTAACTTTTCAAATAATAATTCATATTCTTTAATTGGGTCGTAAGATAAATCTTCATGCCTAATATATAACCAATTCGGATAAAGCTTTTGATATTCAATAATAATTTTTGTAATGCATGTCCAAATAAGAGAAGCCTCAGATATAAAATCTTTTGGAGGATTATTAATCTGAGATCTATAAGGACCTAAAAATCTATCGATTAGATCTGGTTGTTTTGTAAAATTTTCAAAATTAAACCTCCAATTTAATCTAATTAGACTACTTACAAATGCTGCGGGGTGCCTGATTAATATTACATTCTTAGAGTTCCATTTTTGATGTATCCATTCTGCTGCTGTTAAAGCAATTGGATCTTTTATCAAGGGTATAATTTCTTTTTTATTCAATCTTTTTGAATCTATATATGCATTTATTCTCCATTTAAAATATTTTAAATCAATCTTTCCATCATTTATACCATTTGGATTTCGATAATCAGTATGCGGGAGGCTATTTTTAAAATGAAACATTGCTTTAAATGGATAACTACCACTGAAAAGTTCATTTAGAATAGTTTCAATATTTTCATATTCTTTTTCAGGATCATAATACTTATACCATATTTCTGTATTGAATAATCCTCGTGTAATACTATTTGGGGTTAAGGGCTCATGCAAATAGTATATCCTTGGTAAATTTCGAATAATATTTCCTACCCAAGTTGTGCCAGATCTATGGGAGCCTGTAATTAATATTGGTTCCTTCATTATACTTATTTTTTGAAAGATTTGGATAAAAATCTTTTGGCTCGACTGAATCCAAAGATTGGATTAATTATCGCATTAATATTTTTAAAATGATTTAATTCATTTTTAAAATTTATTGAACCTTCATTTATTTTATCATTAATAGATTTTTTAACATAATTATACAAATTGATATCTAATTGATTATGGTCTTTTATAAAGTCTCTAATCTTTTTATCAATTTTTTTATAATCAGGTTTGTTCTTTGTTTTATTTGCTCTTGAGTAATATGGTGATTTCCAACGTAGTATTCCTTTTAATAATAATATTGATTCATCAAACTGTTCAGTAGTACCTGTAAAAATAAAATTCTCTTTAATATTCTTCTTAGCAATAGAAAGTAATTCTTTTGATCTAATTAAAGGATCATTTATTGAACATGTTTTTCCAGAAATTAGTTGAGTCTGTCCATTGATTAAAAATGGGTTAATACCACTATTTACATAGTCAAAAATTGACATAGTATTATCATTACTACTTAGGTTTTGTGGATTGTTATCTTGACTCATTACATAATAATATGTTGATAAAACCCTGTCTATTGGATTTCGTAATATAGCAAAATATTTTGCACTCCTATTTAAGTTTAAATGTATTCCATATTTTAAATGTCCCTGGACTAATTCTAATTGATTTATTTTAACTGACGGAACTGTTTCTAAGATATTTTCTGATTTTTCAAGGGTGGGAATTGTAAGAATATTTTTTGATAAATATTGACGTTGTATAATATCCCTTAAAGTAGTTCCTCCAGTTTTTGGAATATGTAAATGGATTATAAGATCATTCATAAATAATTAAATTTAACTATCTGTTAACTAATACAATTAGAATTTAGATTACACTAAGTAAATTATATTGTTAATTTTTTAATTATATGGAAAATAAGTTTATAAATAAGATTGACAGTAATTATTCAAATAAACCTGCAACAAAAATTAGGTGGAGAAAATCTCTAGATTTTATAGGCGATAAAACTTCATTCAAAAGTGCATTAGATATTGGTGACCGTTCTGGATTAACTGAAATGATGGAATCAATGTATCAAATCAAATTTGATAATACGACCGGAAACTTAGATTATAATACTCTTGATGGAAACTATGATTTAGTAACTTCTTTTGAAGTTCTCGAACATTTATTTAATCCTTTATTCCATTTACAACAAGTTAAAAAAATTCTATCTAAAGAGGGGAAATTGGTATTATCTACACCATTATCAAAACCTAGATTTTTATGGTCTAAAGAGCATTTTCATGAAATGTCTTTAGCGTCAATAGAAGCATTATTCGATGTTGCTGGATTTAAAGTAGTAAGAAAAGATTTTTTCAGAGTACATCCTTTAACTTTTTATTTTAAAGGTGTACGACCTTTATTACGTTTACTTTTTGATAAGATTCAAATTTATGAATTAGAACATTTGGATGAATAATTTGTATGATTACAATGGGTCTAGATCAAAAAATATTTTTTAAGTAATTTTCCTAATGTAATCATAAAATTGTATACTTAATATTTTCCAGTCAAAACGTTTTGCAAAATTTTTCATAACTATTTCAGAACGTGGATTTTCAATTTGAGTTTTAAGTTCATTCGCAAATTTATCTTTATTAGATGTAATAGTTACAAAATCAGAAAACTCATTAAGGTAAGAATTGAAATTGGTCATTACAGATGGTTTTCCTGCTGCTGAATATTCAAACAATTTATTTGGTAATACTGACTTAGTGAGTTCATCTCTAATGAATGGAACAATACATACTGATGCTTTAGATAAATAACTAGGTATATCTTCATGCTTGATAGCATTTAAATAGAACATTCTATTGTGCATACTATTTAATTGATCTAATCTTTTTTTAGAATTATTACTAACTGGACCAATTAATACATAGTTGTACGGAGTATTATTAATTAAATATTCAATTAATTCAAAATCAAACCATTCTGATATAGCCCCTATATACATAATTATTGGTTTTTTAACTTTTTTTAATTTTTTGATCGGTTTATCAATTGTTTGAAATAACTCATAATCAACCCCATTTGTTATAATTTCAATTTTCGAATGATATTCAATGGGAATAAAATTTTTATAACTTAAATGAGGAATAATTATTTTATTTACTAATAGTAGAGTTTCTAAAAAATATTCTTTTTTGTAATCAGGCGTCCCTGGGAATGCAAGTGGGTTATCATTGCAATCATATACTATGTTTAATTCTGGATATTTATTTTTAAATGTTCTAATTATTGAAGACCAGTAAACATTAGAAGTAATAAGGCAATTTGTATTATTAATAATCTTTTTAAAAAAAATATTGAACCAAAGGGCAGTAATTACGTTAAAAAATTTGCGAATGAAAATATAGCTTAAAATATGATTTAATAATTTACTATTAACGCTCCTTAGTTGAGGAATGGTAACTGCTTTTATATTACTATATTTTTTAGGAAAATAGTTATTAGATATTTTTTTTGAAATAGGTTCAACGAAAAAAACAAAACTTTCTTTCGGAAAACGTGAAATAATTTGTTGCTTTCTTGTTTTAAGATAATTCCATTTAATTTCTGATAACCAAATAATATTCATTGTTAGTAATGTTTTTTTAGCTTTTTGACCTAATACATAGTTTAATTTACATCGCTATAGTTAATTTACCTGAATGCAATTAATGATACGTTCATGAAACTTCCACAAAAAATTGCAAAAGAAGCAATAATCTCATTTTTGAGTATGGGCCTAGGATCAGGTTTTAGGTACCTGTTTGTTCTCATCCTTGCTAGGTGGGTTGGCCCTGCTTATTTAGGAGTTTATTCTCTTGCAAATGCAATTATGCGTTTGGCTGAAGTTGTGGGAAAGGCAGGATTAGATAATGGTGTTATAAAATATGTATCAGAAAATTTTGGTAAAAATATGCAAAAAGATGGAAAAGATATCATTTTCTCAGCTATTAAGATGGGTTTCATTTTATCCATCTTTTCATTGATAATACTAATCCTAATTTCTAATTGGTTAGTGTATGACATATTTGATGAAGAGGCATTATTAAAACAAGTATTAATAATTAATGCATGTGCATTGCCTTTTTCAGTTACTATGATAATTATTGCAAGTGCTACCCAATCATTTAAGCTATTAAAGTACAAATCCTTTGTAATAAATATTTTCGTTCCAATAATGTCATTGTTATCTATGTTAATTGGACTTCAAATATCAAAGGAAGTAGCTATTTCAATACCTATATTATTTTCATCAATTGCTGGGTGTTCATTAATTACATTTTACTTATTTACCTTATTAAAAAATAAAATAAGCATAAAAGATAAAATTAATTTTACGGAAATAAAAAGTTCCAAATATAGATTAGATCTTTTAAGATTTTCGTATCCTTTAATGTTTGTAACAATTATTGGTACGGCAATGCATTGGATGGATATATACATGTTAGGATTCTTTTTTGATAACACGACCATTGGCATGTACCACCCCCCAGCAAGAACTGCTGGTCTAATGAGGATGATACTTATTGCATTTATGGGAATATTCTCTCCCATTTTATCTGAACTATTTTCCAAGAATGATAATCAAGGAATGAAAAATTTATATCATCTAGTTGTTCGTTGGATAATGACTATTGCGTTACCATTATTTTTATTAATTATTCTTTTTCCAAAAAAAGTAATGTTTTTATTTGGCCCTGAATATCAGGAAAGCCACTTGGTATTATCAATATTAACTACATCAGTGTTAATACAGACTTTTATAGGTATTAGTGGACCAACTCTTACAATGACAGGTTATCCTAAAATAAATTTTATTAACTCCGTTATTGTTTTACTAATAAATTTTATTTTAAATATCACACTTATACCTTTACATGCGGGATTAGGAGCAGCTTCTGCAACATTAATTTCTATGCTTTTTCTTGGATTAATACGTTCGATAGAAGTATGGTATATTTTAAAATTACAACCATTGAGCCTCAAATTAATTAAGCCTATTTTCGCTTCTATTATTGTTTTGATATTAATGATTTCTGTAAAGTCATTAATTATGCCTTTTCATACTATTATTAGTCTATTAATAGCTTCTATATTAATAGGCATTACATATATTATTTTACTTTGGCTATTAGGCTTTGATAATGATGATAAACAGGTAATTTCTGCATTAAAAATAATGGTTATAAAGGATAAATGAAGGATTTAGATGATTGAAAAAATAATAAATAAAAAGAATGTAATAATCCTTAGCGGTATGTTAGCTTTAATTTTGATTCTTTTCTATCCTGTTATTTTTACTGGTAAAACATTTGGTTCTCCCGATTCATTAAATCCGCAAGGAGCTAATATAATTCTTCAAGAAATGAAGAAACAAGATAGCGAATTTCCACTATGGCAGCCGTGGGTTTTTAGTGGAATGCCAACTGCAGATGCATTTACGTTTATTAGTTCATTATATTTTCCTAATTACATCCTTAATTTATTCTTTCTTAATGCCAATTTAATTCAACTACTTCACTTATTTTTTGCTGGAATTGGATCATATTTATTACTACGATTTATTGGTATATCAACTTTGTCTTCATTTATGGGCGGGGCAGCTTTTATGATAACTCCATTTATGATTACAATGATTGTCTTTGGGCATGGTAGTCAAGTAATGACAGCAGCATATATCCCATGGATCATGATGTTTACTATGAAGCTATTACGTGATTCTAGTTTAATAAATATTGGGATTTTAGCAATTCTAATGGGTTTTCAGCTCCAAAGAGCGCATGTGCAAATAGCTTATTATACATGGATGCTTATAGGAGCATATGTTTTAATGTCATTTATTTTAGATTATAAAGATAATGATAGTCAAAAAAAACCTATGGTATATTTTGGTGCTTTTATGCTTTCAGCAATTATTGCGATAGGAATAGCTCTAGTTATATATTTGCCTTCTTTAGAATATACACCATTTTCAGTACGAGGTGGAGGCGCTGAAGGTGGAGCTGATTATAGTTATGCTACAAGTTGGTCTTTCTCTCCTAAAGAAATATTAACATTCTTTATTCCATCAGCTTTGGGTTTTGGAGGTCAAACATATTGGGGCGATATGCCATTTACTGATTATCCTAATTATATGGGTATTATAACATTATTTTTAGCCATTATAGGCTTCATATATAAAAGAGATAGATTTATGTGGTTTTTATTTATCACCTCATTACTAGCAATATTTATCTCATTTGGAAAAAATTTGACAATCATTTATGATTTATTCTACAATTTTTTCCCGTTTTTTAACAAGTTTCGTGTTCCAGCTATGATCTTGATTCTTGTACAATTTAATACTTGTATAATGGCGGCTATAGGATTGGATTATATAGCCTCAATCAATAAAAATAAACTCCCGAGGTGGTTCTGGCAATCTACAGGTGTATTAATATTCTTTTTATTAATACTTAGCTTTGGTGAATCAACATTAAAAAGTATAATTTCTTCAGGTTTTACTCAACCACGGACTTCAGATCCTCGTGTTATCCAGGCAATTAACTCTTTGCGTTGGGATATGTGGTATAAAGATGCATGGGCAATGCTATTTTATTTATCTGCAACTCTAACATTATTATGGACATTTTTTAGTGATAAGGTATCATTGAAAACTTTTTCAATTTCTATCACATTATTATTAATAATAGATATAATGGTAGTAGATAATAAAATTATTCAGCCTAAGAAAAATTCAGGACGATCATCTCAATTATTAAACAGATCAATTATTGATAGATATTTTCAGCATGATCAAATATCAAAAATATTAAGCAGTGATAAAGAAGAACCATTTCGTATTTATCCTGTTGGACAATTATTTGGTGAGACTAGGCTTCGCGCCTTTGGTATTGAATCTGTTGGAGGTTATCATCCTGCAAAATTAGGGGTGTATAACAACTTTTTAAAACAAACCAATAATGCAAGCACTCTACCTTTGATGAACATGTTAAATGTCAAATATTTATTAAGTACACAACCTATAAATTTCCCCGGGCTTATAGAAGTCAAACAGGCAAAAATGAAATCGGGTAGAGGAAATATTCCTATTAGCCTTTATCGTTTATTAAATTATCAAAAACGCGCATGGTTTGCTAAAAACATAGAAGTTTATCCTGATAATAATTTCCCATGGGAAATTATTAAGAACCAATTATTTGATCCTAAAAAAACAGCTTTTGTAAGCGATAATGACATATCAAAAAGCATGACATTTTCAGAGGGTGAAATAATAAGTTATAAAAATTCATTACATAAAACAGAGATTGAAACAAAATCTGATTCTATTGGTTTTTTAGTTGTTAGTGAAGTTTTTTACCCTTTACGTTGGAATGCAACAATAGATGGCGAGTATATAGAATATTTTAAAACTAATGGGGTTATCAGAGGTTTAGTTATCCCAAAAGGACAACATAAGATTATTTTTAGTTACGATAGATCTTCTTTTAATTTAGGTATAATTATTTCTTTATTTTCATTTTTCATTACCATTGGAATGATTTCTTTTGGTTATCGTAAATCAAGATTATAAATATGGATCTTTTAAAACATAGTAGCAATATAAAAGCAGCATTATTCCTGCTTGGTTTTATTTTAGTAATATTTTTATTTACTTATACACAGGGTATCGTAAATGAATTAAGAAAAGATAATGGAGAAATAGTAAAACTATATGCTGAAATAATTGCGCAAACAATTTCTGATGAAAATGATACAAACCTTGACTTTGTTTTTGATGAGATTATTCAAAAAGCACAGTTTCCAATCATATACTCTAATAATAAAAAAGATCCAATTTATTCAAAAAATATAAATACCGATAAATCAAATCTTAGAAAAATCCAATCAACAATGGATGAACAAAATGAACCAATCTCCTTAAGATATGCTAACCCTCTGACAAACAAAATAATATTAATAGGATATTTACACTATGGCGATTCAAGTCAGATAGAGAAGCTAAAATGGCTTCCTTTTATAGAAATTGGTGCAACTACATTATTTATATTATTGGGATTTATAAGTTTTTCTATTATTAGAAATAGTGAAAAAAGAAATATTTGGGTTGGTATGGCAAGAGAAACGGCTCATCAATTAGGAACACCTATATCATCTTTAATGGGTTGGTTAGAGTGGATAAAAAAGAAACCGAATGATCAGGAAAAAATCATTGATGATATTTCATTAGACTTGCAAAGACTCCAACAAGTTAGTGATAGGTTTAGTAAAATGGGATCAGAAACAAAGATAGAAGAAGTCCATTTGTCAAATATTGTTGATAAAATAGTTTTATATTTTAATCGACGAATTCCATCAATGGGTAAAAGTATTATTATTGAAAATAAATTAGAATCAGATTTAAAAATAAGAGCAAATGGAATATTAATTTCATGGGCAATTGAAAATGTTGTTAAAAACGCAATTGATGCATTAGATAATGAAGGCATTATATCTTTAAAATCTAAATTTGAGAATAAAAGTGTAATTATTGTAATTGAAGATTCTGGTAAAGGTATATCAAGGAAAAATTGGAAAAATATATTTAGGCCTGGATTTAGCACTAAAGAACAAGGTTGGGGATTGGGGCTATCTCTTACTTCCCGAATTATAAATGAAATACATGGTGGATCTATTTATGTATCACAATCAAAACCAAATCAAGGATCTACAATTGAAATATCACTACCAAAATTATGAGTCGTTAAGTGAAGCAAATCTTGTCATTGTTTGTAATAGTCAGTAATTTTTTCTTATAAAATTAAAGGAGTTTTTTTTGGATATTCTTTACGGTTTTGCTACAAATCCAGAGGCACCTCAAAGTGGAGGTGGAATTGCAGCTTTTTTACCTTTTTTCTTAATAATGTTAATTATCTATTTTTTAATGATACGTCCACAAGCTAAACGTCAAAAAGAAAAGCAAAATATGTTGCTCGCTCTAAAAAAAGGTGATAAGGTAATTACTGTTGGAGGGATACATGGCACTGTGGCTGGGATAAAAAATCAAGGTAAAGTAATTGTATTAAAAATAGATAAAAGCTTAAATATTAATATAAATAGATCTGCTATTTCAGGATTAGCAGATGGTAAAGTACTGGAAGATTCAAACTTAGGAGATATTAACTAATGGCTGTTTTAAAAGTTGTTCACTATGGAGATCCTATTTTACGAAAAGAATGTAAACAGGTAACGGACTATAAAGTTCTTCCAGAAATAATAGAAAATATGTTTGATACTATGTATGAGGAAGAGGGTATAGGTCTTGCAGCAAATCAAGTTGGAATTGATATGAACCTTATGATAATTGATGTTTCGCATACCGATGAAGCAGAAGATGCTAATATTTTTGTTAACGGTGAAATAATAGAAGGATTTGGTTCCTCTGAAATGGAAGAAGGTTGTTTATCGATTCCAGATGTTAGACTACCTGTTAAAAGACCTGAAAAAATTAGATTTAAATATGAATTACCTGATGGATCAGAACACATTGGCGATTTTGATGGTTTACTTGGAAGAGCTATTCAGCATGAGATGGATCATCTTAAAGGAATTTTTATTATAGACCGAGTTAATCCTTTATTAGCTATACAGTATAAGAAAAAGTTAAAAGAAATTGAAAATAGCTCAATTATACTGAAAAAATCTGAAAACAAAAAAAGAGACTTCGTACTTTAAAAATATTAAACTTCCAAAGTTATTAGATTCTAATATAATGGAGTCTCAATATTCTTTATTTATAACAAATCTTTTCAATCAATTATGAAAATTATCTTTATGACAAATTCAGAATTTTCTTTCCCTAGTCTTAATTTATTAGTGAAATCTAATTATGATATTTTAAGTGTAGTTACAAATCCTCCAAAAGCAATAGGTCGTAAAAAAAAGAATATCAGTAATAACATAATATTAAAATGTGAAGAATTAGAAATTGATATTATAAAGCAAAAAGATTTATGTGATTTAAATTTTGAAAATAAGCTCAAAAAGTGTAAACCTGATCTATTTGTCGTTGTAGCTTATCGGATTTTACCAAAGTCTTTATTAAGTATTCCAAAATTAGGGAGTATAAATCTACACGGATCATTATTACCAGCTTATAGAGGTGCTGCGCCGATCCAATGGTCCTTAATTAATGGAGATACCCAGACAGGATTAAGCACATTCTTTATTGAATCTAAAGTTGATACTGGTGAAATAATTAGTCAAAAGAAAATAAAAATTTTAGATAATGATAATTATGGTTCTCTAAGTTTAAAAATGGCTCTAAAGGGTTCAAAATTATTACTCGATTCAATTCAATTAATTAGCAATAGAAAAACTTCACCTATTAAACAGGATGAGGGTTCTGTTTCTTATGCTCCCAAAATTACCAGTGATATTACTGATATTGATTGGAATTCTAGCGCAATAAGTATTCATAATCTTATAAGAGGCCTTACTCCTAATCCAGGAGCAAAGTCAAAGATTAATGGTAAGCAGATCAAAATTCAAGACACTATTTTAAATTATAATAACTTAAATATATCTTCTTTTAAACCTGGACAAGTTGTTGATATTTCAAAGAAAAGTTTATCTATTCTGACTGGCAATGGAGTTTTATCTATTAACCAACTTCAATTAGAAGGGAAAAAATCTTTAGATATAAAATCTTTTCTGAATGGTTATACAATAAATATTGGTGATTATTTCGGTAATTGATTTTGGATGCACGTTTATTATCTTTCAAGGTTTTATGTCAATATGAAGGTACAGATCTTTGGCTGAAAAATATTAGAAACGATTATTTTATTAAGTTAAAACCAACAAAAAATACTGTACAGAGAACTATTGTTTTAACTAATGAAGTAATGAAATGGAAACGATTATTAGATAGTATAATTGATAAAAACTTAAATAAAAAAAATAGAAATATTAAATTTCGTATAAGAAATATACTTCGTCTAGCTATATATGAGCTTTTGATGGATAATAAATCTCCCAATTACGCAGTTGTAAATAGTTATGTAAAACTTAGTAGAAAAACAATCGGCGTATACATAACTGGATTTGTTAATGCTGTACTTAGGAAAATCTCACTATCTGAGAATTACATTTTTAATAAAAAACCCCCATATGAAATTAACGAGATTGGAGTGGGCTTATCTTACCCAGATTGGATTATAAAAAAATGGATAGATAAATATGGAGAGGAGAAAACTGTAGAATTATGTAAATATTTTAACATGGCTTATCCTATAATGATTCGAAGAAATGAATTAAAAATTGGACATAATTCTTTTGTAAGAGAACTGGTTGAAGACAAAATCTTTGTTAAACAATATAATAATTCTAATAATTTCTATTATTTAGTTAAGGGAACAGGATTATTATTTAAAAATAAACTATTTAATAATGGTTCATTATCTATACAAGATCGCGCAGCTGGTGCTGTTGTGGAACTTTTGAGCCCAAGACCTGGTGAAGTTATTTTAGATGCTTGTTCAGCTCCAGGTACTAAAGCATTCTATATTGCTGAATTAATGAAATATAAGGGGGAATTGATAGCCTCAGATATAAGTATAAGTCGTCTTAAAATGTGCTATGAAGATAGCAATCGCCATAAAATTAATTGGATAAAATGGTGTGTTAAAGATGCTGAAAGAGAACAATTTCCTTTATTAGATCGAGCACTTATTGATGTTCCTTGTTCAGGTACAGGAACAATAGGAAAAAATCCGGAAATTAGATGGCAGTGTAATAAAGAACAGTTGGAAAGTTTTAAGAGGAAACAACTAAAAATATTGCTAAATATTTCCAATTATATAAAACCTGGTGGAGTAATTTGTTATTCTACCTGCTCACTAGAGCGTGAAGAGAATTGGGATGTCATTAATGCTTTCCTTAAATTGAATAAGAATTATAAAATAGATAATGCAAAAAATTCTTTACCTAAAAATTGGTTCAAGAAAAAAAATATTATGGAGATCTTTCCTCCTCAAGATAAATTA
>MDTB01139879.1_pt1 | contig 18051 bp, 3 predicted proteins | sample 811161 | NCBI WGS metagenome assembly MDTB01 (sample SAMN05326650, study PRJNA326480) | marine metagenome | isolation source: seawater | place: Mediterranean Sea | collected 2009
GCGGATGCGGATATTTTTTCTACATATTTGTTCGATTGTGTGTTCTGCGCGTGTTCTATAGCGAGTTTATATAGGACGTAATTTTTAGTATTCTAATGAGTACAAGAACCGAGGAAATATAACTGTAATTTTTTATTTTCCTCCTATGCCCATGCTGGTCAACCCGGCAAGTGGAGACATCTCCTACATTTTTTGAAATATTTGTTTCCCAGAATTTTGTCGAATTGTAGAATTGCCTGCTCTGTATATGCTATTTTTAAAATCAACCAAAATGCCCCGCGCTAAGCATTTTAAGAACCAAATACCACTACAACAAGTTCAAAGCGTTATCCTAGGTACATTGGTAATGTATATGAAGATATATAGACATAGAGAAAAGTTGAAAGACGTCATAGATAGAAACATTGTAAACATCGTACATAGAACAAGTAGAACAAATAACAAAAGAATAATCTAAGCAAAGAACAAAACAAAAACGAAACAACTGTGTTTTATTATATATTATAAAAGTAAAAGAATAACAAAACAAAAAGATATATTAATCATCATCATCAACAATGACATCATTAGCAAATATTACAAATACAATCCAAACAGAAAAAGCAGATATGGATACACCATCCAAAGTACTTGGCGGTGAGAATACCCATGTAAAAATGAACTTGAACATGTCTGAATTCAAGAAGAAAGAAATGGCTGGGGAATTAAAACCAGAACCTATTTTAATTGAAAATCCAGGACGCTTCGTACTTTTCCCAATTCAACATAATGATATTTGGCAAATGTATAAAAAAGCTGAAGCATCTTTCTGGACTGCGGAAGAGTTAGACTTGGCACAAGATGCGAAAGATTGGGATAAAATGAGCGATAACGAACGTTACTTCATTAGCAACGTATTGGCATTTTTCGCTGCATCCGACGGTATTGTAAACGAAAATTTGTTGATGAACTTTTCCAACGAAGTGCAAGTGCCTGAAGCACGTTGTTTCTATGGCTTTCAAATCGCTATCGAAAATATTCATGCAGAAGTGTATTCCTTGTTAATAGACACTTACATTCGTAATGGTCCAGAAAAAACGCGTTTGTTGAATGCTATTGATACAATCGATGCCGTCAAAGAAAAAGCAGAATGGTGCTTGCGTTGGACCAACGCAGACAACGCATCTTTCGCAGAGCGCGTCGTTGCATTCGCTGCGTGTGAAGGTATCTTCTTCAGTGGTTCCTTCTGTGCCGTGTTTTGGTTAAAAAAGCGTGGTATGATGCCAGGTTTATGTTTTTCAAACGAATTGATTTCACGTGATGAAGGTTTGCATTGTGATTTCGCATGCTTATTATACAAAGATCATTTAGTAAATCGTTTACCAGAGGAAACGATTCATTCAATCATCGGCAATGCGGTTGAAATCGAAAAAGTATTTGTCTCCCAATCATTACCAGTTGAATTGATTGGCATGAACTCAACATTGATGTGCCAATACATTGAATTCTGCGCTGATCGTTTGTTACAAGCATTAGGTGTATCTAAAATGTACAATGCATCCAACCCATTCGATTGGATGGAAATGATCTCCTTGCAAGGTAAAACCAACTTTTTTGAAAAACGTGTAGGTGAATATTCAAAAGCTGGTGTTGGTGTAAGTGAAGAAGATCAACAATTTTCTTTGGATTGTGATTTTTAAAAGAAAATTAGTTGTATATTCAGATCCAAATTTTTTGTTAAACATATGAGTTGCATCATCCCGGTTGTATGTTATATATATATATATATGTTGCTTTGTTTATAAAGAACAAATCGTAAAACATTTCAAACCACCATTTTCAAACTATATTTTATTATAAACAAAGAAAGTAAAGATCAACATGGGATCTCAAAAAAATAAAAAAAAAAGGATCATACATTGCACGTATATGTAAAAATGCAATTTACAAAGATATATAGTGCAAGTCTTAATATATATATTGAAGAAAGGAAAGAAAGAAAAAAATGTATACATATGTAATGTAATATATTTTTTCTTCTGACGAACCAACAAATATTGCCAGAAAGATATATATAAACAAAAAAAAGAAAAAGACAAAACATTTGTTTTATCAAGAATGAAATGAATGTATTCAAGAAAAAAAAAAAAGCATATGATAATATAAAAACGAGAAACATATTCTGTAATATATATATATATATATATATTGTAAATCACATTCAGAGCTGAGAGCTGCTGAAGTAGTGTGTGGTATTTAAAAATAAAATATTTTTTTTGTAAATTTTCAAGAAGGGATTTTTGTCCTGAAATGTTTTCATAGTACTAATTGCATTGTGTTTGTTTCCCTCCCGATTTCGGATCATATGGTCATTTGATAGGTAAAATTGATATTCTAATTTCCCTTTCAAGTATAAATTATGACTCATATTTAAATTCGTCCTTAATGAATTACAACCATCGAATCCGATTGCCCATCGAAGAAAGAGATATTAATGTAAAATTATTAAATGTTAGTAATTTCCTGATCAAATCATTCCTCGACACCGCCTGATTAAGTATAACATATATATACATTTAACATACACACAAGCTCTAATACCTTAGTCTACCGTAAAACACGCCTATCCATTTCTCCTTTTTTTACCTCAAGAAAAATATTGAACAAAAACAAAATAAAATAAAAATAAACATTATTATTAAACATAATAATACAAGGAACAATATAAAGGAAGATAAGATTGCAAGACGAGAAGAACGAGGATAGACATATTATCATTTTTTTAATTTATAAGAAGAACAGATTATATATTATTCCGTAATATATATATTGGGTTGTTTTTAATTAGTTGATATATATATATATATCTGAGGAGAAGAAACAAATGTTAAACATGTTAGGATTGAAATTACTTGTATTTATAACATTATTTATTAATGTATATTCACAAGGAGCAAGTCAACCAATAGTACAACTAGATGATTTAAAAATCGAAGCAGAACGACACTCCCGTGTTGCTTCGACGCAAAACAATCGCGCTTCGGTACAAGTGGAAGGTAAAATCACTGCTTTGCCGCAAGCTGCGCCACCATTGAATGTGGATACGCAAGTTGAGCCAGATCCAGTAGTTACATCTACAAATCCACCAGTTATTAGTTGGTATGGTGGTTCAACAGTCACAATTGATGGTGAACATTTAGGAGTTAGTAAACATATCGGCGTTGAGATAACCATAGATGGGCAGAAATGCGAACAATCCATATGGGTATCCCGCAAACGCGTGATCTGTAAAGGCATCCCAAAAGTGCCAATTCATATGAAAGCAGCTGTAGTAGTTATAGTAGGTGGAGATGCAGATAGTGAACCATTCTTTGTAGGTATAGGACCACGCGTCACATCGACAACGCCATTAGAAGCTCCAAGCTTTGGTGGCTTTTGGTTAAATGTGAATGGTCATAATTTTGGATTAAAGCGCGATCCTTATCGCCCTCCCACCGTTTCGATCGATGGAAAGCCATGTCGTGAAACACAATGGAAGTCAGAATCATTATTGAAATGTTTAACGCCAAGATTAGAGGCGGGACAACATGAAGTGACTGCCATTGTTCACGGACACTCTTCCAACCAAACGAAGGGTGCTACCATTATGTACGAAGACCCTATTATTACTGAAATATACCCGAAAGCTGGACCATCTTACGGTGGATCCACGATTACTATCATTGGAAAACATCTTGGTTTGAAAAATGGACCGCAAGCAATGGAATCAAAAGCATTTGTGAACGGCGTTCCATGTAGTAATACCTTCCGTGATCCAGAAAATACTACACACGTACGTTGTGTCTTGCCTGAAGGTCAAAAAGCAGGTGATGCAACAGTTGAAATTAAAATTAACGATACGAGCACGACGAGTTCTGATGGCGCATTCGTTTTGGAAGATATGAAAATCACACACATCGTTCCTCCAAGTGCAAAATTATTTACACCTAGAGAAGGTGTACCAATCATTATCAAAGGTGAACAAATTGCGGTTCATGGTATGCCAGATCCAACTGTATCACTTGATGGTACTCCATGTTTAAATGTACATGTAGAGACTGTTATCGATGGCGAACCTGGAACGGGTGCACGTGAGCATAAAGAAATACATTGTGTTGTCCCAACTGAAGAGGGTTTGGGTGGTAAATTCGATGTTACTGTTGAGAATGGCGCTGGCCGCGCATCCCATGAATGGCAATTCACGGAGACGCCAACGATTACAAAAATTGAACCTGTAAAAGCACCAATTGGTTTTAAAGGTACAGTAAAAATTTATGGTAAACATATGCAATTCGCACAAGGTCAGCAATTTGCTACACGTTTAGGTCTGTTATTGTGCGAACATCCATTTGAAACTGCATTTGGTGTACAATGCGAGGTGACGGGAAAGAAACATCCGGATAACGATGGCAGTGGTGGTACCGAAGTCATGTCATGGCCGCCATGGCATAAAACCAAGGCAATGGAAAAAGCTGGTGTTGAAAGTGTTAATTTGATTAAAATTGATGCACCTGTCATTGAATCGATCGAACCACTTGAAATTCAATCATCTGGTGGTGGTAATATTACGATTAGAGGTCAACATTTCGGTGGTGGTCTGTTCATACCAAACGTATTGATTGGTGGAAAACGTTGCTTGCATGTAAAGAAAGTACGCGTTGGTGAATTGACATGCCGTATTCCAAGTGGACCAGCTGGACCAGCCGATGTGGAAATTAAATTACGCGGTGTTACAACGAAATCCGAAAAAGCAGTTACGTACTTACGACCAACCATCACTTCGATCCATCCTCCAGGTGGCCCGGAATATGGACGTCAAAAATTATTAATTCGTGGTGTTGGGTTAGGATGGAAATATGATTTAAATACGAAGAAGCAATCGAAAGTCATGGCATACGTTGATGGCCGCCCATGTTACAATACAATCATTCGTTCAGCAACTGAATTATTGTGTATGACACCAGTAGGCACTCCAGGGGAGAAAGGTGAAGTGACTGTGATTGTCAATGGTGTGAAAAGCAAAGAAGATGGTGGCGATGATGGTGCAAGCGATTCGTATGCATACGAAGACATTCACTCGAACCGTGTAGTGCCAGCCCGTGGGGCAAGCTATGGGCATCAAAAAATTGTTATTTACGGATTAAATATTGGCGAGAATAATACTGCCGGTTTATTACCAACTGCTTATGTTGGTAAAGTGCCATGTTTAAAGACCAAGATTTTGAACAGAGAATCCGTTGAATGTACTACTCCACCTGGCACGGGAACGCAACAAGTTTCCTTGAAAGTTAACGGTAAATTTAGTACAGATAATGAAACTATTTTTGAGTACCAAGAACCATTGATTGCCCACATTTACCCAGCAGTAGGTGGCCAATTCGGTGGTGAAGTTATCACAATCACTGGTCAATTCCTTGGTATTGATTTAGCTAAACCAATTATTACTATTGGTGGACAAGTATGTTCCGGGTCCAAAATTCTTGAACCTGGCAAGAAATTGCAATGCATCGTTCCAGTCAGTAAAACATTAGGTAAAGAAGATGTCATCATATCCGTGAATGGTGTAAAATCAAATGCAACTGACTTTGCAAAATTTGAATATGTGGAGGCAAGGATTACTCGTGCCGAGCCAAAGGAAGGCCCAACATATGGAGGCGTCGAGCTAACTTTAACTGGGCATCTTTTAGGTATCAATGGTGTTTTGCCAAAAGTATTTATCGGTCCATTGCAATGTACTAATGTTGTCTTGATTTCAGAGAGTCAAATAAGATGTACCTCTCCAAAAGGTACGCCTGGTGATGCAAAGATCCAAGTTATGTACGGAGGTGTATATGGCCCAGAAATAACTGATATTTTCCAATTCGTCGGCCCAGAAGTCAACTTGGTAATACCAAACGTTGGTAACACGTATGGGGGAAACAGAATTGCCATTGTTGGTAAGGATTTAGGCGATGAACATGAAAAAGCAGTAATTTATGTTGGTGGTAAAGGCTGTACCCATGTGGAACGAGAAGGTAAAGGTAGATTAAGTTGCATTACACCGCCAGGATCTGGCAGTGTTGCTGTAACCGTCTCCGTTGGAGGGGAAGTGACTGAGGCAAGCCATCAAGGTAATTTCACATATGAAGAGCCAGTAATTCATGCCATTAGCCCAAATAGCGGACCTTGCCATGGTGGAAATATGATCACTATCAATGGAAACGGTTTAAAAGGTGGTGAAAATATGACTACAGTTGTAGAAGTTGATGGGCAACCATGTTTAAGTGTTTCTATTGTTGATGCGCATAATATCAACTGCAAAGTACCACCAAGTAAAAATGGCGGTACCGTTCCAATAGTTGTAAGAATCAATACTGTTACGATTAGCAGCACATACAAATATGACCATCCCCTCGTTGAGACAATTGAACCAGAGCAAATTCCAAATTATGGTGGTAGCATTATTACCATACGAGGACGTTTCTTTGGCGATGGAAATAGTAAACAAGATCGTGATGCAGTCACAGCATTTGTTGGCGGGAAACAATGTGAGAAAACTACTTTGATATCTGAAGTTGAAGTGGAGTGTGTGACTCCACCGGGTCTAGGAGTCGATGCAAAAGGTGGTGTAATGGTAAAATACAACAATGCACGAGGTGAGGAGAAGATGTTAGCCACGTTCCGTGGTCCATTCATTAAACGTACTATACCTTCTCATATACCAAGAGACCAGCCAATGCGCGTGCAATTTGAAGGTCGTTTCTTAGGAAATAAAAATAGAGTAACTCACGTTAGTATTGATAATAAGGAATGCAAGGATTTGCAATTAGTTGATGATCATTTATTATCTTGCGTAGTACAACCGGGTAATTCTGGTTTTGCCAGTATCAAAGTTGAAGTCGGCAAAGATTCCAGCACATTTAATGAAGTTTTGAGACGTGAAAATGTTAAAATTAGTGTAAGACAAGTATGGAGAGCTGAAATGGAAAGGCCAAAGTTAACGAATAGCACGAATACTACCGAGTTGGAATTAACAATACCATTCTGGGTGAAAACCAATTTAACCGTCCGCGTGTTGGCGTCTGGTATCAACCCAAACACACAAATGAACATATCTATTGCAGGTAAAAGTTGTGATCACAGGCCATTCGGAAAACAAATTGTAAATGAACGTCCAAATTCTGACTTTGATGAAAGATTCATTACATGCACCTGGGGACCAGATGAAGGGCCTGTTGGATTTGGTCCAAGTGCTGTGAAAGCATCGTTTAAAGATCAATATGGTACAACTCATAGTGCTAAATCGACATTGAGCTTAATTACTATACGAACTCCTATATTCACCATGACTCCACAATCTGTCGCTTTTTATGGTGGCGAAGAAGTTGTTTTCCATTACAAAGAAGTCGATGAAGGTATAACTGGTGCAACAGGTGTGAAAATCTGGATCGGTACATCCGAATGTAAGAATTTAAAAAGAGATATGAATCGTTTAACGTGTATTGCGCCAAAGGGACCTGTTGGTCCAGCACGTGTTGTTGTTGAACGCAATGGTAAAAAGAAAGCCCAAGTGTTAATGGCTCATTTCGATCCTCCTATGGTCCGCAAGGTACGCCCTGGCATCGGCCCAGTTATAGGTGGAAATATCATTGAATTAGAAGGTCGGCACTATTCTGGCAATACTGTATCGGTTAAAATAGGTAGCAAAGACTGTAAATTTGTGAATGTAACGTCCAGCGGATCATTAGAATGCGAAGCACCAGAAAGTGACATGAGCAACGTACGATTGCCTGTCGTTGTAACTGTGAATGGTGTTTCCTCAATTGTGAATGGTTTGTATGAATACCTAGGGCCAAATGAGAAAAATATCAAGCCTCCAATGGGACCAACATATGGTGGAGAAAAGGTTCAAATTTTCGGATCAGGATTTGGAAATGGAAAGCAAAATATTGCAGCATTCCTTGGTGGCAACCCATGTTTGTCAACGACTTATGTGTCAGACTCTCAAATTGAGTGTATCACACCTGCTGGATCAGCTGGATTAGCCAATGTATCTATCCAAATTAACTCTCGAATGTTTGATTTGAAAGGTCGATTCGAATACATGCAACCACGTATGTATACTATTGAGCCAGCTGTTGGTCCTGCATATGGTGGTCAAGAAGTTGCTGTGACTGGATTATATGCCATTCCAAAGCCTGTTGTATTGAGAGAGAAGATGAAGATTGATATTCGTATTGGTGGCGCACCGTGCCTCAAGCCGGAAATTTCTGGGAAAGTTGGTCAACAGTTTTGGAAATGTACGACGACGAAAAACTTTGGTCCAAACCAAGATGTCACTTTGAGCATTAACGGTCATCCAGGTAAAAATGTGTCAGACAACAAGTATGAATTCGTAGCACCAAAAATTGAATCTCACTCTCCAAAGTCAGGTCCGTTCTATGGAAATTGGACCGTTTCTTTGAAAGGTAAATTCATGGGTATTGCAAAAGTTCAAGACAAAATTGTAGTACGAATTGGCAAAAGCTTTTGCCGTGATGTGCAAGTTATCAGCGAAGAGGAAATTACCTGTGTTACACCATACATGAAACCACAAAATAACGTTCCTGTCATGATTAATTTATTTGATGAATATGATAGCGAAGTTTACAGTGGCGTTGACTTCGTAGTCCCATCTGTTAAAAAATCAACACCTGCTGTTGGTGCAACATATGGAGGAGACGTTGTTGAATTTGCTGGTGTAGGCTTAGGTTCGAAAAACTTACATGCGAAGAATGGAATTGAAATCGTTGTTGGTGGCAATCCATGTGAAAAATTAGAGTTCGTAAGCGATGATGGTTACACAAGCAAAGTTAAATGTACTTTACCTGCAGCTGAAGGCGACCAATTGATGGAGTTTAGTAAAATTGAAGTAAATGTCGGTGATGTTACCGGCACTAGCAATCGGGTATTTGGCTACAGAGCGCCATTGGTCACCGGAATCGATCCTCCTATGGCGCCAATTTATGGTGATGCAACTGTTATTATCTCCGGTAAATTCTTAGGACGCAAAGGACATAATTCTTCCATGCCAACGGGTATTATTGGAAGGACGTGGTGTTTGAAAACGGAATTTTTATCCTCCGAGAAAATTACATGTTTGTTGCCACCATCGCATGGCAGTATTAGTTCCAGCATGTCTCGCAACGTTATCGTTACTGTAAACGATCATACAGACCCAGCAAATTTAAAAAATCAAATGTTCCGTTACCAAAAACCAATTATCAAGAAAGTGACGCCAGCGCGTGGACCGGTAGTAGGAAATGTTAAAATCACAGTAAGTGGTAGCAATTTAGGAAACGAGAAACACCGCGGAATCGTTAGTATTGGTGGTTTCCAATGTAAAAAAACCACATTTTTGACACCATCAAAACTTGAATGCATGACACCACCAAGTTTATTTGTTGGTAACCAAAATGTATCTGTTGCTATTTTGGGAACAAAAAGTAACAAATTGCCATACTTTTACGACGGTCCACATGTATATGGTATCGAACCAAAAAGTGGTCCTTCATACGGCACACAAAAAGTCACTATTAAAGGGATAAATTTCGGTCATCCAATCAAAGACAAAGATGTAACCGTTGACGTATTCATTGGTAATGGAACCTGTTCCGACGTGAAACGCGTGAGCGAAACAGAATTAACATGTATTACTCCACCAGGAACAGCGCGTGATAATATTGTACGAGTACATGTTGGTATTACACAAGGTTTGTCGCATGAGAATGCTACTTACCATTACAGAATTCCATATGTACATTGCGTTGATTTTGCCAATGGTGAATTATTTGGCGGGGATACGATCCAAGTTTTAGGACGTGACTTTGGTAAACAATCTCAACAAGCAAAAGCATTTATTGGTGGTGTTCCATGCCAACAGACTGTATACATTTCCGAGCATCATTTAGAATGTGTTGTCCCAGCTGCATTGGGTAAAACGGATTACAGGAACAAGAGTGTTGTTGTTACTGCGCTAGATATGTCTAGTCCAGGGGAAAGACATGCAACGCATTTCACGTACAGTGGTGGTTTTAATCATATTTTCAGTTACGACGATATGCATATAACAGGCATGAATGTACGAGAGGGTCCAACATATGGATACAATAAGGTTGAAATCACAGGTACCCATATTGGCCGAGTAGATGCGCCAGCACAACCTCATGTTTACATTGGTGGAAAGCCATGCATGGATACAACTGTACTTTCAACCGATGTATTGGAATGTACTGTACCTAGTGGTGTCGGGGTAAACGTTAGTGTGCACATTCAATATTTCAATGTTACTAGCATCGAAGCTCCTGGTATTACCTACACGTACAATCCACCAAAAATTTTCCAAGTAGAAGGGGAGAAAGAGGGTGGCGTATATGGCGGTAATCGCTTATCCATTACTGGTGAGAATTTAGGTATCAAAGATACTGTGGAACCAGTCATCAAAGTAGGGCCATACCCATGCGTGAACGTAACTGTTAATAGCAATGATAATGTTGAATGTACAACTTCTCCAGGTACAAGCTCAAGTAATAAAGTTACAATGACGATATTAGGTGTTCCAAATAGTGATGAAGATAAGCTATTCAAGTTTGATTACCAGGTTCCAGAAATTACCGATACGGTTGGGGAAACTCCTTGGTATGGTAATACAACGTTGCTTATTTTTGGTAAATATTTAGGTACAGATAATGTTGAAGATTTAGATGTTAAGATTGGGGGCGTTGCTTGCCTTGAGCTTGAAGTTGAAAACGAAGGTGAATTGAAGTGTGTAATCCCACCTGGCCGTGGTAATCAAGAAATTGAAGTTATTGTTGGTTCTGTCTCCAGTAAACAAGGTGGCGGCAATAAGACTTTTGTAACATATGCTCCACCGTTGGTTACGAGATTGGAGTTGAAATATGGCCCTACATACGGTAATGAGACTGTCCTTATCTCTGGAGAATTTTTAGCACATCCGAAACGTGAAGAAGTTGGTCCTGCATTTGACACAGAAGTCACTGTAGCTGGCGTAGAATGTGTTAAAGTTTCTATTATATCTACAGAGAAAGTTATTTGTGAAATTCCTACTGCTAAACCTGGCCCAGCATTATTTGAAGTCTGTGGTTTTGGAAGTTGTAGTGCCCGCAACAATAATAGCATTTTTACATATGAGCCTCCTAAAGTGTTGGAACTGTTCCCACGCCACGGTAAATTCTATGGCAACACTAATTTGACATTAGTTGGTAACAACTTTGGAAACGCAGACACAACAACAACGGTTGTTATAGATGGGTTGCCATGCAAGGATGTTGTTGTACATAGCTCAAGATTGTTGCGTTGCCGCACCCCACCAGGTGTGAAAGCTCAAGCTCCTATTAAAGTTATTGTTGAAGGAGTCAGTAGTTTAGGAAAACATATTTTCACATATGATAATCACATGCCAAGTTACACGTATGACCCACCAATCGTTGAAAGTATTTTCCCTGTTACAGGAAGTGCTATTGGTAGAGATAACGTTACTATCCGTGGTAAATTATTCGGTAAAAAATATGATGCAGCTAAACCTGTTGCTTTAATTGACGGTATACCTTGCTTAAAAACGGTATGGCACAGTGAAACTGAACTTTCATGTGTGACACCACCAGCAAAGTTAACTTCGGAAATAATACGTACTGAGAAAGTTCAATTTTCCGTAGGTGTAAGTGTTATTATCCGCGGTATGCCATCATCGCCTGAAGTAGGAAAAGACATCGTTGCTTTCGGGTATGAACGACCAGTAGTTTTGCAAATTAAACCTGTGAAAGGTCCAAGTTACGGTAAAACGTGGATTACGGTTGAAGGTATGGGATTTATTAGTATCAACATTGGCATCAAGCCAATTGTATTAGTTGGTGGTGTTCCATGTTTGGAAACGAAACAAGATCAAGACGATTTAGAAGTACATTGCAAAACACCACCAGGACGTGGCTTGAGATCTGTTGCAGTTGAGATAGATGGTGTACTTAGTGTCGCTAGTAAACGCAACCCAACTAAATTCTTTTTCATCCCACCATTAGTGAAAGGGGTATATTTAGAAGATCCTCGTATCTTAATGAATGTAACGAAAGTGAACAAGACTTCCAATGAAACGTATAACGTAACGGTTGGTCCAGAACCTTTAGAGTCATTGCCTGAGTATGGTGGTGCTGAATTTTTCATCTCCGGAAAATGGTTCGGTACTGAAGCTTCTGACAATCCTATCGGTACGGTTGGTGGGCGCCCATGTAAAAAAACTGTTTGGATTAGCGACAATTTAGTTAAATGTACTTCTCCACCAAAGCGAGGCAAGTCTGTTAAGATCGGTGTAATGATCGGTGCTGCTGTAAGCAAAAACGAATCGGCTCCTACTGTATCGATGAAAGGCCCAGTTATTACCAACGTTGAAATGAGAAAAGGCCCGCAAATGGGTGGCGATGTATTGGTGGTTAATGGTAAATGGCTTGGTGGATTTGATGTGAAGAAATCTGAAGTTGTTGTTACACTTAGTGGTATACCATGTAAAAAAACCGTTCCCATTTCATCGAAGAAAGTTTTGTGTCATACTGCACCAGGCTTTGGAAAAGCTGCTGTTGGTGTTGTAGTGCGTGAGTATGCAAGTAAATTAGCAAATTTGACAACTGCAAACGTCAACACAACCGGTGTATATACATTTGTTAAATTACGCGTTACCGGTATGGACATTTTAAGTGCAACTACCAGAGGTGGTGTAAATAGAACAATTTTTGGTGAAGGTTTCCCAAGAAATGGAACTGTTGGATTTATTGGTGGTAAAAAATGCCAAAAATCTGTTGTTATCAATAGCATGGCATTAAGGTGCGTCACCCCAGCAGGCACTGGCAAAAACCACACGGTTGAAGTCAGAGTATTGAATGGGAACTTATCAAGTGTATTGCAAGGAACTGAAGTGAAATTTAATTATGAACGTCCACGCATAAATAAAAAAGAAATCGAAGGTCCTAAAGGTGGCAATTATTATATTAATGTCACTGGTGATAATTTCGGCCCAAATGGATCGAAACCAGTTATTTTGTTAGACGGCGAAGCATGTTTAGCAACTAAACGCATGTCGCAAAAAATGGCAAGGTGTTTAGTACCTCCAGGTGCTGGACGCAAGAAAATCAATATTGATGTATTGGGTAGAAATGCAACTCAAGAAGGCTCATTTTTATACACACCAGCAAGTATCTTGCGTGTTGATAACAATATGGGTCCAACCAAAGGTGGCTTTAAAATTGTTATTCATGGTGATGGTTTCGGTGTATCTGCTGAAGATGAAAAAGCAGCTGAAGACGAGGGTAAAAAACAAATGCAAGCTGAGTTGGAGGAAGAAAAAGCTGAAGCTGATAAAGAAAGTAAAGAATTAGATGAAGAGAAGAAAAAATCTGAGGCAGAGCTTGGTAAAGAAATGGGAGATGATGCAGCTGCAATGGGAGAGCTTGCTAAGAAAATTAAAAATGAGACTGCAGCAGAAGAAGAAGATTTGAAAGAACAAAACGCAACTGCAACTAAATTGCGTCAGCAAGAAGAGTTAACGGAATTAAACGAGGTTAAAACTGGTATGGATAAATTGGCAAAAGAAGATGCTAAGGTTAATGAAGAACGCACCGAAGAGGGTATCCAAGACAAGAAAGTTTTAGCGAAACAAGCTGCGCAAAAAGCAAAGATGGAAAAAGACATGGATGCTGCCAAAGCTAAGTTCGCACAGAAGGAAAAGAAAGAAGAAGGAAACGTGAACAAAGAGAAGGATTTATCTGAAAGAGAACGTGTGGTTAAAGTTGGAGAGGAACAAGTGAAAGCAAAAGGTGCTGGCCGTTCTCCGCGTACTGTAAGAAGCAAAAATGGTGAACAAGAACGTGTCATCACTGAAGGTTTTGCAGATAGTGAAACCGTCCCACAAATGTTGGTAGAAGTTGAATCTAGTCATCGTCGCAATCATCGCCGTGCAGGTCGTAAACACATGAATCGTGCAAGCAGCCATAAAAATTTGGCAGCTGAGACTTACTTGGTTCCAGAAAAGAATATTTATGGTTTGAACGAACATAGATTCCGTGAATTGAACATGGCAAAAACAGGTATGAGTGGACCTGCAGGAACGAAGAAAGCATCCGTACCAAAGTTGAACGGCAAGTATCCAGCACATGTTGGAGTTTGGATCGGTAAAGTTAAATGTTTAAACATTACATGGGTTTCAAATAAACGTGTGGAATGTATTGTTCCTCCAGGTGTAGGAAGCCAAAAGATTACCGTGCGTGCACCAGCAGATGTCGGTGTGAAAGCGCGTGGTAACTTGACTGTAGAATACGATCCAGCGGATGTAGGTGCTATTAGTCCAGACCATGGTGATATGGTAGGTGGTTATGAAATGGAAATTTTTGGAAAATCATTTGGAGTTAATAAAACTGATGATTTAGCTGCCTATGTTGGTAAACGTGCATGTTTAAAAACGACATGGTTTAGCGATAATAAAGTTGTATGCGTAGTACCACCAGGTACAGGTGTACAACATTCCATTTTCGTAGTAGCTGGTGGTAAAAAAGGTCCACATCTTGGACACTTTAACTACAACGCTCCTGTTGTTTCAAAGGTAATGCCACCTAGAATTGTAGCTAAAGGTGGTGCAAACATTACTATTTTTGGTAAAGGATTTGGTGTTGCACTGAGAGAAGCAATGGCAAAGGCGTCTAATGGTTCGATGCAAATAGTTAATGTTACAGTTTCGGTTGGCGGTAGAAAATGCCAAAATGTGAGCGTTGTATCCGACACGGAAATTAAATGCGATTCGCCTCCATTTGTAAGCAGGCATCGTGTAGTTGTTAGCGTAAATGGGCATAGATCATACAGTAAACCAGTTCCTGTAGCTGGACCAATTGCTGAAGCTGGACAATTTGTTGTAGTACCAGGTGATGCGGCGTCAGGTGCAACTGGCGCAGCAGCAGCAACTGGTGCTGCAGGTACTGGTGGAACTGGAGGAACCGGTGGAACTGGAGGAACTGGTATGCACATTGGTGCAACTGCTACGGAAGCTACAGGTGGAGAACAAGATGAAAATGACAGTGTTTTGGAATCTGAACCACCATCCATTGTAAGCATGAAACCAAATTGGTCGCATGGTGAAGGTGGAAAGAAGTTAAATATTAAAGGATTTAATTTTGGACCAAAAGGTAACAAGAAAGTCGTTGTCAAGATCGAAGGGGAAACTGCAACAAATGTTGTTGTCAAATCAGATTCGGAATTGACATGTATTGCACCTGCTGGAAGTGGTGCTAATGTATCCGTGAAAGTATACGTCGACGGTATGACTGGAAAATCATATGATAGATTCGAATACGACCCGCCTTTGGTATTGAATTCTTTCCCTTCGGGCGGAGTAGCAGACACCAAAGTGGTTATCAACGGCTTGAATTTCGGTGCAATGGATCATAAAATCAAAGCATTTATTGGTCGTGTACCATGCAAAGCTGTCAAACGTTTAAGTGAAGATAGTGTACAATGTATTGCACCTGCAGGCTTTGGTAAAAATTTGTCGGTAACATTGAAATTATTTGGTCGCCATCAGCATACACGTGTAAATAAAAGTGCTACGTTCAGTTATCCACCAAGTTCAGTAAAATCCATTAAACCACGTACGGTGCCTACAGAAGGTGACTGGATTATGATCATTGGTAATGGTTTCGGTGCAATGCAAAATAAATATTTAACTGGTATGATCGGTGAAAGACCATGTGTAAAGACCGTATGGATATCGTCGAAAAAAGTCAGATGCCAAACTCCTCCTGGTGTTGGTAAAAATGTTTCTGTCAGTGTATATGTTGGTGATGGTGAACTTGCTATTTCAAAGAACATCTTGTCATACCAACATCCAACCGTCGTTAGCATTGAACCAAATCATGCTCCAGGATCTGGCAGCAACATGACGATTGTTAAATTGACCGTTACTGAAATTGGAAGTGTCAGAGGACAGCAAAATAAAACCATTTCTGTCGGTTCTGATAAGAAAGCCATGTTGAAACGTATCAAACGCAACGTTACGATTGGTGGAAAGACATGTAAAATTGTCAATGTAACTGCTACCACAATCAGCTGCATTGTTCCTAAAGGTGTTGGATATGACTTGCCTGTCATTGTGACCGTGGAAAACGTAAGCAGTCCAGTTAACAAAAAAGCATTGTTTGAATACGATGGTCCAGCTATCGCAAGTGTGACCCCATCTGTAGTTCCATGTGTCGGTGGAAAACGCATTATCATTGATGGTACGTCATTTGGAGAAAATACGGAAACGGAAGATATGGCTGTTCTTGTTGGAGGAAAAGATTGTGCCAATGTTACTTGGGTAAATGATACTGCGATTAGCTGCATCACGCCAGCAGGTCTTGGTACCCAACGTGAAGTCGTTGTGGTCTTGAAAGCACAACCATCCCGCCCATTTAAAGCATTCTCATATGCTCGTCCAAATATTCGCAGCGTCAAGCCTCGTCTCTCTGCACCAGGTGTGAAAAATTTGAAATTTATGATTCGAGGAAGCAATTTTGGTCCACACTTATCGAAAGTTATTGTTCATATCGGGAAACAAGAATGTAAAGAAGTGCATTTCTTTAATGACAGTGCCCTTTCGTGTATATTGCCACAAGTTCGCGTTGGTAAATTTAATGTTAAAGTTACTGTTGGTGGACAACCAAATAAAAAGAATAAATTTTTCGAAAGTTCCCCTCCAGAAATTGAAACGATCACTCCACAATCTGGTCCAAGTCGCGGTGGATACCCAATCACAATTAAAGGTATTAACTTCATCAAGGATGCACATGCAGAACATGTAGTCAGTGTAAGTGGTTTGAAATGCAGCAATGTATTGGTATCTAGCAATACTGAACTTACATGCAATGTACCAAAAGGTATTGCTGGCATCCAGAACATTACAGTAATTGTCAATGGTAATCCATCCGAGCCAAGCCAAGACTTTGCATATAATTCACCATTCGTAGCAGGCTCGGTGCCTAACCATGGTAATAAAGTTGGTGGACAAAGAATTATTATCAAAGGTCGAGACTTCGGCAGCCGTAGACCTAAGAAAGGTGATCTTGTTGCTTCAGTTGGCGGTAAAGCATGTCAAAAAACGAAATGGATCTCTGATTCAGAAGTTGAATGCGTAGTACCAGAAGGTGAAGGTGCATGTAAAGCAATTCAAGTACGTGTTGGCAAAAAGGATAGTCAAGTTAGCCGTGTAAATACAATGTGGCATTATGACAATCCAGCTGATGCTGAGAAAAGTTTTGTTCAAGATTTAGATGAAAACAATTTTGATAAGATCGTTAACGGTGATTCACCAGTATTGATCAAATTCTGCACGCCAAAATGCGAACATTGCAGAGCATTGAAACCAATTTACAAAGAATTAGCAAGATTGTTGAAATGTAAAAAAGTTGTTATCGCAGCTGTACGAGCAGATACACACCCAGCATTAGCAAAGAGATTTGCATTGAATGATTTCCCAAGATTGTTATGGTTCCCAGAGGGTAGAACACAACCACAAGGTGAATTCCAAGGCAATGCTAAGGCTGAATATTTGTTAGGATGGTTAGCAAATCAAATGGGAGTCAAAAATCAATTATACGGTAATGGCAAAGTACCAGTTGACGCAACGCAGCCACAAGATCAAGAAAGACCATTGGCTGGTGGCTTGATTGGAGCTGTACAGAGTGGCATGAAACGATGTAGTGCAAAAAAAGAAGCACCTGCACCATCGCAAATGGAAAAACTACCTACAGCCAAAAGACTTTAAGCTAAAATAAATGAAGAAAGTTCTTGTGAAACAACAAAATAGTGAAAACAAAAAGAAAAGAAAATCAAATAGTCAGATAGGAAAAAAAAATATGAACGAAGAGTGTATTTTTAAAAAAAAATAAAAAAATATATTTTAAAAGCTTCGCGTATAAATTTAAATATTTTAAATATATGTTAACATAATCTCTACAATCTACACACATATATTTAAATTTACAC
>MDTB01000841.1_pt1 | contig 18049 bp, 19 predicted proteins | sample 811161 | NCBI WGS metagenome assembly MDTB01 (sample SAMN05326650, study PRJNA326480) | marine metagenome | isolation source: seawater | place: Mediterranean Sea | collected 2009
ACATCCTCATAGTCTACAAAAGGAGCACCGTGTTTGGTCGCTTTCAATTGTACAAGCATGGGCAAGATGATAGGAGCAAGTGTATGATCCATACTCCAAGTGTCTTGTCTGTCAATACGAATCTTGACTTTTTGTTTACGTCTGTCAAACCAGATCCAGTTGAACACATTGTACACGCTCTGTACAGCATCTTCAAACAGTTCAAGACTACGTTGGAATCGTGTTTGTTGTTCTGGTTCAGGCCAATCCACATAGCCATACTTGCTATCCATGTAGTGTGTATGAACACGACAGATCAATCTGTTTGGATAGTCGCCAATGTAAACTTTCATTCTCTTCCTTTTGCAATATATTTTATTGCATTTTCTAATACTTTAATATCGTCTTGTAATTGGCCAATAGCTCTATTACAAGTATGACAGATCCAACCACGGAACTGATGAGTTTTATGATCATGGTCTAAGCACCAATGACCTGACTTTTTGCCTCCTGCACCTCTAACTTGATCTGCTGTTTTTTCACATATAGGACATGTGTGATTTTCAGGGGGCGGAGGAGTAATAGCTTTTAATTCACGCCTTACCTTATTTAAAAGACTGTTGCAACTATTGCATTCAGATCTGCGATACTTTGCACCACTAGAGCGACCAAAGTTTTCTATTGATTGATCAATGCCACATTTACTACAAACTTTTGTAACATCGTTATAAGTCGCCTTCTTTTCGATTTTCTGAGTAATGGACATTAAATTCACCGCCTGGATATCTAGCCTTTAATTTTTCTACGTTTTCTTCTATGACTTCATTGGGGTCAAGATCCAAAGCACGGCAAGAATTAATCCAATACCACATAATGTCCCCAAGTTCTCGTTTAGCATGAAACTTAGTTTCATCATCCAAAGGTTTACCTTGGAATACACATTTTTTAACAATTTCAGCAAATTCGCCTCCTTCACTGGCAATGCCTATGGCTCCTGTCATTAACAGGGATATATTAACATCGTCGTTTAATTCATGCAACCGAGCTTGTGTATAAGCCCAATCGTTTGACTCTTCCGATGTTACTTCCTGTACAAAGTCTTTGTACTTGTTTAAATCAACTTGGTTCATATTAAGATACCTGTAGTGCTACATAGATTAAAACTCCAAGTATACTGAAATTAATAATCATATTGATATAATTTGGATTTGGTGTCATGTTATTTTACCTTTTAATTCATGAAAGATTCTGGTCTAATTTCAGCAGGTCCATTACTGAATTCTTGACCAATGGATACGTCAGTTGGTTTTTCATCTGAATATGCTAACACACTTTCAGCTTCAACCATTCGGAGAGTAAATTCTTGTCCGTCATCATCAATTAACATTCCACGTGTCCAACGTCCATGTGTAATTAAAATCCAATCACCAACTTTATACTCGTCCTTGTTTGCGGGGCCTTTTGCATATACTTTGCCCCAGCGAGGGTAAACACCCCTTGCCTTTCCGTCATCACTACTAATAATGATTCCGCCTCGTGTTACTTGTTCACCAAACTCCATGTCTGATACAAGTATCCTATTGCCAATAGCTCTTAGTTTGCCTTTTATAGCATTGGTGTTAATTGCCATTCTATCCTCTTATTTTTTTACAAAATTGCCGTCGTCGTCTTCAACCCAATCATCATCTGATTTAACATCTTCAGCAACTACTTCTTCATCTACAACTTCAGATTCTTCGTTTGCTTCAGCGTTACGTTTGACAGGGTGTTCAACTGGTGTACCAGGATTGTTTTCGTAATGTTCACGCATAACTTGTTCTCTAGTACGGATAATTTTACCGCCAGGGCCTAATTCGTCTCCTCTTGCATTAACTTTTGCATTACCTACTGCAACTGTTAATTCATTTTTTTGACGAAGAAGATCCATGTCTACAACTTTACCCGTCATAGTTTTATAAGTTTTACGACCTGTTTGTTTTATAGCCATATTTTTCTCCTATGTTATTACTTATCTCATGAACTCGTTGAAGTCCAGGTCAAAGTGGATGCTATCTACTTTGTGTATGCCGATCAAGTATAATATATAACTTGCAACGCTTGATCCTCTACCTACACCCCAAACGATATTTTCTTTTCTCATTAGTGCTACTAAGAATATAAGAAATCTTAATAATTGAAATAAATTACGTCTTTCATACTCTTCTAGCTCTAATTTTACTCTTACATATTCTGGAAAACTCTTTGGTACTATTGATTCAAAATAATTCCATAAGTCTAAGTTTTTATATTCTTCTGGCATAAACCACTCAGACTGTAAAGTACTATCAAACTCTTGTTGATTTACATCTAGTTTTTGATATTTTGATAGAGTAGGCAGTCCGTTACTTTGTGCTAATTTATTAAAAGCATCAATGTCAACAGTTTCATCACATAGTACTTGTGTACATTCATCAATATGTCCTTGATAAATCATATTGACAAGATCTTTATGAGAAAACTTTGGAACGCCTAGAGAATCTACTTTCATATACATACTACTATATTAGTTGATTTTTATTAGATTGTCAAGATCTTTATTACCATTATCATCTTGTTTTTGGTCTTTTTGACGCATTTTTGTTTTAAGTTCTTCTTTAAACATATCTAATGTTACTGATATTTGCATTCTTACGTCAGGATTGTTAGTTTGCCAATACTTTTTTGACAAACTATCTATGTTTTTTAGTAATTCGTTTTCTGATAGTTCGGAAAGATTATCCAGTAACGGATTAAACATTTTAGCTAAATGTACCTATGTAACTAGCATATACAACTAGCCCTGCATCATCAGTAAAGAAATCAACAAAGGTTTTGTTTGCACCAATAATTAAAGAATCGCCTGTCCACGCAGCATTCCCATCAGTTTTAACAGTACCACCGCCTGATGCTGCAAAAGATACAGTTTGATTTGTACTTCCGCCTCTAACAAGTCCTACTCTAATTCTTGCATACTTACCTGTTGCAGGCCAAGCAGCAAGTGTTAATGTAACAGTGTCATCAGTTGAACTTGCATCAACTGTAATTAATTGATAATGTCCATCAGTAAAATTAATGCTGTTAGTTGTTGTATCGTTTTTTGTTACAGGACCATAAACTTCTTCTGTGTTAGCAATAAAGTTTGCTTCGCTAATATTATTACCATTAAAATCATTAGCAGAATTTAGTTTAGCAGCCGTTGATTGCAATGTAGTAATTTCAGTAGCAGCTGTTTCAAGATTAGTTTTTACATTTGTAAAGTTATCTCTAAATCCTTGAGAATCGTTATCTTGTCCTGCGACAGGATAAGCAGCATTTAAGCCTGTTGTTGAAATATTACTTGCCATATTGTTTATCTCCTATTGTATTTATCTTTACTATACGTTGAATCTATAATTTGCGAACAATAAATATTGTTCTTGTCCTATACCTGTAGTACTATCTATAATATATCTGTCAATATCAAAGTGAAACTGGCTAAAATTTGCTGTATTATTTTTTATAGCAGTCATTACAGTGTCACCTTTTCCTGGTTTGCAATAACATAGCGGTATAGCATTAGTAAATCCTAAAGCAGCAATATTATTTCCTTGAGCAGTACGCATCCACAAAGGTTGAAAATTACCTTCAGTTGATCCTACTGTTCTTATTTTATCTCTCATATTAGTAATATTAGAAATATACTTTGTATTGTCGTAGTTACTATCTATCGTAACAGCATTACTATCAGACTTAATTGTATTCTCCTTTGGTACAGGTCTAAATCTCATATTAGGCCCTTTTCCAGGATTGATAGCAATTCCTTTTTTATTATCAACAGTTGCTCTTGTGTATACAAATAATCCGTCTGAATATGTAAACTTATAATCCTGCGTTCTTGTACTTACATCAAATGTATTTCCAAGTGTAATAACTGCTTCTTTACCTGGTCTTATTCTAACAGGCACATTTGGTTTCTCTGACCAATCGTAATATTGATTTTCAGGATCATGTTTTACACTATCTATAGTTATTTTATTTCCTGTTTCTACGCCAAGTTTATTTGCAACTTTACCAATAGTAGATTCTGCAGGATCTATAACATCAATGTAAACTAATTCGTATACTGTGTCTGTACTACCAGGATTTTTTGCAACTGCTTTCTTAACTTCTCCTAACTTATAAGATTTTCTTTTATGATTTTTTGCTATAGCAGATACATAGTTTTTTGCAAGTTTAGTTTCAATACCTGCATACACTAACATTTTTATTTCTTTTTGTAATCCAAAATTTGGATCATCTGGACGATAGATATTATCTGGATCAAACATTGATACATCGCTCATATAGTTTAAAAATAACTGACGTTTTTCTTTTTTCATCAACGGCTTAACAAATAAATTACTATAGAATTTGTCATCTGGATCAGATACTGTAATACTGAATTTTTTTGTTTTAGCACTGTAACCAAATTGGTCTTGTGCTTTTACAACAAATTCATATTTTCTATCTACAGAAGTTGTGTTTGCATCAAATGTCATTCCTTGGCTGTCAAAGACTGTAAGTCCAATATTTGTTGATGTGCCAAAACTATTAATTTTACCTATAATTTGACCATCATAATTAATTCTTAATCCCGGAGGTAATCTTCCACTGTTTAAACTGTAAAGCATTTTTCCGTTTGGTACGTTAGTAGTTGCAGTAACACTTAGAGTAGAAATATAGTTACTACTAATATCTGAAAGTTTAGTATCTGTCTTCCATGTAATAGTACTATTAACTTCCCCTAATAATTTTACTGTAAATGTTTTATCTGTTATTGCTTCTTCAGGTTGATCAGGAGTAAATCTACTAGCTCTAACAGTAAATTTATACTCTACTGTAACTGCCGGTTGATAAGGTACCCTGCCTGCAATTTCTCCAGTAGTACTATCAAGTGATAACCCAGGTGGTAATGTACTTGGAGTAGTATCAGGATTGGTTGATTGTAAAAGGTATGAAACAACACCTGTAAGTGAATTACTATCGATTGTATCTAAGAATAAAGTAACATAATTATTAGCACGTCTGTAACCTAAGTCTGCAGGTGTTAGCCATACAGGAACACGTATGTTAGTGTTATCAGCTTTAAACGTATTAGTACCAATCTGTAATACAGTATTATCAGCTTTTAAGAAATCGTCACCAACTACATAAATTCTAAATGTTCGTTTAACAATAGATTCGCCGTCACTTACACTTACTTTAAATTGATAATACCTATTAAGTTTTTTTGGTGCTTTGGTAGGAATATTATAATCGTATATAGTTGTATCAAAGAAATAACTATCAAACCCGTTGTTAGATCTTATACCAAAATCATATCCTGCGTTTTGTATATCATAAGGACCTGTATCGTAATTACCATCACCGTACAATGAACCTTTCTCAATAGCAAGTATAGGATCTACTATACCTACAATTTTTCCATCAGTTGTAAGTTGTATACCTGGTGGTAACTCTCCGTCACCAGACGCAATAAAGTATTCTAGTTTTTGTCCTGCTTTGGTATCAGTGTCTGTTGCACTTAATTGATAATCTACCAATGCACTATCAAGTATAAAAAATGTATTGTTAGGGCCTACTGCAAGTAAGTCTTCTGGAGTCTGCCAAACAGGATCGTCTGCTCCTTGTACTTCAATACTAAAAGTTCTATCTTTTATAGCACTGTTATATGTTGCTCTTATAACAAATTTAAATTCTGTATTTCTTGAGACTTCATAAGGAGTACCTACAATAACATTATTTAATAATCTTAAACCGCTAGGTAAACTACCACTAATTATCGTTGTAGTAGCATTATTTTCAGTTAAGGGAAGAGCAACACTTGTGGTTACTTGCTCTTGTAGTACTGCTAATTTTGTGCCCGATGATTGATTCCACATAGTGTCCTGCTTTAAGTAAATGTGCCAATATCAGCATTTGCAAGATTTACACCTGCTCCTGATATTGCACCAAAATCTACGTCTGATTCTGCAAGTATAAACTCAATAGCACTATTATAATTTGGTCTAAGTTGCCCAAAGTCAAACCCTTGAAAGTAAGGACCAATTACGTTTAAGTCATAACCATTTACTAACCCTGTTAGTGCGCCAACAAAAGTATCAGAATTTACAGTTCCTGCATTTATAATATTTTTATTATTAGCATTTAAGTTTGCACTTAGAGTTGGAGCAGTATCTCGTGATAAAATATTTGTTGTATCGAGTGCAATATTTAATGTCTGTCCTGTTACACTTGTTTGAAGACCTTCGCCGCCTGATAGTGTAATTGTTTGTCCGTTTGTTACTGTAACTGTACCGCTATCACTTATTACCAATAACTGATTAATAGAATTTGGACCATCTAATGTAAGTGTTTCGCCTGCATCTGTGATTGTTACATTTGTACCACCAACTAGTTTTTTAAAGTTTAAGTTTGTTCCAACTTTGTCTTTAAATATTCCTGCACCAAGACTACCTACATTGACTCCTGCAACAGATGCTGCATCTTGTGCTTCTAAATATACAAAGTTGTTATTAACTTTAACAAAGGCTTGACGAAGATCATCACCTGTTCCGTCATTTGCTAAGTTACCTACATTAATCGATTCTAGTGCCATGTATTGCTCCTATACTATATTTATCGTCACTCATTAAAGAGCAGCAATCCTAACTTTAAATGCGGCAAAGTCTGCACTTGCTGCAACTTCTGTTTTAAGTGATGCTATACTAATATATCCTGGTATTACGCCATTTACACCATCTACTAACAGTGTTGAATTATCTGCAAACACACTACCTGTTAAATCACCATCATATGGTGCACCAGCTACTTGATATCCTGCACTTGCATGGTTACCCCAAGCAAACGCTGCGTTCCAATTAGTTGCTTCAGTTCCTGAAATATTTGCACTTGGAATATTGCCTGCAACTCCGTCTACAAGTAAAGTACTATTATCTGCAAATACACTACCAGTAATATCTATACTAGATATATTAATGCTATTGCCATTTGAAATAGTTAATGTTCCATTTGCAAAACTTAAACTTTGTAATTCTTGAGCTGCTGTGATAAATCCAGCATCATTTGTTAATTGCGAAGTGTTAGTAGCTATAGTTGGTTTGTTCACGAGCGAATTATAGTCACCGTCAAAAATAGCAGGTTTATCTGTTAGATTATTCCAACTACCTGAAAATATTGTTGGTCTACTTGTTAAGTCATTATAATTACCCGAAAACGCAACACTTTGTAATGTATTACCGTTTTGTATTACATTTGCAGCTGATATAGTTCCCGCTGTAATAGTTCCTGTTGCGGTAACATTAACAACATTAACAATATCATTGCTATCTAAATTAAGTTTATCACCATTAGGTAATTCCTTAAGTTTGTTACTATCATCTGTATCTAATATTAAAGGATATCTAGTTGCCATTATGCTTTTCCTACCGCTATTTCAATTGTACCTTTTTCAGGTCCTGGTTTATCTTGTAGTGCTTTACCAATTACAGTACCAACATCTGGTATATTGTTAACAACAGCATACCCTGGTATTGCTGCTGAAATTAGTATATCACCTTTTTTCACTACACCTAATACTTTACACGGAACTCTACCTGCTAGTGCAACATCTACTGCATCTTGAAGTTCAGAGTTCATTAAGTATGCAGGATTTGTACTTACTACTCCTGCTACTCTTGGATCACCTTTTAACTGTGTAGTAGTAACTTCTTCACTACCACCAAATATTAATACAGTGCCTGGTTCATACATCATGTCTGGAATATACTTCTCAGCTAAGTCAGCGTATTGTGCAGTTGTAGCAACTCCATTAAATGTTGTTGCATACATTGTATTCCAACGCAATCCACTAGCACCCATGTTCCTTGCATTATTTGTGCTAGGTTCTACATTAGAATCAATGCGTGAAGTTATAGTTAATGAGTCAGTGTTTACATTACCTATGTCAACGTTGCCGTTTAATGTTGTTGTACCATTTACAGTAGCGTTTGATGTTACAGTAAATGTACCACCAACACCAAGATTACTTCCAACATTAAGATTACTTGCAATACCAACTCCGCCATCTACAATTAATGCTCCTGTAGTTGAATTTGAACTTGCTGTAGTAGCATTCAAGTTTACAATACCACTTACATCAAATGTGCCGCCTACTGCTGCACCTGTACTACTTTGATTGTAAACTTCAACACCGTCACTGATTAAAACAATTTTACCTGCTCCAGCTTGTGCAAAGCCACTACCGTTACCAATACTAATACCCGTACTATCTGCAGCCGCTGATTCATTAGCTGATTCAATAAAGTTTGTATACATCCAGTCTGCCGCAACATAACCTTCGTTATTGAAAGTACTTGCCCCTTGGAATACACCTTGTGATAATCCAGTTTCGCCTACATCTAGATTACCTTTCATATTAACAGTTACGCCATTTTGGCTAGTATTGTTTGTACCTGTTGCTTCTAATATAGTTCCTTGTGCAGGTGTTTTAAAACTTAAAGTACCTCCACTTTCACTTAAAACAACCTGTGTATTTGTACCACCAATTACAAAAGCTTCAGCTTGTAAATGACCGCTATTGTTTCTTCTTGCAATAGTATTTGTTGTACTTCCTACACTAACACTTGTAGTACCGTATACTCCATCTGCTACTTGAATAAGTACTTTACCTATTAGTGCTGTACCTGAGGATGAACTAGGAATACTACTTGAACCCAATGCACCCGATGAGCTTCCGCTTAATTGGTTAGTACTATTAAATGTTCCTGATACTGAGTGTAATACAATTTTGTTTTCAGAAAATGTTTGACCTTGTACAACACCATTTGCACCCGATGCTGCTTGTGTAATTGTTTCACCGTCTACAACACTTACTTCTCCTACTAATGTAAGGACTGTACCTGATTCTTGTATTGCTTCGCTGTTTGTGAAATCATTATCTTGTAAACCAAAACCCTGATCTACCACAGTACTAAAGGCAATGTCACTTACATCTCCAGTACCTGTAGCACTTCTACCAATAACTTTATCAGAGCCAATTTCTTGTATCTCGTTAAATATGATTCCGTGTTCTTTTACTCTTACATAACCACTTGATGTTTCAAAATTTTCATCACTAAACTTAGCAAGTCCTAAATCTGCTTGTACTTTTGGTGTACTTCCTGACCAGCCTGTAGTTGCACTGCTTTCATCAAACGTATCTGCATTTTGTAAATTTAATTTACTTTGAGATATTGCGGCAGTTGTTGAAACATCAGCATTCAATACACTATTTGCTTCAAGTTGTAAATTAATCTTAGCACCACTTGCATCACGTGTAACACTTATGTTTACGTCACTTGCATTATCTTCTGGTGCGTTAGCAACTTCATCTACAGGCCCGTCTACAATAGTTGCTGTAGCAGTACTATTTGTAATTGATTCTGCATTTGCAAATACACCTGCTACAGGTGTATATGTTATAATACTTACACTACCTAATATAGAATCTGTTACTGCTTCTATATCAACAACAGTACCTGATTTACTTGCAACTGTGATAGTATCGCCAGCAACTATAGTTCCACCCGACGGAGGAGTAACATAAATTCTTTTCTTTCCTGTAACTACTAAAATATCGCCTGCTGTGGGAGAGTTAAATTCTACGTTTCTTAAATCTTCTATCTCATCAAATGATTGTACTTTGCTATCTACATAATTTTTATTTGTAGCCGCACTGCCATCACTTCCTGGTAATGCAACGTTAATAATTTTGTTTGATCCAAGTTGTAAGTCGCCTTCCATTTCGGTAATACCATTCAATGCAACTACACCAGTACCAAGTCTGTTACCTGTTGGCGATGCTTGTACTTGGTTACCACTTGCATCTAGTCCTAATCTTCTTGTCAAGTAAGATGCTACTGCTTTTTCTGTAGGTACTGCTTGTCCTGAATCATCAGCGAAACTATCATCTGAACTAAATTCATTAATAGTAACACCCTTTTTAAATCCTAAACTGTTTGCATTTGTAATACCAATCTCACCAGCAAAACTAATATCACCAGTTGCTTGGTCGACACTAAAGAACTTACCAACACGGAAGAAACCAAATTGGTCTGTACTTACAAAGAATACTCTACCTTTTCGTCTTTCCCAAACTTGAGATGACGTAGCTGTTGGTGAATCAGTGTAAAAGTCTGCAATATTATTTTCAGGATCACCTAAAATAACATTTGGATAGTTTGAATCGTTATATGATCCTGTACCAATTTGTGTAAAGTCATGTCCTGTTGCACGTAGTAATGAAATAGCAATCGTAATTTCTGCGGTTGACGCTTTTGGCAATCCTGCAAGTAATGTTCCGCCTGCACTTGTAAATGCTTCGGCTAACCCTGTACTACCATAAGAGCTAATATTTGTACTAGAAACATCTGTGAATGTTATAATAGCATATAGATTAGGTGATACACCTTGACCACCAGTATAACTTGTAACTTGGTGTGTTTTACCTTTGTGTGTAAATATCATACCGCCGGCGTAACCACCTGCTCCAGGTTGCAATCCTGCAATATCTCTCAATAGTCTAGTCTGACTAGTAGTATCAAGTTCTGCAATAGCAAGACTTGTATTACCTTGAGCACTACCGTTGCCGCTGCCTATATTTGCACCTGAAACTATAAGATTAATAAACTCAAAGTTTGTTTCAAATGTTGCTTGAATTTCGTCTGCTTGTAATGCTATGTTTACATCATTAGTTGCACTAAACCCAATACTTCTGTATGTAGTATCGTCACTTTCGTCAAAGTTAATAGCAGTACTTGGTCTTGTTACAATACTTGTAGGATTGTTTACTCTTTCAAACTGTTGATTTAAGTTATGTTTAAATTCAATCATACTATTATTAGTAACAGTACCTCTCAAAGTACCAAAGAAATTATCTGCAACAATATCGTCAGATCTAAGATCTAACTTATAAATTGCATTACTGTGTACATTACCTGATGCTCCAAATATTGATCCAACGTCAAATGTAATTGCAGTACCTGTGCCTCCAATTTGTGATGCTGCTACTGTTACGGTTTGTGCTGCGGCATATCCTTCACCACATGCTGTTACTGTTACAGCAGGTTGTCCTGTGCCGTCAATAGTAACTTGGAATCGTCCGCCAGTTTGTCCTGAACCAGTTACACTAAACGAACTAACATCGTATGTTCCTGGTGTTCTAGCCGCGTCTGCTCCACTAATATTAGTTACTGTATTAATACCAGTAACTACTATGTCGCCTGCTTCACCTAACGTACCGTCACCGTCCACATCACTTAGGTTTGTAACCTGTGAAATAATATAATCTAAACTTCCTGTAGATCCGCCATGATGGATAGTTAATTTACTATTTCCTGTAGGAGCAACTTTTGCATCTGTTACTGTAAGTGTGTTTGATTCAAATGCGTTTGTATAAGTTGAATCTGTGTATGCTTTTACAGGTTGAACCATGTCATTCAATAATATAACTTGATCAGGTACTTCATTAGGATCAGCACCTTCAGCTATCAAACCAAAGTTACCATAACCGTTTGAACCGTTTAGTGATCTAATTTCAGAACCGTTATTTGCATAGTATGCCGCTTGACAGTAATATGTAAACATACTAACCATCTCAGAAAAAGCACCATTGTTACAAACAAGTCCATATCCTAAATCATTAATTTGTGTAAAGTCGTTACCAAGTATACTTCTGTTACCAGCTGTTTGTAAGAATACATCTCGTGCTACAGTACCCGGATTAACATCAAACTGACTTTCGTCATAACCTGTTCCTGCATTTGATCCTGCATCTAGATAAAGTGTAGCAGTACCTTGTCCACTATCGTAATCTGATATAGCGTTAACTTGATATCTACGTCCGTCAATATAAAAAGGACATGGTAATTGAGGTTCTCTAATACGTAAACCTTGACCAACTGGACTTCGTACATTTAGTCTAAAATTATTTGTTTTTGTTTCAATTGAAATAGGTAAGTTACCAACAAATGCATCACAGTAAATACCACCAGCAAATATTTTTTTATTTTCACTTTTACTAAAACTCGAACCTGTTTGAATGTAAGGAGATTTAGTTAGTACTTGTCCATCTGGATCTAACACTAACATAAATCCACCGTGTCCTTGCACAGTAATATTACGTAGTATAGTTGCATCATTCATCATGAATACATCCATCTCGTCGTTACGTAAAGGTGGATTATATTCTACATTAAATGCAAAATTAATAGTGTCAATTAAGTTACCTACAATAGTAACTGTTCCAGATTCACCTGCACCGTTTCTTAAGTCTGGCGCAATTGAACCAGAGTATGAAGGAGCAGAGCCTGTAAGTAATGAAGAAGCTAGTGTACTAATATGACTAATGGCTGCTTCAGTTGCAACTTCTTGCGTACTATCACCTAATGCACCTGAATAATACTCTCCCTGATTTTCTAATGCTTTTTCAATTCCACCTACTGTAAGATCATGTGATAGTCCGTCTACAATTATTCCTGTATCTCGTCTACATTTTGTTTCGTTATATACTAGTGTTGAAAAGTTAGTTGTTAGATATTGTATAACTTCTTCTTTAATAAACTCTTTATTTTCTTGTAAAATAAATGCTGAGTTAGGATAATTACCAACGTTAGTAACTGACGGACCTACGTTAACAGGTCTATCAGGTCTAAGTGAATAATGATATCCAAAGAAGCCTTGTTCCACACCTGTTTGGTTTATAAATCCTAAACCTTCTGATGCAAGAGTTAGTCCATCAAATGTTTTGTCTCTGTAAAAATATGTGTTTGCATATTTAGATTGTGAAATTCTATTTTTTGGTCTAATAATTACACGTCTAAATTCGTCCCCTTTAATGGATACGTTTGCTGCGATTTTAATTGGATAATCTTCATCATAAAAACCTGACTCAAGATGTATTGTTATTTGTTTCTGCTTAACATAGTTTCCGTATGTTATTTCTTCACCTACTTCAAACTCAATAGGCTCTAACAAGTGTAATTGTATAGTATCGTTGTTACTTTCAGTTCCGTCATTAGTTGTTAAACTTACTACTCTACCTATTGCTCCAGACCTTTTACCAACTATAACTTTACCTGGCAAAATATCAACATTATCAGATTTACCTTGGTCAACTGCTGTAAGCCCACCATTATCCATCACAACTTTAAATGTGCTTCCATAAACAACATCTGCCCCTACATCAATACCATTTTGAATAATATTAGTTAATAAATTAAACTTAGCAACAACTGCTCCTCTTTCTGCAACTCCTGCATTACCGCCTACAGTATCAAAGTACTGGCTTTCATCTGATTGGTATCTTAAATCAATAGTACCGCCTGACACATAGTTTGTAAATCCACTTGTATCATATGCCGTTGTTAATGCTGAATCAGTAAATATTTCAAAGGTTGTTGGTGTTAATACTTTGACATATTTAATTTGATTATTAATTTCAGTCATACCAGTTACACTTGCAAACCTAACTTGGTTGCCGTTAACTAGTCCATGATCAGTTGAAGTAGTTACTACAGGTATTGTAGCTTCTGTAATGTCTGTGATATTTTTCTGTTGTAATCCAGTGTTTTGTAATGCAACCTCAACAAAGTCTCTTAACTTATTAAACGATGCAACTGTTTCAGTAAGCTGTGATGTTATAGCTTTTCTACCACTCACACCTGAATAGTATCTTTCTGCTGCTAAACGTGTAAGAAAGTTAGCATTTAATCCTCTATTAATATCTAATGCTATTGCATCAAGTACTTTACCTAAATCTCGTTTACAAGTTTTAGTATTGTACACATAATTAGGATATGTAAATTTAATAAAAGCAGAAACTTCATCAATAAGATATGTTCTGTTGTTATCTATAAGTTTACGTGCTTGTTCGTAAACAGGTGAATTTACTGCTGAAGTAGTTGTAGTAGAATTAGTAGCACCATTGTCTTTAGTAATTGTTTGGAAGTAAGGACCTGCTTCTACTGGTGCAGTTTTAATTAATTCTTCTGCTCTACGTGCGGCCGCATTTACAGTTCTAAATGCATATGAATAACTTGTACCTTCTTTTCCTGGAGGTACTCCAGCCATTGTATCGTCACCAGTAGTACTTACAAATAAATTTTCTGGTGAACTATAACTTGTATTATCTACATAAAATTTTGTTGCGGCTTGTAAATCTTCTTTGTTTGTTGAAAGTCCCGCAAGGTCCCCTGGATGGTCGTGCAATGTTAATGCACCAGTCATTGTATCGCCTTGACGTCTAGTTATTCCATCTCTCGGAACACCAACGTCTGATAAGTAAAAACCTTCTAAGGTAGAATCATATCCTGCATCAACAAACGAGTGGACGTCATCTGATGCAATACTACCTGTAATAAAAATTCTACTAGTATCTGCCGCTGTTTGATCGTCTACTATTGCTTGAGCTTTTGTTGCATGTACAGTAAATGTATTATCATTTTTGTATCGTAAGAAATAAGTAGTTCCGCTGTCAAGGTTTGTTGGCTCTGTATCTTCTGCAATAAATTTGAATGGCAATCCGTTAATAGTAGTATCATAACCATGACCAACTACTTCTGGGTTACCACTTACATATCTTGAAATAGTAAGCGTGTATCCGGTAGCATTGGCTGGTTCGCTTTGTAATCTAATAGGTAAGTTAGAGCTAATATATCTTGTGTCAGCATAACCTTTAGAAATAACTAAATCATTGATAGATATGCTAGTACCATGTTGATTGTTAAAGTCTGTAACTGCCGCTTCTGAAACTGAAACATTACCAATAGCTCTATTCAATGCGTCTAATGGTCCACCCATTTGTGGTTTTGTATCGTCTGCTACTTTTGTAAACGCACTGGATATAATTAGTTTTCCGCTTTGACTATAACTAAATGTAATAGTATCTGCGGCATTTGAATCTAATGCATTATTACTTGCAAGGGTAACAAGTTGTACATTTCCGCCAGTACTATCAACTAACGGTATTGTGTTTGGTGTTAAACTATTTGGTGTGTCACTTAGTGTTGTAAAACTAATTTGACCGCCTTGACCAAATACTGCGTATAGTTCTGTAAAGTTTTCATTGGTTTTCTTAAACGACTCACGAATACTATCGCCTGTACCGTCATTACCCTCTACACCAATATTAATTCCTTGTCTTGCCATCTTAGTTGAGCTCCGTTATCTTTTCATTGTTTTGTTCAACGCTAGTCATGTCAAAGTTTACACTTACTCCACAACCACATGCACTTTGAGCATTTGGATTATTAATTACAAATTGTGTTTGGAATACGTCTCTACTATAGTCTATTTCAGATCCAAACAAATACATTAAACTAGTAGAATCAATAACAAGTTTACCATCTCCACAGTTAACTATTTCGTCATTAACGCCAACATCATTTTTTTTCACACATATCCCATTCGTACTCAAACCCTGCACAGCCACCGCCTTTTAAACCTAAATGTACTGCGAAATGCTTAGGCTCTACACTGCATAGCTCGTTTATCTTATCTTTAGCTGACTTTGTTATAGTAATAGGTAACATATGTGCTCCTTAATTATATGTATTTATCGGATCGTTTTATAATCTTAATGTAAATATAGTTATGTATATTAAAGAATTCAAAAAAAAGAGTTGGCATGAACGTGCAAGTAAATGCGGACATAAACATAGGTATGTACGCGAAAGCACATATGTTGTTCTAAGATGTGACAACTGTGGTGTAGAGTTTGAACGTGCAAGAGGTAGTATGGATCCTAAAAGAATATCAAACAATTACTTTCATGTATGTAAGAACTGTGATGCAAAGGTATTTGCACAGAAAAAAGGCATTGAACGTAAACAAATTTGGGATATGCCTGCGTCCAGTGCCTTAGATATCAGCAAAATCTAGTTTTCTTGTTTCCAAATAGTCCATGCACCGTATGCAATAGCGGCATATGCGGCTAACTTAGCAAAAGGCCCTGCAATTAATACGATAACACCAACAACAATTAGTGCGGCTCCGTCCCAAGATGTACGTTCATCTAATCTATTTTTAATCCAGTTTCTCATATTATTCTCCTATTAAGAGTTCATTTTAATGTCTCTTATATGCATATTTAGTTAAATATATACTGCCAACGCTAATATTAGGAGAAATTATGTTTAATTGGTTTAAAAAACTTTTGGGTTTTGGAACAGTAACAAACGTTGTAAACGAAGTGTTATCTGAACCTAAGCAACCTATTAAAAAAGTTGCAGTAAAAAAAGCTGATCTTGCAAAATTAACTAAAGATAAACTCGAAGCATTTGCTAAAGAGAATTACGAAGTTGATATTGATAAGAGAAGAAAGAAAGACGACTTAGTTAAAGAAGTCTTTGCATTATCTAAGAAATAGATTTTAAAGAATTTAGTTTATTAATAGCAGATTCACAGCGAGCCAGTTTACGTTCTAAAACATTAATTGCGCCTCGCTGTTTCTTTATCTGCTCTTCTAAGCTATTTACATATCGATGACTAGGAACTCTTTGTTCTAACCCGTCTTCTGATACCATTACGAAATGATCAACACCTTGTCCTTTAAGACCACCCGCTATGCGGTTAGGATTTTTTGTTGATACGTTTTCATGCGTTTTCGAGCTTACGTTCTTGCTGTTGTACATTCTGTTTAAATAGTTCATAGTGTTCCTTTGCGTCATAATATTTATACAAGTCTATACTTGCTAGATTTTTACATTTAGATTCACACATGATATCTGCATAAGGTAAAAATGACAGTGCCCAATCATTAACAAGTTGATTAGGATAGTAATCGCTGTGAGCTCGTAATTTAGCTTTCTTATAACCTGCCTCTAATAATGTATTCATATCGGGCATAGTGTCGTGTGCAAAGTCTGCAGGTAGATGTTCGTCTCTACTGTAAGAATAATGTATTGCTGGACGTACACCACGCCACGAATCTATTACGCGAGTAAATCTATCGTCGGTGGGTAATATGTATTCACCTTCACGGCACCAGTGATGGTGTATGTCAAGTACGAGAGCACAGGTGTCGACAAGTTCAAGACTTGCGTCGATGCCCCATTTGTTCTCGTCATTTTCGATTGTAATCGTGTTTCTCGCTTCTGGAGAAAGTCTCTTGTTGACAACGTGCTTGATACCGGCTGGACCTTCACGACCGGATATGTGGACATTGCACTTGAAGTCTTGGAATGTTTGGCCGTAGCCCATCCATCTGATGCAATCAACATGATATTCAAACTCCTCTATTGATCTTTCGACGATATCATCGTTGTCACTGGCCAGTACTGTAAACTGACCGGGATGCATCGATAATCTGACATCGAGGGCTCTTGCTGTTTCTCCGACTTTTCTAAATGCTTTTTCAGCGAATGCACGTACATCATTACGCTTCCAATAATAACTCCAATCAGACTGGGTATAAACAGGAAGCACATCACTACCCAATCGTACCATCCGAAGTTCAGGGGGAAGTTCTCCAACATATTTTATTAACCTTTCATATGACGCAATGTTATGGACCATAATGTCCCATAAGCGTTCTTCAGCAACGTCGCGTGTCTGTCTATTCAGCCACTGTACAGTAGTGCTTCGAGTATTTAGCGGTCGCTGTATTTCCTCAAGTAATTTCTTTTTTTGTGTTTGGTCAGGATGCATGTACTTACATGCAAAGCCTATACGTTTAATGTCCGTGTCCAAAGTGTACCCCAGTAAAATATCCTATTACTAATGACAATGGTATAATAATTAATAAATCTGTTAACCAATGTAGTGCGATAGCAAGAGATATAATTTCTTTCCAGTGTAATTTGCATACATCTGCCCAGTGTTTTATACGTTTTGTTATCATAAATGTTTCAATAATTTCCATGTTTCATTGTAATCTTTTATATTATAACACATTCCTAAGTCCTTGTCAATGATTTCTTTTTTGAGAGGATAGTCATTTCCTGCAGGGTCCATTCTATCTCCAAAGAAATGTATTTCATCTCTAGGATCAAAGTCA
>MDTB01017424.1_pt1 | contig 18049 bp, 16 predicted proteins | sample 811161 | NCBI WGS metagenome assembly MDTB01 (sample SAMN05326650, study PRJNA326480) | marine metagenome | isolation source: seawater | place: Mediterranean Sea | collected 2009
ACTTGCCGCTTCATCGATTAAATCTATAGCCTTATCCGGTAAAAATCTATCAGTGATATAACGGTGGGATAATTCAGCGGCGGAAACAATTGCCGGGTCAGTAATATCCACACCATGATGCAACTCATACTTTTCCTGGAGTCCCCGTAAGATACCGATAGTAGCCTCAACGGTGGGTTCTCCAACTAATACTTTTTGAAACCTACGCTCTAGTGCTGCATCTTTTTCAATATACTTTCGGTATTCATCTAGCGTAGTTGCCCCGATACAATGTAACTCACCACGAGATAACGCTGGTTTAAGCATATTACCCGCATCCATCGCACCCTCAGCCTTGCCAGCTCCCACCATAGTATGCAACTCATCAATAAAGACTATCGGGTGCCCACTTTCTGCTTCATTATTTGCTAAAGCAGTGAGTTCCGATAAAACTGTTTTTAAACGTTCTTCAAACTCTCCTCGAAATTTAGCCCCCGCTAAGAGAGCTGCCAAATCAAGAGTGAGAACCTTCTTACCCTTCAACCCCTCTGGAACTTCATGGTTATATATCCTTTGTGCAAGCCCCTCTACAATGGCAGTCTTACCGACGCCAGGTTCACCAATAAGAACTGGATTATTTTTGGTACGTCTCTGCAATATTTGAATGCAACGTCTTATTTCGTCGTCTCTTCCGATTACTGGATCCAGTTTGCTACTCCTGGCTTTTTCGGTAAGGTCAACTGTGTATTTCTGTAATGCATCACCCGTTTTTTGTCCGTCAGGACTTTCTATTACATTACCAGCTCTATTCGAGCTAACAATCTCCTCTAACGACTTTTTACTAATCCCACACTTTCTCATCAAATCACCAGCGCTGCACTTATCACCCGCTAAAACAATTAGAAAAAGATCACTGCCAATAAATTTATCTTTCCTGTGTTGTGCCTCTCTATCTGATAGATTCAACAACCTAAGTAATTCAGAGCTAATTTTAATTTCACCACTATTTTCAACCACTTTAGGGAGCTCATTCAATTGTTTTTTTGCTAATTCACAAAGAAGGTTCACATCACCTCCAGAACGCAAAACCAACGCTCTACAATCAAATTCATCTGTTTCTACAAGAACATTTAGTAGATGAAGGGGGTCTATAGAGGCTGCATCTGAACCCACTGCCAAGCTCTGCGCCGAACCTAATGCCTGTTGAAAGGAATTTGTTAATTTATCTAGTCTCATAGAATGTTATTTAGTAAACCCTTGACAATTCTTTAAGTGAGGCTAAGTAACAAATTTTCAAGCTAATTTTTCCAGGTATCGGCTGCCAAGTAATCTTCAGCTCTTGACTCAACCCACCTGTGACCGGTCTCAGTGTACTCTTTTTTCCAAAATGGCGCCTGAATTTTTAAATAGTCCATAATAAAGGAACAACTATAAAAGGCTGCCTTACGATGCGAACTCAAAACACCGACAAAAACAATGAGTTCCCCAGGTAATAACTTTCCTACTCTATGAATGACCCTCGCCTTCTTAATTGACCAGCGCTTTTCGGCCTTTTCCACAATTTTGAAGATTTCCTTTTCTGTCATTCCCGGATAATGCTGTAACTCTAGAGCGTTAATCTTGGTTCTTTTTTCTTTGCCTCTTACCCTACCCGTAAAAGTAACGATTGCACCTATATCTTCCATTTGACCCAGTTTGTTATTTAATAATTCTTCCGTTTCAAACCCTATTTCAAATACTTCTTCCTGAATAGAAACAGAACTAGCCATGTTATTAACCTCCGGTAACTGGTGGAAAAAAAGCAACTTCATCATTATTCTTTAGTTTTGCTGATTCATCAGTAAATTCCCTATTAACTGCACATTTTATATAATTTGGCCTTTTAAATTGATCGGCGAGTGCTGAGTTCTTTTCTGACAAAAGCATCTTTAACCCTCTAACAGAAAATTCGCTCTCTAAAGCAACTTCCATAAATTGAACGCCCATTATCTCTTGTAGATGTGAAAAAAAATATACTTTTACATGCATCTGCAAATCTTGCTAAAACTTGGAAAAGTCTAAATATTGAACATTATCAGCTATTTCTACTGTCTGACCAGGCAGTAATTCAACCAATCCTTGCGAAAAACAAATTGAAGATAATATTTGTGAATTTTGATTTTTAAAAAGGTATAAACGACCTTCCTCATTTTTTGAAGCTCTTAAGAAAAGTCTTTTTTTACTAGTATTACTGAAGCTAAAATCAGAAACAGCATTTTCTGGGTTCAGTATTACGTTTGTGTGACCGCTGCATGAGAGCAAGAATGGCCTACAAAATAAAGAAAAGGTAACCCAAGAAGAAACAGGGTTACCAGGCAAACCCAACAGCGGCCTTCCTTGAATGTTTCCCAAGGCGAAAGGCTTTCCCGGCTTAATATTAATTTTCCATAGGTCTAAGGAACCCAACATTTGAACTGCTTTTTTTATATGATCTTCCTCACCAACAGACACACCACCACAAGTTAGAATTATGTCAACTTCAGAACTAGCAGATTCTAAGGCCTGAACTGTAATGTCAAAATCATCAGGCAAACAACCTAAATCATGGGCTTGCATGCCAAGACGCTCTATCATATTCAAAATCATTGGGCGATTACTATCGTATATTTCACAAGCATTCAATTTTTCCCCGGGCTGACGCAATTCATTCCCACTTGAAAAAACCCCGACTCTTATTTTTTCAAAAACTTTAATTGTCTTTAATCCGACAGAGGAGCAAAGGCCAATATCGGCAGCACTAAGACACCGACCTTTCTTAAAAAATACGTTTCCTCTCTTTAAATCAGCGCCGGTGAATCGAATATTTTCCATTGGGCGAGGATCTGACTTTAAGCAAATGATATTGTGTCCAGAATTTTCTACGTCCTCTTGCATGGCAATTGCTTTTGTGCCGGCAGGCACCCTTGCTCCAGTAAATATCCTAGCAGCCTCTTCAGGCTGTATTTCTTTACCACTATCTCCAGCAGCAATTCTCTGAGAAACTTTTATTTTCTTCCCAGCTTTCATAGCAGACGCCCCCAATGCATAACCATCAACCTGACTATTATCAAAAAGCGGTACGTTAAAGGGCGCAAACAAGTCCTCCGCAATTACTCTATTAAAACTTCTCGCAACAAGAACTTTCTCAACCTTTTGTGGCTCCACACTTTTTTTTAAAAGAAAGCTTAGGGCCTCATCAAATTCAATCATCACCGTATTTTTGCTCTTGTAGAGATAAACTCTTTTAAAACTTCTAGATCATTTGGCAATTTAAAACATATTTGTTTTTCCTTTTCAATGCCCCTAAAGGACTTAGGCCTTTGTGGCATAAACCCAATAGCTTCAAAAATAGTCTGTTCAAATTTATAAGGCTTAGCTGTCTCCAGACAAATCATTGGCACCTCTCTTTCGCAAAACTTTTCTGAGATGAAAACTCCATCAGCTGTATGAGGATCCATTATTAAACTGCAATCCTTAAAATACGAGTTTATAGTTTTTACTCGATTTTCGTGTTTAGAACAGCCTGACACAATACCACTATTTTTTTTTATTTTGGCCATTAGTTCCTTATCAAGAGAAAAGTAGCCTTTAATCTTCAACTCTTTCCATAAGAAATTCACAAGAGATGAATCATTACCTAAAACATCAAAGACGAATCGCTCAAAATTTGAGGCCTTTGCGATGTCCATAGATGGGGAGGAGGTCTCAAGTGTCTCATCACCAGTGCGGATTCGATACTTCCCGGTCTTGAAGAACTCATCCAAAACGTTATTTTCGTTAGTGGCCAATACAAGATTTTTAATGGGCAAGCCCATTTTTTTCGCATAATAGCCAGATAAAATATTCCCAAAGTTACCCGAAGGTACTGCAAATGAAACAGGATTGTTTAAATTTAAGTTCAGATACTCTAACGTCCGAAAATAACCAAAAAAATAATAAACTATTTGTGCTGATAATCTTCCCCAATTGATCGAATTCACGGATCCAATGGAATAAGTACTCTTAAACTCCAAATCACCAGCTACACCCTTTACAAGATCCTGACACGTGTCAAATGTTCCAGGAATAGAAATATTAAAAATGTTCTTCTCTTGTAAAGAATACATTTGAGCTCGTTGAAATGGCGTCATTCTATTCTCAGGCGATAACATAAAGACCGAAATAGACTCTTTCCCTTTTAAGGCATATTCTGCTGCACTTCCCGTATCACCAGAAGTGGCTCCCAAAATATTTAATTTTTTACCTCTTTCAGACAAAACAAACTCAAACGATTGACCAAGAAACTGCATTGCAATATCTTTAAATGCTAATGTAGGTCCATTTGAAAGCCCAAGTAACACCATTGTTTTATTTTTCTCAGATTTGAGTTTTCTTAACGAAATAATGTCACTTCCCCCAAAAAATTCTGCGCTGTAGGCTGCTGCCGTAATTTTTTTTAATGCTGAATTGCAAATTTCGGGCGCAAAAATTTGTAATATCTCACGAGCGAGATCTGGATAAGAAAGTCGGCTCCAGGTCGTCATTCTTTCTTTACTTACATACTCAAATTCCTTGGGTACAGCTAATCCGCCATCCGGCGCCAACCCGGAAAGCAAAACATCCGAAAAGCTTCCAATGTCAGAACAACCTCTTGTTGACTCGTAAACCTTCATTGAAAACTCTCTACCCTTAAAATTACGGGACTATCTACCACGGTATCAAATTTACTAATCTCACTCATAGATTGGGAAATATTTTTTCCTGAGCAGGGATGCGTTAGAAGTATTACGTCCGTACAACCCTCTTTTTCATCAACCTTTTTTTGAAAAAAACAGTCAATGGAAACATCATTCTTTGCCAGCTCTGAAGTTATGCTGGCCAAAACACCCGGCTCATCTAATACTTTCAGCCTTACGTAACGACCAACAATCACAGAGCTACTTGTCAGCAAGGTCAATGTCTTTAAATACTCAGGCTGATAAGAAAAAGCGGGCACTTTGGATTGTGATCCAAAACGAGCAATATCGATGAGATCAGCAACCACTGAACTTGCAGTTGGCTTTGCCCCAGCACCTTGACCATAGTAGAGAGTTTGTCCAACAAAATCACCTCTGACTTCTACTGCATTCATTGCCCCATCTATGTTTGACATTAACTCCGGTAATGGTATTAAACTCGGCGCAACATTCAGCTCTATTTTGCCATCAACTTTACGCGTCACAGCCAAAAGCTTAATTCTGTAACCAAGTTGCTTAGCATAGCTCACTTCTTTCAAACTTAAATTCCGTATTCCAGAAACAGAAACGCTAGCAAGATCAACCTTGACGCCAAAAGCGATTGAAGATAAGAGAGCTATCTTGTGGGCTGAATCATATCCATCAATGTCTAATGTAGGGTCAAGTTCCGCATAACCTAAAGCCGTTGCCTGGGCTAGTGCATCATCAAAACTTGCGCCGCTATTCTCCATTTCCGACAAAATAAAATTAGTAGTTCCGTTCAATATGCCTGCGATCCAAGTAATATTATTTCCACTTAACCCCTCTCTAAGAGCTTTCACCACTGGAATTCCTCCGGCAATTGCAGCTTCATACCCTATAAACACGTTCTTTCTTGTTGCTAAATCAAAAATCTCATTTCCATGCTTAGCAAGAAGCGCTTTATTAGCAGTTACGATATGTTTACCAGAATTTATTGCACTGATAACAAAGTCTTTAGCGAAAGTTTCGCCTCCTATCAACTCTACAACCACCTCAACCTCATCAAGCTCCAAAAGTTGCATAGCATCAGTAAAAACCTTCATTTCACAATACTTTTTAGAGGCTATTTTGCCAGTATCTATGTCAGCTATTCCAACAACATTTAATTCTCCCCCAGCTTTTTTTTTAATTTCCTCTTTGTTCTCCTTTAATAAGTCGATAGTTCCCCCCCCAACAGTGCCAAGCCCGGCCAAGCCAATTCCTATAGATTTCATCAATATCTACCCTTCAAATAATTATCATCGTTCTTTTTCTTGTGAGCTGTCATTACTGAACATTTCTCTAATACCTCGCAAAGCTTGCTTGATTCTGTGTTCATTTTCAATGAGGGCAAACCTAACATAATTTTCTCCATACTCCCCAAAACCTATTCCGGGTGAAACCGCAACTTTTGCTTCACTCAACATTTTTTTTGAAAACTCCAGTGACCCAATATTTAAATATTGTTCAGGAATTTTTGACCATAAATACATTGTAGCCTTCGGCTTCTGAACATTCCAATTAATGTCCATCAACCCCTTAACAAGACAATCTCGTCGTTTCTGATATAAATTTCTTATTTCCTCAACACACTCTTGACTATCCTCCAGCGCTACTATCGCAGCTACTTGCAGAGGTGTGAAAGTACCATAATCACAATAACTCTTTATTTTGGCCAGAGCAGAGACTAAATCTCTATTGCCTACCATAAAACCTAATCTCCAGCCTGCCATGTTATATGACTTACTCATAGAAAAAAATTCAACTGCACATTCTTTTGCATTCTTAACTTGCATGATTGATGGGGCTACATATCCATCAAAGCAGATATCTGCGTAAGCTAAATCATGGACAACTAAAATCTCATGTTCGATAGCCAAACTAATTACCCTTTCAAAAAAAGGTAAATCCACACATTGGCCAGTGGGATTACTTGGAAAACCTAAGATCATCATTTTAGGCTTTGGAATTGTTTCTCGAATAGCTTTTTCTAATTCGAAAAAAAAATCAGTATCGGGTGTCATTTTCACCGCACGAATATCGGCACCTGCTAGAATTGCACCGTAAATATGTATTGGATAACTCGGATTTGGAACAAGCACAGTATCCCCCCTATCCAAAGTAGCAAACATCAAATGGGCCAAGCCCTCCTTCGACCCAATAGTAACTATAGCCTCTCTCTCATCGTCTAAGTCAATGGTATATCTTTTTTTATACCAATTACATAGGGCTTTTCTCAATCTTTTAATGCCTTTAGAGGCCGAATAACCGTGAATATTTTCTCTAAGTGAAACCTCAATTAGTTTCTTTACTATATGATCTGGGGCAGGCTTATCGGGGTTACCCATACTCATATCAATAATATCCTCACCTCTCCTGCGAGCTTCCATTTTTAGCTCAGACGTAACTGAAAATATGTACGGCGGTAGTCGTTCTATTCTTGTGAAAGGCTTTATTTTCATTTGTCAAATATCAAAATTAAAAAAAAAAAATTTCTTTGTATTAGAATATACAATGTTAAATAATCAACATAGTAGTACTTAAGTAAATGGAGATTTATGAATTCATTGCTAAATCCGGAAATTATAAGATCAAATTTTAGTATTACTGGGTATGGATCAAATTTTATTGAGGTAAATAAAAAGCGTTGGGATCATTCTTGCATAGTATCAACTTTTGCTGAGCCAAAATTATGGAAACCAACTGAAATTTCACAGATAGATCAGGAGGACCTTCGATCAGTGGTTGAGCTTAGGCCTGACGTTATGATACTCGGTACGGGAAATAAGCAGTATTTCCTTCCCCCAGACTTGAGAACATTTGAGAGAATCGAAACCAATGCCATCGACAAATTTTTGAACGAAAAATCTCATAACCCCGCTGATTATTTGTCAATTGAATGTATGACGACTCATGCAGCCTGCCGTACTTTTAATATTTTAGCAGCCGAGGGAAGAATGGTAGTAGCTGTATTATTAATATCAAACGAAAAGGAGCTATGAAAATTGGAAGAAAAAATTTACAAAGGTGATTCGTCAACCTCGGATAGTAATATCACTTCAGAAGTCTCTAAAATTGCATTGGGATCACACTTGCCCGATATGTTGGTAAATACTGTTTACGGCACCATCAATTTATCTTTTTTTAAAAAACACCGCTTACTTCTGTACTTTTATCCCAAAGATGATACTCCGGGGTGTACAATCCAAGCAAATGATTTTACTGAATATCACCAAGAATTTTTAAATGCAGATACTCAAATTGTTGGTATATCAAGAGACTCCATTTCCTCGCACAAAAAATTCTCTACTAAGTTCAAATTATCTATTAATTTGATTTCGGATGAAACCGAAGAATTATGTAAGTTGTTTGAAGTTATAAAAAAGAAAAATATGTATGGCAAAGTTGTTTTCGGAATTGAACGAAGTTCATTTTTATTTAATAAGGAAGGCTTCCTTATTAAAGAATGGAGGAAAGTTTCTCCTGCAGGGCATGCCAAGGAAGTACTTGAGTTTATAAAACAGGAATAGAAGTTTTTCTTACGAGGGGAAAAGCAAATGCCATTACCGAAAGCGCCTTCAGCACCGGCTAGTACGTTGAAAAATAGTAACAAAGAAAAAGAAATAAAAAGAGTTATTGATAACAAAGATAATCTCAGTAAACAGGACAAAATCAAATCTATAGTAAAAAGTGTGAAAACTAAAATAATTGAAAAATCAAAGATAACCCAAACTACTCAAAAAGCATTAAAAAAGAAAAGTGTTAAAAATATTGATTTAATTAAAAACCGTAAGCTCCTCGTTTTAGATACAAATGTTTTGATGCATGATCCTACGAGTATTTTCCGATTTCAGGAACATGATGTTTTTATACCTCTAGTGACACTTGAAGAACTAGATGAGCATAAGACTGGAATGACGGAAGTCTCTAGAAATGTAAGGCAGGTCACGAGAGAAATGGATGCTCTAATTAAAGCTGCTCCAGAGAGCAGTTCGAAGAACTTGACTAGTGGCATACCTTTAAATTTAATCGGACATAAAGATGCTACTGGATCACTTGTATTTCAAACAAAAGCGCTTGAAAGCGAAATAGATTTTGGACTCAGTGATATTAAGCCAGATAACCAAATTTTAGCCGTCGTTCAAAATCTCTCGGCTCAGTTTTCTAAAAGAGAGGTGATTCTAGTTTCAAAAGATATAAACATAAGAATTAAAGCTAGGGCTTTATCACTCTCAGCGGAGGATTATTTCAATGATAATGTTGTAGATGATGACGATGTTTTATACAAAGGCATCAAACATTTAGATAACCTTTTTTGGGAGGCTAATGGCGATAATCTAGAATCTTGGCAACAGGGCGGAGACGCGTTTTATCGAATTACTGGGTCAATTGTTCAAGAAATGCACATAAATCAGTTTGTTTTTGACGAAAAAGAAAGACTTTCGGCAATAGTTGATGATAAGAGCGAAGATTGTGCTGTTCTGAAAACGTTAAGAGACTACTCACATAGAAGAAATGCAGTTTGGAGTGTTACATCTCGGAACCCGGAACAAAATTTTGCCTTTAATTTATTGATGAACCCGGAAATTGATTTTGTTACCCTTCTTGGTCAAGCTGGCACTGGAAAAACCCTTTTAGCACTTGCCGCAGGACTTGCTCAAACTTTAGAAACAAGACTATACAACGAAATAATTGTAACTCGAGCTACTGTCCCACTTGGTGAAGACATTGGATTTTTGCCAGGTACTGAGGAGGAAAAAATGATTCCTTGGATGGGTGCGTTAGAGGATAACCTAGAGGTTTTGAATCAAGGTGTTGAGGGAGGTGGAGATTGGAGTAGATCAGCTGCCGTAGATTTGATCAGGAGTAGAATCAAGGTTAAATCTTTAAGTTTTATGAGAGGGAGAACATTTCTTAACAAGTTTCTCATAATTGATGAGGCGCAAAACCTTACTCCTAAAGAAATGAAAGCTTTAATTACGAGAGCCGGGCCAGGAACAAAGGTGATTTGTTTAGGGAATGTAGCGCAGATTGACTCTCCATATTTAACTGAATCTTCATCAGGCTTAACTTACGTAGTCGATCGTTTTAAAGGCTGGAGACACGGCGGGCATATTCTACTTCAAAGAGGAGAAAGGTCGAGACTCGCAGATTTTGCCAGTGAAATTTTATGAGGGTTTAAGGTAGTGCTGTTGGAAGAAAGCCCCCGCTTTGTAACTTCCACAATCTAGCATAAAGTCCGTTTTTTTTGAGCAATTGATGGTGTGACCCATCCTCTACTATTTTACCCTGGTCCATAACTATCAACCTATCCAATTCAGCTATAGTGCTCAAGCGGTGAGCAATAGCAAGAACTGTTTTCCCCTGCATTAGAGTCTTCAAACTTTTTTGTATTATAAATTCAATCTCACTATCTAAAGCACTCGTTGCCTCGTCGAGCAAGAGTATCGGAGCATTTTTTAATATTACCCTTCCGATTGCAATTCTTTGACGCTGACCACCACTTAGTTTCACCCCACGTTCTCCCACATGAGCCTCAAACCCAGATCTACCTCGTGAATCAATCAAACCGGAGATAAATTCATGAGACTCAGCCATTCGAGCTGCCGCCATCATCTGTTCATCTGTTGCATTGGGGTTTCCATACTTTAAATTTTCTCTAACTGAGCGATGTAATAAGGCAGTATCCTGAGTCACCATGGCGATGTTCTCTCGTAAAGATGTCTGCGTAACCGTTGAAATATCTTGGCCGTCAATCAATATTTTTCCCTGATTTAAGTCGAAAAACCTCAAAAGCAAATTCATCACAGTGCTTTTGCCAGCCCCTGAGGGTCCAACTAACCCAACCCTCTCCCCTGAACGTATGTTTAACGCAAAATTTTCAATAATATTTTTTTTTGTATCATATGAAAATGTAGCAAGTCTAAATTCAATTTCTCCTTTTCTTACATTTAATGGCTCTGCATCTTTAACATCAACAACCGTCCTACTTTTTGATAATAGCTGAACACCATCTCGAACAGTGCCCAAGTTTTCGAATAAACTGGCCATTTCATACATAATCCAGTGAGATAAACCCATTAACCTGAAAGACATTGCAAAAGCGGCTGCTACTGCCCCAATACTTGCCATATTTTCTGTCCATAACCATAAAACTGTGCCTCCAGTAAAAAGAATTAGTAAAGTACTTAAAGTATGATTAGACATTTCAAACAAACTGGTCAGCCGGTTAGCAGAATGAATATGTCTCATACACTCTTGCATAGAATTTTTAAGGTAGATAGACTCTCTTTCAGAATGAGAAAATAATTTTACGGTTGCAATATTTGAATAAGAGTCGGTAATTCTTCCAGACATCAAACTTATGGCGTCAGCTCGATTTTTAGAAAGAAGACTTATCCTTGGCACAAAAAAAACTATCACGCCTGCGTAGCAAACTAGCCAAAAAGAAAATGGTAACAGCAGATAAACGCTGTATCCGCCAACAATTGCAACAATTGTGAGGAAATATATTAAAATGAAAATAAATATATCTCCTAAGGTAATGTAAACTGAACGTGCTGCAATAGCGGTCTGCATTACCTTCGTGGAAATTCTTCCTGCGAATTCGTTACTGAAAAAGTTTAAGCTTTGTAACAACATTAACCTGTGAAAGTTCCAACGAAGCATCATCGGAAAATTACCAAAAACTGTTTGATACTTTAGTATGTCGGCGACCGCTACCAGAGGAATACCACTCAAAAGAAAGACAACTAAAATGATAAGCAAATCACTATTTTCCTCTAAAAAGGTCTCTGGTGATGCTGTGACCAACCAATCGGTGATATTCCCCAACATAGCGAAAAGGACAGCTTCAAATGCACCGATCATGCCGGTGGTGATAGTAAGTACTATAAAATAAAGTCGGTTCCCAGAACTAAGAGACCATAAGAATGAAGCGATTGTCTTTGGTGGAACAACAGGAGGAGTTGTGGGAAAACAATTTACTAATGATTCAAAAAACTTAAATAAAGACATACATGAATTATACGATCTATCATTGAATAAGCATACCGTCATAATTTATGGATAAATAATACTATGAACAAAAATCTCACGGCAAAAAACAAACGTACCGTTAGTCCAACCTCCGTACTTGCAAGCCGACTTAGAAATTTAAGACAAAACATAGATATGGGTCTCCGTACCTCAAAAAGTATCAGTGAGGAACTGTCTATGCTAATACCCTTGGCTGATGGGTTAGATGAATACATTGAAAATCATTCCTCAGTAGAATCAGTGGGTATGAAAATGATTAATGTCACCACAATGTCCCACGATTGGGATAAGGCAGTTCACGAGAAAAAAACGCAAGGTATTTTGGTCAGTCGTATGATGAGTAGCCCTGTTTCTGCACAATTTCTAAAAATGCTGGTTAATATAACAAAATCGAAAATTATTTTAGAAATTGGTCTTTTTACTGGTTATACCGCATTAGCAATGGCAGAGGGAACAGAAGAGGATGGTCGAGTAATTTCCTGTGAAATCGACCCTTATTGTGCCAGCTTCACGAATAACCTCCTCCTCAATTGCAAGCATGGAGAAAAAGTAGAGATTCGCGTAGGCAATGCATTGGAAATAATGAATGACTTAAGAGATGAAAAATTTAAATTTGATTTTGTTTTTATAGATGCCGATAAGACTGAATATATGCTCTATTTGAACAGTTTAATAGATTTAAATCTCGTTGATGAAAGCTCTCTTCTCTGTTTCGATAACGTATTCTTAAAAGGTTCGGTCTTCTCAGATGAAAAATATGAGAAGAAAAGCACCCAGACAGTAAGAATTCTGAATACCTATCTGGCGGGGCCGAAGTTTTTTACTACGATGATCCCACTGAGAGATGGCATGTCTCTTTGCAAGCTAAAGTAGCGATAGCAAAAGAGCTTTGAGTTCAGGAAACGACAAAACCACAAAAATTACAATGTTAAATTTTATAAATCTACCTACACTGAAATCCATTTTTCTACTCTCCTAAATTTCCCCGATCGATAAATGAGAATAATTATTACTTGCAATTAATAACAATTCTCATTATCATGAGTTTCTAATGTAAATGCAACGCATTCACATTAAGAAAATATAAAAAAGGGAATAAAGTGAGAAAAAATTCATATAAACTGCTGCCAATATGTTTAATGGCGATATATTGTTCTGCAAATGCTCAAAGCACAGGTTTGGAAACTATTGAAATTCTGGGAAGTAAAGCAAATGCTCAAAAAATGCCTGGGTCAAGCTATTACGTCGATAAAGAGCAAATTGAAAATGAACTCTCTGCGGATATTAATCAGGTTCTTAAAACTGTACCTGGAGTGTATGTTCGAGAGGAAGAAGGTGGAGGTTTGCGTCCTAATATTGGTATTCGCGGAGCGACCTCCGAGAGAACAGACAAGGTCACGGTAATGGAAGATGGTGTTCTAATTGCACCAGCCCCATACTCAAACCCTTCTGCTTATTAGTTTCCAACTATGATGCGAATGCAGTCAATTGAAATCATTAAAGGAGCACCGCTTCTTAGGTATGGCCCCCAAACCACTGGCGGTGTTATAAATCTGTTATCAACCCAAATACCAGACAGTCTCTCGGGAAGAATTTCCACTTTTTTTGGAGAAAACAATCAGCTTAATTCACATTTGTACTTTGGGGATGGAAGCGGTCCCTTTCAGTTTCTCTTTGAAGGAGTTAGACAACAAACTGACGGCTTTAAGTCCATTGACCGGAGTAATAAAGACGCAGGTTTCGGTATATCCGATTATGTTATTAAATTAGGATTTGATGCAGGTAACGGAACAAGAATCCTTTTCAAGGCTCAAGATTCAAGACAAACGTCGAATGAAACTTACCTTGGACTGACTGACGCAGACTTTGCTAACAATCCCAACCGACGATATGGTTTATCTACAATTGATCAAATGAAAAATGATCATCAAGGCTATAACCTTACTCTTTTCCATGACCTGAATGATAATACAAAGCTTGTAGCAACTTACTACAAAAATTATTTTGCTAGGGATTGGTATAAGTTATCAGGTGGAGGAAGTATTATTGATGATGTGAACAGCGGCGATACCACGCAACAAGGGGTTTTAGACGGTACCACCGACATAACTGGCCTTAACTATAAGCACAATAATCGCTCTTATGAATCTGAGGGAATTCAAATAAACGTAAATTTTGCTATAGACAATCATTCAGTTGATATTGGCGCCAGATCTCACGAAGACAGTATGGATCGTTTTCAACCACAAGATAGTTTTGATCAGGTTAACGGCAGTTATGTTTATCAAAGCACAACCATCCCTAGTGGTAGCAATAACCGAGTAGAAACTGCCGATGCCACTTCGTTTTTTGTCGCAGATGAATGGCAGGTAAATGACGCATTTTTAGTTAATGCAGTTCTTAGGTACGAGGACGTAGAGAGTCAAAGAAAGCAATACGGAACTGACAGGAGCGCAGTAGCAAGCACTAAAAGTAATGATTCTAATATATTACTACCAGGTATATCTTTTACTTACGATATAGATTCCAACTGGCAGTCTCTTGCCGGATACCATAAAGGGTTCTCGCCTATAGGAGGTGGCGCTTCAAGTGAACAAGAGCCTGAGGAAAGTGATAATTTCGAAGTTGGTGCAAGATATTTTGCAGATGACTTGTTTGTTGAGGCAATCTACTTTTACAGTGACTTTTCTGATAAAGCCGAAAACTGTTCGGTTGGATCCCCTTGCAGTAACGGTGCAACGTCTGGAACATATGTTACTGGCGAAGCTACAATTCAAGGCCTAGAGTTCCAATTAGGCAATACATTTAAGACAGGCAATATGAGCATTCCGCTCAGTTTAGCCTATACCCATACAGAGGCAGAAATTGATGGAAATAATAACGCTTCGGACTTTGTATCTGGAGACGAATTGAAGGACGTACCAGAAAGTGTACTTAGTGCAAGAGCAGGATTTGAACATTCGTCTGGCTGGAATAATTATGCTGTATTTAAATACATTGATGAAATGTGTGTTACCACTGGTTGTAATAGGACGAATGCAGCTTTCAGTAAAACTGAGTTTCTGTTTGTAATGGATTTTATTTCAAAGTACGAATTAGCAGCTGACACTAATTTATTCTTCAAAATAGAAAATGTTTTTGACGATCAAAAGATAGTGTCGAGAGCTCCAGGCGGCGCAAGACCGAATAAGCCTAGAACAATCTCAGCAGGGCTTAGAATGGATTTTTAAAAATTAGAAAAAACAAAAAATTTTCTTCGACCGTTCTTTCTATCACTCCAATTCTCCAAGACGTTCGTTAAAAGTTTTTTTACCTGGACCACCCTCCACTGGTCCAGGTTTTTTTTCAAGGAATATGACAACCTCTATTCAAGAGATTGCATTTATTCCCAAACTTTTTATATACTGAGTGTCACGTAAACTTGTAAAAAAAAAGTTAGAAATGGATCAAATTTACTTCTCAAGCTTTCACAAATTAAAGTTTTATTACTTATCATGTTTCATGATTTTGGGCGGTCTTTTCTTCAATACAAATGGCTTTACTAAAGAAATTAACGATCAAATTTACAATACTTCTACATTTAAAAAAATAACTCGAGAAAATTTGCTTATAGATTTGCAAGCACAAAAAATTATAATGTTAGGTGAAGTTCATGATAACCATTTTCAGCATTTAATTAAGGCAAATTTAATTGAAGAACTCGACTCAAATCATAGTGTAGTTAGCGAGCATATTCCTTTTCAAAATAAGGTTACTTTTACAAGTGATTTAAATTTATCTTTGATGAATGCAGGGTTCGACAAAGAAGCATGGTCGTGGCCGGTTCACATCGAATTATATGAGAGGTTAAGAACGTTAAACAAAACCATTATTGGAGCAAACTTATCTAGGGATCTTTTAATATCTCCAAAACAAAAGAATCAAGACATATTAATTAAACTCTCTAAAATTGTCAGTTCCTGCAAGCTTGATGAGGGAGAAAGAAAAAAATTGAAGAGTACGCTATTTCGCAGTCACTGCAACCTTATCAATGAAAAGGCTGTTACTCATATGGAAAAAGCTCAAAGGCTCAGAGATGCAGCGATGGCGTATGTTGCAGTTAAAAATGCGCCAAGTATTTTAATTGCCGGAAATAGTCATGTGAGGGCAGATTATGGAGTTTCGCAAATTTTAAATGTGTTTTTTTCTAATATTTCCAAAGTTAGCGTTTCTTTTATTGAAATATCAGAAAATATGATTCAAGATAGTGAATGGGAGCCAACTACAGAAATCTTATTAACTTCTTCCACTGACTATGTTTGGTTTACACCGGAGATTGAAAGAGAAGATCCATGCGAAAGCTTAAAATACATGAGTGAGACCAATTAATCTTTCAATTTGGGGAACTCTAGTGATTATCACTTGTCACAATTCTTTTTAGGAGGATTTATGATTAAAACTATCTTTGGAATTATTACAATCGCTTTTTTTACAATGTTTAGTACAGCGTCCTTTGCCAAGGGCTGTGACGGTTACGGAGCTGATATATCGGATGATAAGAAACAAGTAGAGAAGCTCGGTAAAGAAGCATAAAGCGCGACGATCCTATGAGAGTATTTTACTCTCATAGGGTATTAAGGCAGTACTTTTTTTACTCAATGATTTGGGGCTACTGGGATTTTTCACTTAAATCCCAAAGTGGAAATGGGTCCTTAAAATGTTTCCAGTAAACTGTTCCTAAGGCAGTTTGTTCCTTAGTTAATAGGCAGTTGTTCAGCGCCTCGATCATTTCTTGTTTTTTTAGTTTTTGACCAATAAATACCAGTTCCTGACGCATATCACCAAACGGATCTACCCAGACATTTTTTATAGAGTCAAGACTTTCCTTATCTGCTGGCCAGTCTTTCTCTGGGACTGATTTCCAAAATAACCCCGCGAATCCATAACGCGCGATTCCACCAGCTTGATTCCATTGACCTGCGACCTTTGGGCGAGTTGCCAACCAAAAGTAGCCTTTAGAACGAATCAACTTTCCAAATTTTTCAGTGCTATGTAAAAAGTGATGAAACTTTTCTGGATCGAACGGTCTTCTCGCTTCATAACTAAAACTGCTAATGCCATACTCCTCTGTTTCAGGGACACAATCTCCCTGCATTTCTTTCAGCCAACCCGGAGCCTGCTTAGCAAGCTCAAAGTTAAAAAGGCCGGTATTAATCACTTCATCGATATTCACTTGACCATGTACAATAGGCAAGATTTTAGCGCGAGTGTTAAGGGTTTTAATTATGGCAGTTAAACGCTCCAAATCAGTGGAACCTACTAGATCAGTTTTGCTAATTAGGATAATGTCAGCAAATTCTACTTGGTCCACTAGTAAATCCGCGACACTTCTTTCATCATCCTCACCTAAGGATTCACCCGTATCTTGCAAGAACTTTGCTTCTTCGTAGTCCTTCAAAAAATTAATTGCATCAACCACAGTTACCATCGTATCTAGATTAGCAACATCAAATAATGAAACACCTTTTTCATCCGAAAAGGTAAACGTCTCTGCAACAGGCAAAGGTTCGGAAATTCCGGTAGATTCAACCACTAAGTAATCGAATCGCCCTTCTTTTGCTAATTTGCTTACTTCTTCTAAAAGGTCCTCCCTCAACGTACAGCAGATACACCCATTACTCATTTCAACAAGTTTTTCCTCACTCCGGTTTAGTGATACCTCCCTTTGAAGAATGGCTGAGTCAATATTAATTTCACTCATGTCATTTACGATAACAGCTACTTTTTTGTTTTGCCGATTATTTAATATATGGCGCAGAACAGTAGTTTTACCTGCGCCCAAAAAGCCTGAAAGTACAGTAACCGGCAACTTATCTGAAATTACAGCTCCCACTAAATCCTCCACTCAATAATAGATGTGTTATAACATATCTTTTTTTTTACAACAAATCAAATTTGATTAATAATTTTAAAAAAATATTCTTTTACATAAGAGCAATCATAAAAAACATAATATCCTTCTTACAAGTCGCTTACGCGGCTAAGAATGTAAATACCAATGAAAAGATTTTCTCTATCACTTTTGATTTGTTATTAAAGCTATCGTTTTTCCCAAACAATACGTTTACTAGCTGATCTTAGCTGAAACAACTTTGCTAAATAGTTTATCCTCACTTGTAACTATAATTTTTTTACAGGTGCTACATCAATTTCCTAACCATATTCCGTTTTCTATTTGTGACCCCACTAAACTTACATTTTCTGGTGACTCCGCAAAATTAATCATCACCTGTGGACGATCCCATACCCCACTATCAAAT
>MDTB01234398.1_pt1 | contig 18049 bp, 11 predicted proteins | sample 811161 | NCBI WGS metagenome assembly MDTB01 (sample SAMN05326650, study PRJNA326480) | marine metagenome | isolation source: seawater | place: Mediterranean Sea | collected 2009
AAATCTCCTTATTAGGGTAGCCGAAAAAGGTATAGAGAAATTTATTGATGATTTTAAGTCGCATAGAAAAGTTGGCGATTTTCATACAATGATGATGTTAGCGATGGCTGCTACATACGACCCCGATCCCAAGAGACCATATGGTATTAGACTACCGGTGACCCATGATGAATGCGTATTGATCCATGACAGGTGGGAAAGATGGATAGCATGGGATCCCGTTAATTTAATTCGAGACCATGCAACGCAAAAAAATCTTCGAAGTCTTAGTGGCCTCTACATTGACTGTGGGTCGAGAGATCAGTACAACCTAGTTTTTGGAGCACGGCAGTTAGTCTCCTCCTTAAAAAGTCACGGAATCGAGCATCATTATGAAGAGTTTCCAGACAACCATTCTTCTGTTGACTATCGAATGGATCACTCCCTACCTTATCTTTATCGCTGCCTTAACGGGTAATTATACCTCGTCCATCACAGTGACCTCGGGTTTCCCTCCCGAGAGTGGTCCTAGTGCCTTGCTAGTTTCACGAAAGGCCTCATAGCTTCCATGGTGTTCCAAAGCTTCGGTATCGGAATACTGCTCCATAACATAGTAAACGTTATCTTCCTGACGAGATTTGTGGAGCAGATAGAATATGCAGCCGGGCTCATTATCTTTTACAACTACTTGAAGCTTTTTGAACCCGGCTTCAAATTCAGCATTCATTCCACCTTTACAAACTAGTTTTGCAATTATTCCTATCGCCATGTTGAACTCGACTCCCGTTTTTAGAGACTCAATTTTTCCTTTTGGACCAGCATTTCGTCAAGTATTTAATCTAGTCAGCGATAACTGAGGTTGTCTTACATATGATTCTTTTTTGACCCGATCACGCTAAACTTTACTCGTTATTTCGGTTGGAGATCGTAAGTTGCCCAGAGCTAGTGAATTAAAAAAGGGAGAAGTCGTTGATATTGGTGGTTCCCCCCACATTGTTAAGTCCTTAGAAGCAAAGAGCCCTTCCTCTCGTGGTGCGTCAACATTGTATAAAATCCGGTTCTCCAATCTGTTAACGGGACAAAAACGTGATGAATCGTTAAAGGGCGACGAGATCCTTACTTCTGCAGATTGCCAAAAGGTTTTATTACAATTTTCATATATTGACGGTGATCAATATGTCTTTATGGATAGCGAGGATTATTCGCAGTATTCGCTTCCTTCTGAAAAGCTCGAAGACTATTTGGGATATATTCATGAAGGACTCGGGGGGATTAGTGGTCTTTTAGTACAGGGAGAGTTAGCGGCTATAGAATTACCTCAATCAGTAGTTTTGAAGATCATAGATACCACGCCAGCAATTAAAGGAGCCTCAGCGAACACCCGCACAAAACCAGCTAGACTAGAAACAGATCTGGTCGTGCAAGTGCCAGAGTATATTGGCGCAGGCGAAGTCATAAAAGTGAATACAGCAAATGGTAGATTCATGGGGAGGTCAGGATGATAAGTGTCAAGGATATTCCAGACACTGAGATTACACTATCTGCAATTAGGTCGAGTGGTCCAGGTGGTCAGAAGGTAAATAAAGTTGCCACAGCTATTCATTTGCGGTTCGACATTAATGCTTCCTCTATCCCGGGCCACTTAAAGCAAGCACTGCTAGCATTGAGGGACCGGCGTATCAGCTCGGATAAGATTGTTGTGATTAAATCGCAGAGTTCGAGAAGTCAGGAGTGCAACCGTATGGATGCGTTAGAGAGGTTAAACCAGTTATTAATCAAGGCTCAAAAGTTCAAAAAGCTCCGCAAGAAAGCCCGTCCTTCGAAAGCTTCTATCCGAAAACGTCTCGATGCTAAAACCTTACGTGGTCGAAAAAAAAATTTACGTAAGACTCTGCACTCTCTTTAGTCGCTACGTCCCATTAAAGCTACCTATTCTCCTTTCAGCTACTGCCCTAATACCTTCTTGGTGGTCATTAGTTCTTTGAAGAGTTTGCTGTGCCTCTCCCTCGATATCGGTAGCTCGTTGGACGGCCTCTGCTAAACCACTTCTCATTTGATTTCTCAAAGAGACTACCGCAAGGGGTGCGTTTTCGGCAATTTCTTTTGCGAGCTCGATAGCTGTACTACGGACTTTTTCGTTCTCAGTGAAAATATCCCCCAGTCCCCAGTCATGAGCTGTTTTTCCATCGATTCGACGACCAGTTAAAAATAGTAAGTTCGCTTTTTGTTTCCCGATTACTCTCGGTAAGGTGTGTGTTAACCCGAAGCCTGGGGTAAATCCTAACTTGACAAAATTCGCTGCTAGCCTTGTACTGGGACAGACGATACGGAAATCAGCCATTACGGCAAGACCGAGACCTCCGCCGATTGCTGCCCCTTGGATGGCTGCGATGACAGGTGTTTGGCTATGGAATAATCTGACGGCTTCTACATACAGCGGATTACGCGTTCCTGTTTCGCGGTCAGCATTGGCAGTGGACGAGCTAAAGTTATTGCCAGCACAGAAATGTTTACCATCAGAACACAATACAATCGCTCTCACTGTAGTACTGTTATCGGCGTCAATAAAACAATCAGCTAGGTCACTAATTAACTTCTGGTCAAAGAAGTTATTGGGTGCTCTCCTTATCTCCACCTCGATAACATATTCCGCACAAAACTTTACGCTAATGTCTCCGTATTGTTCTTTCATATTCGTGTTTATCCGTTCATAGTGTGAGCGATTAAGGTTTCTTTTTCTTTCCATCTTTCATTGAGCCATTCGGATAGATCTTGTATGTCGCCTAAACGATAGGTAGTCATGTTAACTTCGATACTCTTAGTTGCACCATGGAGACATTCCCAAAAATTACTATTACCATTTGCGTAGATTAGTGTGAGATCAATTATTGGTGTGTCTGGATCTCCCGCCTCTTTGAGGATGCGCAGGCCACCGATTCTGGGGTTGAGAAGGTGTTGGTAAGGCGTATTTTGCGCTTCTCTCTTTACCTCATTAAAACGCGTACCTTCTGGAAATATGAGTGTGGCGCCAGACTCCTTATGAGATTTTTCTGAGAATCGCTGTATGGTTGCATAATCTTTTTCTCTCGCTCCATGACCTTTACCTCGATGTAAACGCGGAAAACCAAGTATTAGGCAGAGCCATCCAATTACGGGAACCCAAACTAGCTGGCGTTTGACCAGAAACTTAATTATTGGACCATGGTCGGTTATTGCGTGATGAATGATTGGGATATCAACCCATGATTGATGGTTGCTTATCACGATGGGGGAGGGGTGCTTTGCGATTTCCCCTTTAACATTTATTTTCACGCCAATTACTCGCTTCATCCATACCGTATTACACATTACTGCTCCGTGATAGATGTGGCTGATGATTCGTGACCAAAACTTGCTCCCTAGAGGGAATAGCAGTTTAACCACCGATACAGGAATGAGAAGCAAAAGCCAGAATGTCAAATGACAAAATACCCAAGCTAACGACGTAATGCTAAAAAAATGTAATAAGATCTTCTTCAAACTGTACTCAACTCTTGGCTACCCAATTAAAGTTATTCTCTGAAAAAATCTGATAGGCCACTGATTCGGGATCCACTGTTTTTCATGCAATGCTTCCAAACAGCAGCCGTACAGAAAAGTTTAACCTTTGCTTTTGCTCGCGTGATGGCGGTATAAATTAATTCTTGGGAGAGTAGCTCCCTCGTATTTTCGTTAAGATCTGTCGGCAGTACTAGTGTTACTTTTTCAAATTCCGACCCCTGTGACTTATGTACTGTCATAGCAAAGCAGGTTTCATGGGGTGGTAAATGGGGTATGGGGACAAGCCTTGTCTCTCCGGGTTTCTCCATGAATGCGACTAATACTTCCTCACTGTTTTGTGCTGCCACACAAATACCGACGTCGCCATTATATAAATTTTTATTGTAGTCATTTCGGGTGATTAGGATAGGTCTGCCATGATAAAAAGTCTCAGAAGCTGTTTTCAAAAGCAGTCTTTCAAGCTCTATCTCTGCACGCTTATTAATGTCATGGACTCCTAGTGGCCCCTCACGCAGGGGAGTAAGTAGGCGTGCTTTTTCAAAGACCTGTAAAAGAATTATTGGATCTTTCTCACCATTCTTCAGATAGCTTAGATAGTCTTTAAATTCATCGAGCAGAATTGTGTTGCCGCCTTTATCTAGCAACTTAGATGTTGCTTGGATAGTGGTACTACTATTATTTTGGGGAAGTGTTGGATTGCGGTCTCTTATGTGATTGGCAAGACTACCAATACCTCGGTCAGAAGAGAAGCGATGACTCGTGCGTAGGCGACAGAGCGCGTTGTTTAATGGATTAAGGGTTTCGGTTACAGGTAGATTAATACCTAACAAGTTTTTTGCATAGTCACAAAAGTCTTTGTTAAAACCTTCTGGTTGAGAACATAGGTCTGCTAGCACATTACCAATTTCAACTGAGGGCAGCTGATCTGGATCTCCTACTAAAATAAGTCGACAGTCCTCAGTCAGTGCTGAAAGAAGGCGATACATTAAATTAAGACCAATCATTGAGGCCTCATCAACAATAACCACATCGCAGGGTAGTGGATGAAACTGATTATATTTGAAATGACTCCCGTCTCGACTTATTCCCAAGAGGCGATGAATTGTTTTCACATCCAATTTGGTCGAACTATGTGCGGTGATTGCCTGACTTAGCCGGACTGCCGCCTTCCCAGTCGGAGCGGCTAATTCGATTCTCAGGGATGGTTCTGCAACCGTTTCCAACAGATCTGTAATAGCTGCAATAGTAATAGTTTTACCACTTCCAGGACCTCCGGTAATAATTGTGAGTTGCCTGGATAGAGCTTGTAGAATTGCTATATTTTGCCAATTAACGTGGTTAGTACTACTTGAGTACTTCTTCATTATTGAGGACATTTCGTCGTAATCGCAGACAGGTAAATCCTTATTAAATTTAATAAGCCGCTCAGCGATAAATTGTTCGTACTGAAAATAACGGCTCAGATACATTTTGTTGCCATGTAACGATATTGGAGAGTTGTTGGATCCTGACAGCCCAAGTTTTTTTAATTCATCAATAATTTGGTTAAAGGCCGACTCTTCCTGGGGCAGTTTGATACAGCTGTTATTCTCCGAGGTTGCGCTGCTAAGTCTAGCTACCTCGTTTAGTAGCTGCTCACTTATGCCTGGTGCAAGTCGCGAAATAAAGTCCCTAAAGTGCGTATCGATATGACGTAGTTCCGGAAAGGTCATTGGATATCCGCCCTCACGATGACATCAAGTTCTTCGATTAATTGTGCGGGGGGTAAATCAAAAAAGATGCCCGTTGTGTTGTCCTCGGGGCCTTGCATTCCTCTCAAGAACAGGTATTTGACACCTCCAAAGTTTGATTCATAGTTATAACTGCTTATTCGTGCTTTGAGGTAACGGTGTAAAGCTAGGGAATAAATTAGGTACTGAAGGTCGTAACGATTTTCTGTAATCGTTTTGCGCAGCTTATCTTGCGTGTAGTCGTTAAATGTATTTCCGACAAAGTTTGACTTATAGTCAATAAGAAAATATTTCTCGTCAAAGCGTACTATAAGGTCAATCAGACCTGTCATGACACCGTATAGATTAATCTTTTCCTCGTTTTTTGTGTTTTCTAGATACCCTGCTTTTTTCGCTACATCGAGAAAAGCGTTATTCATGACGAAGGGAAAATGAAATTCCATTTCACTAATTCGATCTTTGCTCGAGATATCACTTAAGGAAAAGCCATGGCCTAAAGAGGTTCTTAGAATATTGTGGATCCACTTGATTAAGACGCCCTCACATTGTTCTTGTGATAGTCCTAGACGAATTGCATAACGTCGGCAAATGATTTCAATGTTTTCTTCGTGCGATGAAAACTCAATCTCCTCAAGCAGACTATGCAGAGCGATACCAACATGTCTTCCCCTCGGGAATGTGAATGGGTCGACTATACTTTCCTTTGAAGAAATATGGGTGCTTTGTTCGTCATCAGCGTATCCGACCGCACTGAGTTCTTCGTATGCCTCATCATCTCGGTTGAGTTGTTTTGTGATCCCCGTGTAGCTGTGTATCAGCCAGTCGTCTTTTATAGTAGGTATTGTTGGTGGCTTTCTGAGTACTGCAGTATCAGCTTTTTCAAACCGCACAGTGATCGGACTATCTCTAATAGAGGATACCTGGAAGAGCTTTTTAGGCAGTTTGCTTTCAACGGATCCAACAATACTTTCTTCGTCTTCCCCTATTTGTAGTAGTTTTCCAACAGCTGTTTCGGCTATATTTTTAACCACTGGAATCCCAAGATATACCAAATAACGAGCTCGGGTGATGGCAACGTAGAGAAGTCTCATGTCTTCCTCGTACTTCTCTTGCCTCGCCCTTCCTAAAACTTGTTCATCCGGCTGAAAGTTTAGACGAGCAATATAGCCATAAGAATCTTTTTGGTGAAATAAGGCTGGTTCACTCGTCCCTTGTTGTGATTTAAAAGTTGCCAGAGGAAGCATTACAATATCGTACTCTAGCCCCTTGGAGGCGTGGATCGTTGTGATCTTAACAAGATTCTCGTCACTCTCTAGACGTATTTGATAATCCTCATTTGAGCTCAGCTCTGACCCAATCTTTTCTCGTCTGAGCCAGGTCAAAAGGAGTAACATTCCACACGGCGCGGCTAAGGAGCGCCGCTGTAGGAGCTCCGATAGGTGTCTGAGATTTGTCAGTTGCCTTTCTCCATCAGGGCGATCTAACCATCGCTCCGCGAGTTGTCGCTGCTTGATCAAGTTCTGTATCATCAATGCAACACCTTGAGCGTTCCAGACCTCCTGATATCCCCTAAATTCTGCGTATAAACGCTGTCGAGCATCTGAATGCTGATATAAGTAGTCAATTTCTTTGGCTGAAACATTGAGTAGTCTTGTCGACAAAGCTGTGTTTATTAGTCGTTCGTTTGAGGGGTCCAGAATCGCTTCCATGACTGAAATTAAATCTTGAGTAGTTTGTTGCGCAAGTATCGACTCTTGCGTCACGTAAACGCTTTTAATCCCGCGTCGAGATAAGGCTTTCTGAGCAGCGGTCGCATCACTCCTATCTCTCACGAGTATGGCAATTTGACCGGCATTAATTGGTTTTTGGTTTATAGTGGCTACTTCGTTGGCGGCGGCATTCAATAGGTGTACTACAGTCTCTGCTGTATCTGCCATACAGCGTTCCCTTGCCAAAAGCTTTGTTAGCGGCTTCTCGGCTTCAAATAATCTAATTTGAAAAGGAGCAGGGGTTTTCTTTTCTATTTCAACAGCCATTTTTGACGACTGATCAGGGCTATCATTTGCCACATAGTTGATTTCCGTTTGTCCAAAAATTTGTTTTTGGCTAAAAAGATAATTGATTGCCTCAATCAAATGCTGAGAGGCCCTCCAATTCGTTGAAAGGTTATGAATTTTGTTGGCAGATTGTTTAGCATTCAGATACGTATAGATATCTGCACTTCGAAACTGGTAGATTGCTTGTTTCGGGTCACCAATAAATAAAAGGCAAGAAGATCCTTCGGGTCCGTATACTTTGGAAAAAATATCGTATTGTAAATTATCCGTGTCTTGAAACTCGTCAATCAAAGCTATTGGCCATCTTTTTACTAGTAGTTTTGGTATTTGTTCTGACTCCGAAATAGCTGCCCAAAGTTCGCTTAACAGGTCATCAGGACTAAGTTCGTTGGTTCTTATTTTTATATCGGTGATCAGTGTTTTCATCGACGCAAGAAGACGATGCCACAAATTTATTTTAATCTGTTTAACAAGCTTTCTGGCATCCCAGACTTTATCGATCAGGCTAAAAATTCCATGCTCCGGTAGTTCGCCTCCCTTAGTTAGACGAGCACTCAAAGCATCTGTATTGTAAATTTCCCACATTTCATGATCGATCCCTATATCGTCTTCTTCTTCACATAGTCGGGCTACTGCTTCGAGTCTTGTCAATTGCTTACTATTTTTCCTCAATCCAGCCTGAGATAATTTTTTGGCAATATTTGACTCAATCCAAAGGTGTTTGACGTCACGGGTAATCTGAGTAATTTTTTCCAATTCATCAGAGATATTTTGTTCAGGGGGTTCAAAAACTACCTTCGTTCTGAAAATAAACGGTTTCATTGACTTTGCAAGGTCGCTAGGGTTTGGCCAGATTTTCAATGCTAGCCGTTGTTCAAGTGAGGGAAGACCCAGAATTATTCGCCGAAAGCTATCTTCCGCAGCTTGAGTTAAAGCGATATCAATACTCGGGTCTCTACTTTGATTAAATAGTGACCCTGTTTCTAGTGATAGCTCATTTAGAACGCGAGCGCAAAAAGAGTGTATCGTGAATATCGAAGCGTTATCCATGAGCTGACTAGCTGCTATTAGCAACTTGCAGTCATCTTCTAGATCCTCACTGCTATTTTTGAGGTCGACTAAAAACTCGTCTTTTGTATTACCACCTTTGAAAACGCGCTTAGCTTCAGTGATTCTCTTTCGGATACGGTGATTTATTTCTGCCGAAGCGGCGTTGGTGAAGGTTAAAACCAGAATTTTTTCAACTGTCAGTGGTGCCTCGATACCACGGCCTAACAATATCCGAATATATAGATTAGTTATCGTATATGTTTTTCCAGTACCCGCACTAGCTTCGATTAATTGCCGGCCTCGCAGTGGAATAGCCTGAGTGCTGAAACCACTCACGATTGCCGCCAGTAAAGAAATAAAGGGTTATAGACTTCGAGAGCTGTTTGCTTAAAGACATCGTCAAACAATGGGCTAGAGTGGTTGAGTCTCTTCCAATAACGATCCTGCGTTTCACTCCCTATCCCCCCAATTTGCCACTTTGCACGAACTTTATTTAAGGCTTCTAAAGTTGATGTACCTTTTCTTACCTCCTCAAAATAATCAAAACTGTATTGTGGCAGGAAGTGCAGTGGTTGGCAGATTCCTCTGTCATGTATGGAAACAATTTTTTCTAAAATATTTTTTGCTTCAGCTTTGGGAATAGCATCAAAGATTAATTTTTTTACGCGATTTGTCTCATATGAGATCGCTACACTTTCTAAGTTGTATCCACTCGCACTTAAGCATAAGTGTTTTATCCAAACACCAAGCAGTTGGCGTTTTTGTAGCTTACTCGGGCGAATATCGATCTGTTTATTTCCATATATAGTCGCTACCGAAAACGATAGCTTCCTGTTTTGCAAAGGAACAGATCCTATAATCGAAGTAGCCACATCGTGTGACATCGCAGTCACTGCGTTAGAGACGGATCTTGCTACTTCGATTTCCTGATCCAATAGCTTTTTCCCATATTCTTTATTTAACACCTTACCAGTTGCAAATAATTCATTCCGTAATTGATCAGTATCTTTCCCTGCTGTGATTTCGTGTAAAGCGTGAGTTTTCAGCTTGTACCGATCAAGATTATTTGGTTCAAAAGGTTCTGATCCTTGGAGTGGTTGCTCCTCTTGATCAAAGAATATATTCAGTCGCGTGTTAAAAAAGTATTTCGCAGGGTGCTCGATAAATTTAATCAGTTGATCCATAGTTTCCGCTTGAAGTTCCTTCAGTATCTTTAGCGGTTTATCGATAAACGCCGGAAACTGACGATCTTGATTGAGAGCTTCGAACCAGACCTGATCGTATGAAACTATGCTGCCGTCGTAATATTTTCGACTAAATGGCTGAAGTGGATGGTGAGTGATTTTAAAATCTGGAAAAATGTCACACACATAGTCGAGTAATTCGCTTAGAACTGAAGATGGGGGGCGTTCCAGATTGTCCTTAGAACCCCTTCCCTGAAAGCTTAGATACAGTATTTTCTGTGCCGATAGTATCGCTTCTAAGAATAGATAACGGTCATCGATACGACTAGATCGATCACCTTGACGGGGACCTGTTATCTGCATCAAGTCGAAAGATATTGGTTTTTGTCTCCGTGGAAAGTCTAGGTCGTTCATTCCTATAAGACACACAATCTTAAAGGGGATACTTCTCATCGGGACAAGTGTCGCGAATGTTATACCGCCTCTTATGACTCCTGTGCTTTGACGTATTCGGGAAAGTCGTTGTTCAAGCCATTGAATAATGACTTGGTTATTACAAACGTCGGTGAAGCCACTAGCTTTTGTATCGGATACCATCGCATCTATTGCATTTTTTAGTTGCTCCGAATTAAGCACCTCGCGGTCTTCAGGCAGGAAAAAATCGGATATTATTCTATAAAGCAAATCACTCCAGTCCGCTACGCTATATCTTTTTGAAAGATCTCCACGAGTTTGCTCTATTAAGCTAATGACATGGCATAAGGTCCCTAAGAGTTCACTATCACTCTCACTTATCGGATGAGCTAGGCAATTATTGTAAAACCCGTTTTCGATAGCGTACCCAAGCAACAGACGATCAAGGCCAAATTGCCATGTATTGAAATTATCTGCAGGCAAATTCCAACGAGAGGATTTTTCCTCGCCATGGTATTCCCAACGTATTTCGGTCTTATGGATCCAGTTTTCAATTATTTTTCGATCGGCTTCATCTAACTGAAAACGCCTGGCGACGCTCGGGATCTCTAGCAAGTCCAGAACTTCAATATTAGTTAGCCTGGAAGAGGGTAGGGTGAGGATTTTTAGGAAAGCCGAGATTATTCTGGAGCTGTCATAGTCGGTCCGGTCAGCAATTCCATAACGAATATGTTCTTTAAAAACTGCGCTAATCGATGGAGCATATTCGGTTATATCGGGTGCCATGACTATGACATCCTTTGGCTTAACAGAGTCATCCTTGCTGAAAATGCTAAGTAGATTATCTTTAAGCACCTCTATTTCGCGCATTTGGCTATGTACTGAATGGATTTGGATGCTTTTGTCCGAGTCGACCAAAGCGCGTGGTATCGGTTTATTTCCAATTTGACCACCATACTCAAGTTTTAGTATGTCGTTTTTAATAAATCCTAGCATTGAGTCATTTTCATTTTCGATAAACAGCTCATGTGTTGATATATTTTCCGATCCGATTAAGAGATCTAAGTATTCTCGACCCTCTTTCCCGAAAGAGCTAAGTAAGGGATTCCCCATTGTTAAATGATCTTCATCAGAAAGATTGGATCCACCCCGATAACGATCTTTTATCGAACGTTTCGCTAGCTCTTTTGGAGCTAAAATATCGCCCCAGTAATGTTCGCAAGGGTTCAGAAAGTAAACATCAATATCCATGAATATAGATAAGTTTTGAAATGTCTCTAAATGTAACGGTGCCATGGAGGAGACGCCAAAGATACTGAGCGATTTCGGAAATTCAGAATCAGCTAGCTGACGATGTTTGATCAAGCGGAGCAAACGAGCATGCAGCTTCGCTCTATGCGTATTGGCTAACTCACCAACATCTTTAACCAATTCACGCCATAACTTTATTTGCCAATGATTTTCAGCGGGAATTCTCGCCTCGGCTTTTGGCTCCGTTTCTTCCCACTCGATCAACCATTCCGGTCTGTAAACAAGGTATTGATCATAGAGGCCAGCAATCTGCTGAGATAGCTGAAAGAGTCGAATATCTTTATCTCCAGGTCTTTCGAGATATTTTTCCAAGGCTTTCTCATTTAGGCGAGGTATAATTCTCATGAGGCGCCATGTCAGGAGCTCACGATCGAAGAGTGATTTATCCGGAAGATCGATACCAGTAAGAAAAGTTTGATAGACTCTCCAGATATAGGTAGCCGGCAATATGCACTCGAGATTAGCAGATATTCCTTGGTTTTCAGCCAACTGGAGCTTTAGCCATTGGCCAAGAGCATGGCTTTGAACTATAACCGTTCGGGGGAGGAGGGCATCGGTAGGAATCTGTCTTTCCTCACAAAATAGTCGGGACAGGACACCCATTTGATTCGATTGTATTAGTCGTAGCATGGATCTTATTCAGAACGTTGTACCTTCCATCGTACCTGAGGAGCTTGAATCATAAAACCAAGAAATCATCTGATTTAGGTGGACTCGCGTAATTGAAGCTTGGAGGCAATTTGTGAAAATACCGGAAAAACTATTCATACTCATTAACCCGATCATGCGTTTTATTTTAAGATCGCCGATCCATTGGCTATTCAGTAACAGCCTTATGCTCATCACCTTTAGGGGACTCAAAAGTGGCCGCGTATTCACGACACCTGTTCGTTATATTCGGTATGAAAAATCAATTTTATGTTTTAGCTCCACAGAGAATAATTGGTGGCGTAATCTGTTAGGTGGGGCAGAGGTGAAACTAAACATAAAGGGGCGTGAGGGTAGTTATCTTGCAACAGCTATCACAGAGCCAGAGGAAACGAAGAAATGGCTGCTGTATTATCTAGAATTGTTTCCTGAGGACGCTGTGTATCACAACATCCGGCTCGAGCAAAATAAGCGACTTAATCAGCAGGACCTCGCCCTTTCGATTAAGCAAGCGGTGCTGGTAAGGGCTAATTTGAAAAAAGATTTAGTCGCTGAAATAGGGTGCGAGTAGAATCATCTAACTCGCTAGTTATCCCCCCTTCCATCAACTCTAAAGCGAACTGCTTACCGAGCTCTACACCCCATTGATCAAAGGAATTAATATTCCATATAGCTCCCTCGCAAAAGACTCGGTGTTCATGAATAGAAATCAATAAACCAAGTGCTTCGGGAGTCAGTTCGTCTAGGATAAAAGTTGTACTAGGGCGGTTACCCGGATTATGTTTGTAGGATTGTTCGTCTTGGGATCCAGACATCAAAACAGCTCCTTGCGCCAACATGTTGGTTAGAAGCATGCGGTGTGGTGTGTCATCACTCAAGGCATCTTTCGCTACGCCTATAAAGTCGACCGGAACATAGCGAGTTCCCTGATGCAGCATCTGAAACAGAGTGTGCTGCCCGGTTGTGCCCGTTTGACCCCAGGTAACTCCGGTTGAATCATATTCAATTGGGGCCCCGACTAGATCGATACTCTTACCATTACTTTCCATATCAAGTTGTTGAAGGAATGATGGTAAATAATGAAGACGTTCGCAGTACGGAATAACCGCCTTTGATTGAACATTCAGAAAATTTGTGTACCAGATATTTATTATTGCTAGCTGAATTGGCAAGTTCTTCTCAAGAGGAGTGTGCTCAAAGTGTTCGTCTCCTCGTCTAGCACCCTCATGTAATCGAACAAAATTGTCTGGTCCTATACAAAGACAAATGGTGAATCCCACGGCAGACCAAAGACTAAAACGACCTCCTACCCAATCCCAGAATTCTAAAATTTGACCTGGAGGTATCCCATACTTTATCGCGAGATCCGAAGATGCTGTTATAGCAAGGAAATGAGGACTAGCCAGTGGATCCGAAATGCCGAGTTCTTTACCAATCCAATCAGCGGCAACCTGGGCATTAGTCATTGTTTCTTGCGTCTTGAATGTTTTACTGGAGATAACAAACAAGGTTGAATGCGGATCCAGAGCATTTAATAGTGAACGTATGGGTTCACCATCTAAGTTAGAAATAAAATAAAATCTTAAGTTTGGGTGGGCATACTCTTTTAGTGCTTCGCAAACCATTTTAGGTCCAAGGTCAGATCCACCAATCCCAATATTAACGATGTTTTGAATGGCTTTTCCCTGAAAGCCTATCCATTCACCGGATCGAATTTTTTTCGCGATGTTTGAAACACGCTTCATTTGTTCTTTGATCTGACCCGAGATAGTTTTGTTATGGAAGTTCGGATTCCTTAGCGCTACGTGAAGAACCGATCGATCTTCTGATAAGTTAATCGGTTCACCTTTAAACATCGCATCTCTTCGTTCTAACAGTGATGAAGTCGCAGCGAGATCGTTCAATTCCACACGAATCTCATCAGTAATAAGGTGCTTTGAGAAGTCAACATATAGGTTTTCTAATGCAATACTGTAATTTGAAACGCGTTTATCATCTTTTAGGAAGTTACTATGAATAGTTTCTGACGAACTGGATTTAGCTAGCGTAGTAAGCTTTTTCCAATGCCTATTCCTGGTAGGATTATATTGGCTTTTAATGTCCACTCTGGTGATTATACCCCTCATCTTAAGCACATATTCAAGTTTTAGTTCCCAGTCACTAAAGCGTTGATATGAATCATTGCGCAGTCAACGATTAGAAAGCCTCGATCTTCGCCTAGTTGTAAAATAGAATTATGTAAAATACGAGGTTTGCTCCAGTGTGCTCTAGTCTAAAATTTAAGTCCCACAGTCTATTACGTGACGAGGCCCTATATGACTTTTTGGGACGAGGGCAAGAGTGTGACATATAAACGTCTTCTTTTGACTATTTTGATTTTTCTTACAATGGGCTTAATGCTCTATTTTGACCTATATCAATATTTTGCTCTTGATCGTATCAAGGACGAGCAAGTCTTTATTGAGAATTACGTTGCTGAACATCCGTTAGTTGCAGGCATACTCTATTTTGGTCTTTACGTGTTCCTCGCTGCCCTTGCCTTTCCGGGTGCTCTTGTAATGACTATTCTCGGAGGGGCACTGTTTGGGTTTTGGATTGCCTTAGTTTTGGTATCCTTTGCATCAACAATCGGTGCGACATTATCGATGCTAATAGCTCGATTCATCTTACAAGACTCGATTCAGGAACGTTATCGGGATGAACTGAGAGGGTTGAATCAGGGTATTGAGAAAGAGGGTGGTAAATATCTATTCGCACTCAGACTGGTACCCATTATTCCTTTCTTCATAATTAATGTAGCGATGGGGGTGACAAAGATAAGGGTATCTACTTTTTTTATTGCTAGTCAACTGGGTATGCTGGCTGGAACGGCTGTTTACGTGAATGCAGGCAAACAACTTGGACAGATCAATAATCTGAGTGAGTTGCTTTCGTTAGAAATAGCTTTAGCTTTTTCCCTTGTCGGGATCACGCCTATTCTGAGTAACAAAGTCTTGGAATTATTTCGAGTGAAAAGAGCGTATTCAAAGTTTGTAAGGCCAAAAACTATGGATAACGACCTCATTGTTATTGGGGCTGGTTCGGGAGGACTTGTGGCTGCATTAGTTGCTGTTACTGCTCGAGCAAAGGTTGTGTTGATCGAAAAGGGAAAAATGGGTGGGGACTGTCTAAATACTGGGTGTATCCCTAGCAAAACGCTTATCCGCTCGGCTAGATTTTCGGCCGATGTTCAGCGCGCTGTCGAATTCGGTTTTAAGCCATTAACGTGTTCGTTTGATTTTACCGAAATAATGGCCCGGGTAAAAAGAGTCATAGCGAAGATTGAGCCGCATGATTCGGCAGAGCGTTATAGAAGTCTTGGAGTCAATGTCTATTCAGGAACTGCCAAGATAATTTCCCCGTGGGAAATCCTGATCAACGACGAGATAATAAGTGCAAGAAAAATAATTATAGCGACGGGAGCACAGCCACTTATTCCAGCTATACGCGGAATAGATCGTGTTCCTTATCTCACAAGCGAGACGATATGGGATCTCAAGGCATTACCAAAAAAACTTATCGTTCTTGGTGGTGGGCCAATAGGAATTGAGTTGGCTCAGACATTCGCTCGTTTAACCTCGGACGTAACTTTAATCGAGGGGTCAGATATGATTCTCAATCGAGAAGATTCCGATGTCTCGGAGTTTTTAAAGCAGGTGCTAGAATCAGACGGGGTCAAAATACTTACGAATCATCAAGCTGTTTCTATCGAGGAAAGCAATGGTCAGTATCACATTCTCTGTTGTTCTGATCAAAAGCAGGAAGTTGTTCTCGCATGTGATGAATTGATTGTTGCAGTGGGAAGAAAAGCAAGCGTTGCTGACTTAGGCCTCGAAGACTTAAATATTGAAATGACCCCAGAGGGAAATATAGCTTTGGATCAGTATCTGAGGACCTCGCTTCCCAATATTTTTGCCATTGGGGATGTCGCGGGACCTTACCAATTTACTCATACCGCATCGCATATGGCTTCGTGCGCTGCGATGAATGCAATGTTCGGACGGTTCTGGAAGTCCAAGATTAACTATTCCGTCGTTCCCTGGTGCACTTTTTCGAGCCCTGAGGTTGCCCGCGTGGGTTTAAATGAAAATGAAGCAGTTAGGCAAGGTATTCCATATGATATTGTAAAGTTCGATGTTTCCCGTTTAGACAGAGCGATCACTGATGAGGAAGATCGTGGATTCGTAAAAATTCTGACTCGACCACGAAGCGATAAAATTCTTGGAGTGACGATCATTGCAGAACATGCAGGTGATGTGATTAGCGAATATATATTGGCAATGAAAGAAGGAATCGGCTTAAAGAAAGTCATGAATGCAATTCATATTTATCCAACCTTCGCGGAAATGAATAAGAATGCAGCAAGCCAGTGGCGGAAGGATAATATCCCTGTCTGGTTATTCAGTTGGCTAGAAAAAGCTCACCTGTTTCTTCGGCGATAGGATTTTGACTCATGCGATGCTCAAAGAAACTAATCGAATTGGCCCGGTTTTTGAAGCTTGTATGTTTGCTTTTGTTTTCTAGTCCATCCTCGCCTAGCTCAAATCTGCAATCGGAATTTATTGGTTCTAGTCAATGCAAAAGTTGTCATTCAGAGATATCTCGAAAGTGGGAAAGTTCACATCATTTCAAATCGATGCAAATAGCGACGGATCAAACTGTACTAGGGAATTTCGATGACCAAACCCTATTCGCTCATAATGTCAGACATAAGCTCTTCAGGCGTAACGAAGAGTACTTCATAAATACGCTGAGTAGTGAAGCGACTTACCAAGACTTTAAAATTGTTCATACTTTCGGATTCTTTCCGTTACAGCAATATCTTGTAAAAATCGGAGATGGTAAGCTTCAGGCTCTAAATGTTGCTTGGGACTCAAGACCGAAAGACCAAGGTGGTCAACGTTGGTTCCATCTTCACCCAGATGAAGATATTACTCCTGAACATCCATTCCATTGGTCAAATCACCTTGCGAATTGGAATAGTCGCTGCGCGGATTGTCACAGTACGAATCTAAATAAGAATTATAATAGTGCTTCTGCGAGCTATAGTTCGACATTCTCTGAGATTAACGTCTCATGTGAAGCTTGTCACGGTTCGGCTAGTAAGCATCTGGAATGGATCGAGAATGGTCAGTTAGCAACAAATAAGGGTTTCGATGTAGAAAAGACTCTCCCTGTTTCTTGGATTCATCGTGCTGGAGAAGCGATCGCAACGCCAAAAGGTATTGTAACTGAGCGCGAGGTCAACATGTGTGGATCTTGCCACTCACGGCGTGTACAAATTGAGGACGCGATACCTCTCGCTAATTTCCATGATCATTATGCTATTGATACTTTAGACCAAGACCTCTATTTTGCTGATGGCCAAATAAAAGATGAAGTCTTTGTACTTGGATCTTTTCTTCAAAGTAAAATGCATCGCGCGGGAGTTACTTGTTCAAACTGTCACGATCCTCATTCCTCTCGGATCAAGATAGAAGGGAACGGGCTTTGCAGTCAATGTCATGCTCCCACAGTATTTGATACACCAAGCCACCATAGACACCCCGATAATAGCGAAGGGGCAGCTTGTGTCAATTGCCATATGCCGGCACGAACCTATATGAGAGTTGATGATAGACGGGATCATAGTTTTCCGGTTCCTAACCCTCTCATTGCGCAAGCAACTAACTCGCCTGATATTTGTTTAACCTGCCATCAGGATCAAACAAGTTCATGGTCTGTTTCAATGTTTCGCAAGTGGGGTGTGACTAGCGAACCAGAGCATTGGGCATTTAGTCAATTTCAAGCTCACCGGATTAATATAAAATCCCTGGATGAGTTAGTTATGTACGCAACTGACCATGGAATTGCCGATATCGTTCGTGCAACTTTAGTTGGAAATCTTGCGACCTTTAATACCACTCAGGCCATGAAGGCGGCGGTAACCAGCTTGAGTGATGAGGCTTCTCTGGTGCGTCGTGCTGCTGTAGAGGCCCTTCGTAGCAGTCCACAAGAAATCCGATGGCGCTTACTATCTCCGATGCTGCGGGACGAATCCAAGGCTGTAAGGATCCAGGCTGTCCGTAGTTTAGCACCCTTGATACCAGAGTTGTCT
>MDTB01005138.1_pt1 | contig 18047 bp, 14 predicted proteins | sample 811161 | NCBI WGS metagenome assembly MDTB01 (sample SAMN05326650, study PRJNA326480) | marine metagenome | isolation source: seawater | place: Mediterranean Sea | collected 2009
GTCTCTATAATCCCAGTACTTAAGAGTGCTGTTATAAAATACGTCTCCGGCTCCAGAAATATCTAGTTTTCTTAACTTAGTGTTTAATGTTTTTAGCCAAATAGGAAGGATCTTAATGCTTGTTCCCCTAAGAGTTAGGGATTCTAAGTTGTTAAATCCTACAAGCCCAATGTCCTTTCCATCTAGGAACTCTGTCATACCGATCCCATCAAACTCAATAGAAGTAACTTTTTCTGGGTTTAGATAGAAGTATAGGTATAGGTCGTAAGAGTTCTGATAACCTGTAGGAGTTACGTCTACAGTTACAGTATAAGAACTACTTGCTTCAATTTGGGCTTTAGGATCTAATGGCAAGAATCCTGGGATCTCTCCTGCAACTCTTGATTGGAGAGGCTGGACTTGATACCCAAAGAAGTACTTTCCAGAATCTTGAAAACCCAGCCTAAGAGTACCTGAACTCAATCTACAAGGAATCTTAAGAGGAGAGTTTTTAGTTGTGAGAAGACCTAGCTTCCTAGATTGACCGGTGTTGCCATTGTCGACATAGCAGTTAATCTTATGCGAAGGGCTTTCTGTAACAGGAGCTCTGGGCACAAAAGTATTTGGGTTTAGTGTGATACGATTTACGTGGGATCTTCTACGAACCCTAATCGATCCAGTATAGGTTGCAGTTTTAAAGTACCCGTTGTCATCTTGCTCGGAGTTAAACAGACTTGCTCTAGATGTGGAGACGGCCGCGTTTCTATTTTCTGCTCCGCTATATAGCCCAGATCCAAGGACCTTAGTTCTATATGTAACTCCTTCACATTGAATAGAGCCGTTGTAAATAATAACATTATCTACTTTAGTATGGAATCCGCTCAGCGATGGATTAGATTGCTCAATACCAATGGTTTGTCTTGAGTTGATATAATCATCTAATTGGTTATTAATGCTATTAAAAGTACTCTGCTCTAAATGCAAAGTAGGAAGTAATAGCGAAGACAATCCACTAACCGCTCTAAGATCTTCTTTTGAGATTGTGTTAGATAGACCATAGATAATATCTAAGATCTCTGGATTTAATCTTACGTTCCTAAGAGCAGTATCTTGATCAGATTTAAAGATCTCTGCTAAGTTCTGTACCCCGTCGGCCACAAGGCCAATATCGGGGCGTGTTAACTGTCCGAATCCTAAAAAGTCTGTCATGGGGTCTTTACTGCTCGTCGTAGTTAAGTGTCATGTAGATTTCTTTTTCAGAATCAACTGGGTCGTGATTGTTCAAACTTCTTGCGATAAATATCGTTGCTAAGTTTGCGTCGTCAGAATTCACAACAGATTCTGCTTCTACATTAAAAATTTCCTCTAATGAAATTTCAACTGATTCATCCTTTGGAACATAGAATGTGGCAAGTGGTAGTCCAGAGGAGTTGGACGTTAACCATCTGATTGGGTAGTCTGCTGGGGTTAGGATACCCGCAGAATCTGTACCTCCTCTTGAGAGGAAACTGCCACATTTTTTAGGAGAGGTATGAATGGACTTGTCGGTGTCTAAGCTCGCAACTGTTGAGTTAACAGTGGGGGCTGTTGATAATCCAAATTGGTCATTTTGAGTTCGAGTTGTAATTGTCTTAATTGCTCCGTCAGTTTCAGGAGGATTAAAGCTTTCGCCACTAAGCTCGTTTCCAGAGTCTTTGATATTAACTGTAGAGCGGTGGGGTGTAAATGGATCAACAACGATACCCTGAGGGGTCTTTTGACCAATCCATATACCCCCCATGCTACATCCCTGACGCCCTTGCATAAACACCCTGATATATGGAATATCTCCAGGAGCAATTGCAGATACCAAGAAAGATGTAATTCTATTTCTCTTATCTACTGTGGCAATGTAGATTAAGTTATAGGCAACTTCTACATTTGGTCCGACAATGCCCGTGGGTACTGATGTTCCTAATCTTAACCAATATACAGTTGCATCACCGACTCTTCTTGTTGTAGGTGCACCAACGTTGACTGTTGCAGTGTTATTGCCATCTAGGATTGTAACTTGATAACCATCTTCGCCTAAACTTGGCCAGGGCTCTGGTGACTGAAGATAATAGATAGTTTGTTCATTTCCACCGTTGTCTATTTCTGAATCCTGTACAATCTCGGCTTCTTTTACCTCTCTACCAGCCTTGCATCCAAGAGCGTGGCATTGTCCGCCCTCGTTGCCTGGTACAGAGATGTCAAAATCCCAAGCCTCGTCTGTATCAGAGTATTGTGATCTTTCAACGTTATAAGTGTCAATGCCAAGTTTTGTGTTTGTTTCTACCCAGAGGCAATTACCGAAGTAATCTTCTACAAAGTCTACAGGAAGGCCTTCGTAAAACTTCTCTCCGTCATATCCAACAGCGTCGCTGTCGTCTCTATTTGTTAGAGATGTCGCGGGGTCTGAAGGCATTTCAATACCCCAGTCGGCCTTGGACCTGCCCGAATGGATTAGGCTGCTAGAGTCCGACTGATCTGGCCAAGCAAAACCAATCCTCATTGTTGCGGCATGGGATCCCGTTGGACCGTTACCCCTGCTTCCGCCAACCCAGAAGATATAGAACTCGTCAGAGATGACGTCTATGTTAGAAAGAATGGTTTGGTCTCTGCGGTAATAATCAACCTCAACCTCGTAGCCATCCGCAAAATCTCCCGTCTGAGCGTAAGTAAAGGGTAGGTATACTCTTTCTGCGGTTAAAGTATCGTTTCTAGAGGAGAGATATCCGCCGTGCTCTAGTCTCTTTAGCTTAAAAGATCCTCCGGTTAAGTTTGCGGCTTTATTCACAATTGCTAACTGGAATAGGTCAGGGCCTGCAATTCTAAGAGGCTGGTTTCCTATAACACTATAGTTACTAGCAACATTAAGAGCTCTATAGTCAGTAAGTGTTTGGGAGAGTGCTATTGTTGCCGTATGAGTTGTGGCGTCGTTTGCAAGGATGTTTAAATTTGAGTCGTTGGTGTTAAAGTTATTAACACTGAACTTAGACTTAAGTCTACGGGTTGTAGGAAGAAGCGGCCAATTATACCCTTCTTGGTGCATATAAGCAAACTCTGGACAGGCTTTTTGTCTTACAATTTTTATCTCTGCATCTTGCTTCGAGAATATAGAAAAGCTCTTTGGGAAGATTTCTTTCTTATTATAGATCTCAGAACCGAATCTATTATACAAGTACTGCTTTGGCTTTACGCCTATTAAAGCCGTGTAGTCAATTGCGTTTAAATATGTTTTTGTTGTGGTAAACTTGGGATCTTGGAGAAGCCTTTGCTTAGACTTTGCAAACGAAGAGTATAATGTTCCTTTGTCATATCCATCGATATAATACGAAGCACCAAACTTGTATAAGAACTGATCAAGTCTGATTGTAGAAGAGTCAGAAACACTAAGTCTATACTTAAAGTAAAAGAAAGGGTCTCCTAAGCAAGGCTCGCCAAGTTGGTTTTCAATAACAAGAGTGTGTAGAACAACCCATCTGCACTGATCATTTTCAGTTGGGATATAGGCATAGAACCTTGCGCCAATAGCACCGTACCAACCAAACTCGATCTTATACATTGTTACTGTATCTGGATCAAGAATATAACCGCTTTCGCCCTCGCCGCCAAGAGGATCTCCGTTCATGTTTTTCTGTTCAATAATGGTTTCGTATTGCTTCCTACCATTAACAAACCTTTCCGTGGTGTTTTCGATATAACCGGCGTCTCTAAAAAAGTCATTATCCTCGAATGGAATAATAGATCTCCTTACAATTTGGAAGTCAGCGCCGTCTGCTAGCCTAAAGAAGTATCCATCGGTTTCGTTTTCTACACCCCACTCAATTGTTGTTCCAGGACCAGCACCCATTTCAGAAGCTTTGGAACCATACGTAAATCCGCTAATTCTACCCGGTTGATAACGGAAAGCCCTGATGGACTTCATCTCAATATTCGAGCTTACTCCAGGAGATCCACCGATTTTGTTTTCGTTTGTGGGGAGATTGATTGCCTCGCCAAATTGCTCGCTTGGCCAGCTCGAGCTAAAGATATTAGTTGGGTCCGCCTCGATTGGATTGTCAAGAATAAAATAAGGAAGTTTTAACTCATTTTCTACGGAAGTAACAGTACTCGTGCTCTCATGTATGGTAAAGTTCCAGTCTTTAAGATCTTGGCGTATAAAATCCCATTCTAGTCCAAAATACTTTTTCCATAGATCTTGAGTTGGGTTAGTGCGAATTCTATAGTGACCTTTGTCTGTGGAAGAACCCTCAGGATAAAATACACGAGTTGTTCCAAAGAAGAAACTATCCCAAGCGCAACTAAATGAGTTTGGAAGAGCGGCACCAGATGCCGTGATAATCACGCTAGAATTTCCACCTTCGCCCCAAAGATCCGCAGATTTAAATGGAGTTAGGAGAAGAGGGTTGGCGTCTGATGGGACTAAGTTATAAGCCCTACCTGAAGGAATGATCGGATAATCGGATAAGGCACCAAATCTTGTCTGTTTGATATCTAACCAGATTTTATCCCATTGCAGCTGATTAAAGGCAAGTCCAGATGGAGTGCTAGAATCTATCTCAGGAGGGTATTTATTCAACAAGTATTCTAGGTTAAACTCGGATCTCTTTTCCTCGTCAAAATTTCTAACCATGTACTCAATTAAATACTGAGCAATAATGGAGTTTAAATATTGTCCCCATCCAGAGTACCTAGAAGCACCACCAGGGTTTAGCAATTGGTCCTGAAGACTTGGTTTGCCAGGAGGGGTGAATGGAGAAGGATACACGGATACCGCAAGGGCAGAGTTAACCGTATCTTCTTCAAATTTAGATTCAAAATATGGTCCTGCAAACGATGGGCGGCCGTACCAAAAACGGGGGATCCTTCTAGGTGTGCCATCTACTCTCCAGTCCTTCTCATCAAGGCCATATGTACTAACATTACCAAATAGTCCTTGCTGGGTCGTCTCTCTGTTAATACCTAGCAGAGACCTACTGACTACAGACGTGTCCGAAAATCTTTCCTCAATAGGAAGGGCCGCTGGCCGACCCTTACTGAATTTATTCTGAGAACTAATCCCCTCTTTTAAATAAGACTCTGAATTTAAAACTACAGAAGGAGCGTTTTCTTGGCCATATTCACTTTTAGGATAAGACTCCTTGTTTGTGGTAAGTGGATTACCATCCTCGGAGGATAGGGCAAAACCCCTAAAATCCACCATTTGCTTTCTAGAAATAGATTTTCTAGGGGGCGTTCTTTCCGCCCTTATAGAAGATCCCGAGGTGTACTCCGGCATATCACTGTTCCTCCCAAGTTAATGAATTGACGATATCGATAGATGTTGTTGGTGCTGGATCTGCAGCAGTAGATTCCCAGTGGGCATATACTCCAAGGATATCAACTTCGTTTGTAAGCGGGAAAGAGATGTACTCTTTATTATATGCAAAGTAGTCCTCAAGGTCATATTGAGATCCGCCTTTGTTTGCATATATCGAGAACACATTGTTTCCCGTGTTAGCAACTGGAGCAAGTTTGAAGTCCTGAGAGATCTTAGCACCAGAGAGCGCGGCAATGGACTCCCAGTTTCCTACTTCGGCAGCATCCCACTTCTTCTGGTTTTCGTACTTGCTGTGATTTCCTGTAACTGAATTAGAGCCGATTGTTCCTGTGAATAGTTGAATGTCACCTGATTCACTAAAGGTATACATCTTGGTGTATAAGATTCCCCAGTTGCTTCCGCAAAATACGGTCATGTCTACAGACTGAGACTCATGGTTTTGGATATAGTAACTTCCTCCCTTTCTGTAAAATTTAACAAGTAGCTCCTTCTCATCGACTCCAATTGTGGTAGTATTAAACCCTCCTCCAACGTCATTTGTAGGCTTGGATCTCATGTAAGCATAAAAATATTTGCCCTCTTGATCAAGAACTGTAGATAAAGATCCAGTAATATTTGCAGCTGCAATTTGCTTAGGAACTGTTCCAGACCCCAGATCAAATCCTTTTACGGTTTCAGCAGCATTTGAGTGAAGTGAAGTAACTCCTGCTACCAAAGAAGCATCAGCCGACGATGAGGTCATGCCACTATTACCTAAGTTATTAGTGATGAGCAGAGGATTTTTGATAAAGTTAAGAGATACGATGTTATCAGATCCAGTCCCGTCAGTTAAACCAGCCCCGTATTTTAGAGGATAGAGTTGAATTCTATTTCTTACGGGTGTTCCTGTGGTATTAACAACGTTATCCTTAGCTCTTAAAGCAATCATAGCTCTTTGCTTTCTAGGAACAACTAATTCGACAGTTCCGTTGGTAACGCCAATATCGGACATATTTCTATTGAAATATAGCTTAACGTTACTTTCGTCAACTCTTGTTGCCCAAATCACCCTAGTAGTTGTATCTGCTTTTAGATAAGCTCCAATAAGCTGGTCTCTATTGTCGTCGTTGTAAGGAATATTAAAAGTGTTATTTGCAACACTACTTGCTGTTAAAACCTCAACTCCGTATTTAACACCCTTAGGAGTATCTGTAGACTTAGAAAGTAGTCTTACGGTTCCTTTATCACCACCATCAATATAGTACGAAGCACCGTACTTAACAAGTCTATTACCTTCGGTAAGGTTATTTGCCATACCCCCGTGGGCTAGGTACGTAATAGGAAGAGTTGCGTTACCTAGAGACGCCACATCGAGTTGGTTAGATGCCCTCATGTGGTGGACTCTCACCCATCTTGCTTCGCCATTACCAACAGGAACGTAGCATAAGAACAGAGCACCAACAGCTCCGTACCATGAGAATTCAATCTTCCACATGGTAACCTTAGAGAAGTCAACGTTATACTGAGACTGAGCAGTTAATTCAGCATTATCAAGGGTAACGGGATCACCAGGCCTCTTAACTCCGATAACGGTAGGATCGACGTTTGCTGTAGATACATCACTCCAGCGGACTACGTTACTAGTGCCATTGAGTTGGTCTCCAGAGAACATTGCTCTAACTGGTCTCCACTCATATACCATGCGATACTCAGGGGGGACACAGAGCTTAAACCACTCTTTAAGAGTTACGTTTCTTTGACCTACAGTGGTTGAGGTGGAATCATAGTTGTTATTTCTATGAGAAAATCCAACAGCATTATACTGATTGTTATCAATTTGAGTAGCACCTTGAACGCTAACTAGTAGATTCCAGACTTTTACGCCGCTGTTAGTCTCATTGGGGTCGGTGTCGTATCCGTATCTATCATCGGTATCAGTTGTATTTACAACATCACCTGTTGCGGTAAGCTCTGTGGTAAATCCTGTTCCTCCCCCTCTGCTTAAGTTGGTAAGGATGTCTTCCCACAGACAATGGGCATCAAGACGAATGTACTCAGAAGCTGGTTTTAAGAATAAGTTATTATCTTTCCAATTAAGGTAGTCTGCGCTACTCTTAGAGATAATTTTTTGGTCGAAGGGGAACTGATAATGGCGTCCTGCCATGTGCTCTACAAATGTTCCAGCTGCGTTTCTATAAGCAAGTCTAACTGCGTAGCCTTCGTCGTATTCAAAATCGCCTACGTCTTTAGAGCCGGCTTCAATTTGTCTTACGTTATCAGGCGTATATACAAGGCTGGGATCATTAATTGCAGCAGCTACGTAGCAAAGTCCGTTTCTGAAAACAACCGGATCAACTCCAACAACACCCCAGTTTCCTGCTTTTATATTACTCTTACCCTGAGTAGAAGCAACTGCCGTCCATCTGTCCCCACCTGATAAACCCGAGGGTTGGCTGTATACCAAGGCCTGAGTTCTTCTTACGCATCTGAAATCGTTTTCCTGACCACCATTTGCAACTTCGTAGTAATAACCATCAAACTTGTCAAAGATACCCCACTTCTTGATAGAAGGGGCGCCTTTCATGGTGTCTCTGTTTGCAGTGTTAGTGTCCTCGGTGCTCTCAGTCACGTTCATCTTCACACCCATGGTGGAAGAGGATACACGACCAGGCTGATATCTGAAGAAACGCTTAGAGGTAAGGATGGTTGTTTTGCCAGTTGCGGCAACAAGCTCAGCCCCGGCTTCTTCAGCCAAGTGATTTAAGCCAGTTGTTGTATTCCCAGAGTTATCAACTTCGTTCTCAATGGGGAACTGAGACCACTCAGATGGGTTAATGTCGTAAGTGTTAACGTCTGCAAAGATACCAAGAGCAACTTCAGCTCTAGGGATTCCAAGTAGCGAAAGAGCAACTTCTGACTGAATCTTATTCTGTTCCTCAACAGGAATTGCTGGTTGGTCTTCTGCAAAGACAATTGGTAGAGAGTTAACAGCTTTTTGTTGGCCTAGAGGCACCGGGGCTGTTTTTCCGATAATAGTTTTTTTATTAGCCATGATGGTAGATAGAGATTAGTGAATCAATTAACAATTATATTTCCGTCCGCAATTTGATAATTGCTTCTTTGAATAAACAACTGACCTCCAAGGAAGTCGACCCCTGAATCTCCAGGACTTAGAGAAGGGATGGTGTTAATTAGTAGCGAATTAGTACCTGGGTGGACGCCTACTACTTGATAAGCAGTATTCTGATCTAGGCCTGTTAGGTCTTGATTGCTATAGCCACTAATGATAATTCTATCATTTTCAGAACTAGAGCTATTAAAGATTTGGAAAGAAAGTAACTCGGAGGAGTTTCTAAGTCTAATCGCCATATAGTTATTTCCTCCGGTGGAAAACTCTCTAATGTTAACCGGTACATATCCTCTTCCTGACGCTCCTAGATTTACAGTTGCGGATATCTCATACATATATCCGTATTGACCATTAACTGGGTCTAATAAGCTAAAGCTTTGAGTCGAGGGAACCGTATTTCCATCGATCGTCGTAGTTGTTAAACCAGGTAATGTTACAGAGAAAATACCGGCTTCAAGCTGGTCTTTTGTTTGTGTAACTTTAAAGGATCCAGTCTTATTGTTTGCGTTCTTCTGACCTGCAGAGTCAAGAGCATAAATGTCTGCAATGATCGTGTTCTCTTTAATTCCCACGCTCTCTCCGCCGTTGGTGACGGTGAAGTAAATAGGCTCTAGGGTCGTACCTCGACGGATCTCAATAGGAGCCTTGGAGTACTCGTTATTATACTGATCTTTAGAGTAGATCAGAGAGTCAGTATCGGAGTACGCTAGGTTATTACCAGCGTTCCACTGATAAGAAGTCTCTAGGACCAATCCTTCGTCCCCACAAGATCTAATAATATTGCTATTAATTGTAGAGAAGTCAATGCCAAAGAAGTAAGGACCTGCCGTTGCAAACTCAAAGATATTACCTTGAACAACTCCATTAGAGGTGTTATAGATTGCAATAGGTCTAACTTCGGGCTCATAAGATCTTCCCATTCTAGAGAAGATATTGTTTGTTAGTAGAATGCTATCAGAGTCTTCTGCGTGGATTCCAGAACCGGCTGCATCTAAAAACCTACACTCATTTGCAACAATGTTATCGGCAAACTTTAAGAAGACTAGAGTCTCAGAAATATACTTAGAAGGATCAGTAGAATTAGTGGCGGGTCCAATCAAGGATACAGTGGATGATCGGTTGCCATCAAACACGATAGATCTAAATCTTAAGCCATTGATAGGTGTACTTGCACTTACACCTCTAAAATGTAATAGACCAGGGCTAGTAGATCCCGATACTTGAGAAGGTAGTCTCTTGATTACTGATCCTTCGCCGACTCCTCTAAAGGAAATATTGCTATAATCTAACTCTGAAGTATTTATAAAAGCAGAGTCTCTTAGATGATATGTACCAGCAGGGAAGAAAATTTCTTTAATGCCTCCAGATTCCGCAAGGTTAATCGCATTTCTAATTGGTTGGGTGTCATCAATTACAAATTTAACTTCGTCGTTAAATTGATAAGAAAGAGGGTTTACTAACGGACCATCAGGAACAGCCTCGACCTGAAGGTAGTTGGGCTGGCTATTTTCTGCAAAGGGCTTGATCTTTAGACGCTCTTTACCAATGATTCTCTTTTGCTGAGTAGGTACTCCTCCTAAAACTACGATTGTTCCGTCGATGAAGCTCGGTGTCCAATAAGAAGTCTCGTTATTCCAGCTAGGAATTTCTTTAAGTCCGTAATCCCTAAAGGTTGTTAGAGCAGCACCAGGAAAACCAATCTTGGCGTTACCTATCATACCCAGTAATTCTATCCTAGAACCCCAAACTCTGTAAATAATAGGGACAATATTTTGTCCGGTTCTTGTAAAATTAAGATCTACGTACTGATCTTCGTTCCAACGATCTGGATCTAGTACCCCAGTAAACTCATTGTTGTTAACATCTTGCGTAATAATACTTACAGCAAAAGGCATACGACCTGTTGAGACGTCGTAGCCAAAAACGTAGTATTTAAGAGGTTTGACAATGTCTGAGGTGATTCCGCTGGAGGAAAAATCAACACCAGTTGCAGTGGCCGAAGCCGTGATTAGAGGGGTTTCAGCAGTTGCGTTACCCACCGCTCTATATATGTGGGCCTGGAGTTCAACTCCGGCCGTCAATATTTGAGTATATTGCTGAAGAGTTCCAGTTGCTCCGTCGTCAATACTGCCAATAGAAAGCTCATCAGTTACGCCGCCGATAATACTTCCATTGAAAATAGTGCCCAGTCCTCTAGCATCAAGGTTCTTTACGTTGATGTAAGAGTTTTTATCTTCTGGGACCTGGAGAACAAATTGTCTTCCCGAAGAAGGTATGTATCTCATGTCAAAGAATATGTCTTTTTTACTTTAAACTTTTTTCACGATGACATATCTCTTAGATGCTCATACTTTTCAACTTCGCGATAAATGTTAGGATTTAAATCGAGGTGCTGCTCTTTGATCTGAGAAATAATAGAAGGCAGATCGTCTTCTGAAGCGCTTTTGATTACCTCAAGAACGCCGTCGGGGTCAGGCAAAAGTCCACCTATTCTATAAATAGATTCAAAGTAGTCTTTCATCAGGCGTTATAGGGGGCGTTAGGCTGATGGAGAGTGTAGGATGTCATTACGTCCAAGACATTGGTAGCAGTAGAACCGTGCCAAACAACCAAGGTATCTCCTTCTTTAAGGATAAACTTGTTACCTTGGATTACTTCAAACGCAGTACCAGCGGGTACGTTAACATTATAGAGAATATATGCAGAAGAAGTAGAGTTGGTTACTTTAGCATTAACCGTAACAGAACCAAGACTCTTATTAGTTAAAATGAGAGAAGTAACGAGAACAAAATTTTTCTCTGCGTCTGTTAAAGGGTTTGTTGCGGCAGGTACCGTGAGAACACGATTGGCTTCAGCGCTCTCCGAATTTGTAGGAGACTTGAAGACATTAGAAGAAATATTAGAAGGTAGGTATACTTGTGCCATGGTTCAGATTAGATTTAGCTCCAGATTATGTTATGGATAAATTGATGAGCTCTTGATGCATGAAGATCTTTTCTGCGAATTACAGAATTAACGGAAACTGGCTCGGCTTCCACCTCGACTAAGTTACGAGATAGCACAAGAGGGATTGCTGTTCCGAATCCGTCCTGTAACCTTCCCTGGTCTCTTAGAGGTTCGTACCCAGTTAAGGTAGAAGGGATAGATAGAGTGGGTACTCCGTCTGTGTCTGGAGATCCGGTTACTGTTGTGAGAAGGACGTTACTAAACGTTTTTGAAATCTCAAAGTCTTTAATATTAGACGCCATCGAGAATAAACCCCAGGTTTTTAGTTTATAGGTCTATGTAACTTTAAACAACACTCGGGATTATAGCAAATGAGCAAAGAAGCCCTCGCCGAACTAATCGATGCCTACGCTGACGCTAAAGCTAGCAATAATAAGATTCTTATTCAGACAATGATTCGCCAGCTTGAATTGGCATTAGATTCTCTTTTCCCAAGCACCGAGGCCGAATCCACTCCGGAAACTAATGGAGTTATTCTTCCACAAGACGGTGGCGAATACTGATGAGAATTACTAGGCTACCTAGAGGTAACGCTCAGTTCCCTACAGAGAAAGACCCAGGGGATCTAGTTGTCCTTTCCAACGGTGATGCTTTTACTTGGAGTAAGGGCATCTGGATGATGCTAGGCGGCCGATTCTTAAAGGAAGAGGTTAGAGAGTGGATGCTTGATTACCTCAAGGTGGGCTGGCCGACCCCAACAGAAGCAAACTTTGACCTAGGGCAAATGCTCGATCTAGCCGGTGTCGATACAGAGGACCGCCGCTGGACTCAGCTCGCAATTGACAATATTTCTAAGATATCTGTTATAATGGAAACAGAGAGAGTATCTTAATGGGAAAAGCAAAAGTCAGAATCATGGGCGAGAAAGTAGAGATAGATAGGCTAGATCTATCAAAGCTCACAGTTGATTGCCATGGAGTTGAATACATTTCTGAAAATAACCTAGTGTTTACAGACGTTGTCCGATCGCATACAATGGCCGATATATTTGATCTATATTTTGACGAAGGTAAAAAGATTAACAAGATCTGGATATTAGGAGGAAAATTAAATCCTAAGTTGGCAGAGCCAGAACTCGCATTTAAAGACTAAAAAAGCGGGTAGGGATTTCTCCCTCCCGCTATTCTTTTATGGCATAAGCCGATTGGTTCAGGCTGCTGGGACTTCGTCTACGACTTCGGTAGGAGCAGCAACGGCTTCTTCGACAGCGTCGCCTTCGCCTTCGGCGCCAGGTTCTTCGCCTAGTTGGAGTTGCATTGCCTCAACCGCACCTTGGAGTTTGAGAGCTAGTTCTTGACGCTGGGCCAGGGCTTGGCGCAATTGGCCGATTTCTTTGTTAAGCTTCTCGAGTTGTTCAGAGAAGTTTTCTTTAAGATCTTTGGGTTCCATACGTTAACGTTAAATATGTACGTCTCTATTTTAAACTAAAGAATTGTTTTTGTAAACCCCTAGTTATTCGGGGATCCGCATCATTCCGTAGGAGCCTCAACCCTCCAAGGCGGGACGGGGGAGTCCTTGGCGTATTTATCAGGGTTGAGGAACATATCCGCCTCAAGGGAGACTCTCTGGGAGTTTTTACTTTCCGCCTCTGCAAATGTATCCGGCACCAGCCCCCGTGCCCAATCCATCACCACCTGCTCCGTGAGTGTGTCATAGGCCACAAAAGAGCTAGCATCTAGCCCCTCTGTCTCAAACTCCACGACAAAGTGGGCAAAAGACTCAAATTTGCGCGGCCTCTCCTCCTCCGTGGTGGTCACGATGGGCTCTGGGATGTCGTAGGTGGGGACTTCGCGGGTGAGAGACACAACGTCTCCAATCTTTGTGCGCGGGATTGCCTCGCGAAACACTTCGGTGCCTTCAGTGACCTCGGTGAGATCCTCGGGTGGAGGGGTGAGGGGGGCGGTGTATTGTGTCTCCTCGTAGGTCTCTTCGGTAGTACCAGTTTGCACCGGCCATTGCGTTTCAGTAACGGTCTCGGTATAGGTAGCTGTGGTGGCTGTGGTGAGGTAGATGGTGGCGGAAGTAACTACGTTATCGAGCCCTTCTCCAAGGGACTTGATTGTGGTGACAGAAGGGCAGGTGTAAGTATGCGTAGGAGCAGACATTTGGTTTCTTAAGACAATTATAGTTGATAAACTTTAAACCTTATTTAGCATTAGCAGTTTGGAACGGAGACTCGGCGAAGGCAGCGAAGATTATAGTGTTTCCAGAACCATTAATGTCCGTCCAAGCATTTCTTATCTTAAATCCATTAGAAAGAAAATCTAAAATATCACTGCCTGCTTGTTCAATACCAGATGAATTCGCTAGTAAATATCCCTTTGCTGGATTGGTTGAATTTCTTGAACTATCAAGAATTACCCAGTTACCAGTGCTATCAGTTCTCTTAATCATTACAAATGCAGGTTTAAATCCACAATACACAAAAGTACCATCAGTACTTCCATTACCCACATAAGACCCAAACTTACTGAAACCTTCTATTTCTGTCCAACAGTAAGCGATATAAGTTCCATTAGAAACGTTTCTATCAGTTCCTAAAGTAATTACGGAAGATGTTGGAGTTGTATCATTCCAAAATGTAGTAGAACTTTGAACTGAATTTGTTAGATTGAGATATAGTGCTTGGTTATTTGTAAGTGATTTTGTCCAGACGTTCCACTGAGATCCGCTATCTCTTCTCTTTACTATTATAAATCCTGGTGTTTCCCCGAGTCCATGACCGATAGTTGCTCCAGCAGTATTATTTCCAGTATAAGACACAATACTAAATCCAGCAGTCGGATTAGCACTCACCTGTGTTGTGATACTACCATCAGAGTTTGATACTGCGGCACCACCTGCTTTCCAACACCAGGCGACGTTAGTATATCCAGAACTATTGATTCCGGCATTATCACCAAGCGTAAATCCGTTAGAGTCAAATGATGTAAGCATTGTTGTAAACGTTGCTTCTGCTTCAGTTGTGTTTGACATTAATTGCTTATTAACACCTCTGACAGAATCGGACAAACGGTGTGATGCGTTGTTAGTGCGACTTTTTAGCCAAACAAAATCTGGTTGGAATCCTAGACCAGTAATACTTCTACCACTATTACTATCACCCTCATAAAGCACAGTCTTAAAGTGCTTACCAGGATCAGCAATCGCAGGGGCGGGGAGGTTGTCCTCGCAAAGTGCTAAGAAGCCGGCCGGCGGTTCGTATCTAAATTCTCCTTTGCCATTTGAATCTTGATAACCAGGAACAATTCTTGTTAAGTAGATATTGTTTATGTCATATGTTTGACTATTAAATCCAGTAAAATTAACCGAATTTGAATTTGAAATTTCAAAAGTATAAGAGTTTCCAGCAGAAATACCATTTGGCGATAATGATCCGTCTGTTGCCTTCAAGTATCCAGATGTATCTGATACTACACCTAGGTTTGCTGGACCGCTTATATAATCAAAGGACAATAAATATTTTTCATTTGGATCTAAGTACAGATACGCTCTTGCATAATATCCCGCAGAAACAGATACATTTAAGTCTCTACCATCATTTGATATAGTCCAATCGTTATGCGATCCGGTGTTTGGTGTTTGATCCCATGAGGTATTTGAAGAATTGATTCTGACATTATTACCTATTTTCCCAGAGAATGTTGGGTTTTGACCAAAGTTAACAGAAACTTGTTCGCTTGTACTCGCTGCCCTTGTTCTCCAAGCAGGTATTGCATCTACACTTGCAGCAACATTAGATGCGTTTGTTGTAATGTCATAGAAACCAGTTCCTGCTGAAGGATCAGCACTATTTGCCCATACTCCATCAACGTGCCAATATGCTCTTTTATTTGTCCAGTCAACTGCTATTCCAATGACATGATATGTGTTAAATGACCATCCCGCACCATAATTAACAGTGCCATCATAATAAACACCACCAGATCTATGATATGAAAAACCATTCACATTTTGACCTGGATATTGGCCAATATTTTGAGATGGAATTGCCAACCCAATCATTTCGTCATTATAAATTCTTGTTTCCCAATACCATTTTCCACTAGAAAATGCCATGTTGCCAGTGGTTGCTTGATCATTTGTAGTTGCTACTGCTTTCAAATTTCCATTTGTGTATGTATTAGAGCTACTATATGTATATAATGGATTCAAAGTAGCAAAGTTATTCGCAGTGGTGTCGGGCACTGCGCGCCAAGTCGCAATATCTACTGGTGTATAAGGTTTCGGCACATCAAAACCACCTTTGTATTTTGCTACACCTTTGTAGACACGGGCATCTTGTACATAACCTGGAAATGCATAGCTTGTTCCGAATGCTAATGCTGGCCTCATCAATGTTCCACCACTTTGAGTGTAATTAGTATTACCCATATTCACCACATCAACTGCAACACCATTTAGATATACAGTTCCAACTGATCCATTTCTTTCTAAAGCGACATGATGCCACTGATTTATTACAGGGGTTAGTATGTTGTTTACGCCGGTTCCAGACGGCCATGCATAAGTATATAAGTTATCATCACTATTAATACCAAGGAAAACTCCCGCGCTCGAATTGTCAGTTGTTCTGGTATCAAAAATAGTTCTGATTGCTGAAGTATCTGAGGATATATAAAACCAACATTCAAATGTAAAATCATCAGTACCAAATGCAAAATCACTACTAGCAAAAGCAAATCCACCACTTGCGTCTGATACTAAAGCACTCCCATAGTATGACGATGTACTTGAGACAGTAGCATTTCCATTTGCTGTGAGAGTTTTATTAGTTCCACTACCTTTGATATCAGCAGAATAATCACCATAACCACCATTTTTACCACCAATAACACCAGGAACTGCAAGGACCAAATACTGCTTGAATGGATCGTCACGTAACGCCCCTGTATAATCTCCAACTCCATCAATATCTGCCTTGGGTTGCGGGAGAGAACTCTTGAGTTTTAAGATTGTATCTGGCTCGCAATGGAAGTCTGCTCCAAAGTTATTGGAACTATTCATGGGGAGGTAGAAGCCATTCACCCCAAACCCACCTCGGCGGTTGATCTCGGACTTAATCCGGCGTGGGGTGTGAGGGACCCATTGCCCTGGACGGAAATCAGTTGCCTGAGTTGTCCCCGCAGAGATATAACCTTTTCCTTCTTTATAGAAACCAAACGCATCTGGTGTGAGTGCTTGACCGTCTACGAAGAAGACATCAGACATAGACAGTTTCGCCATATTGTTTGGTGATGCAGTCCATCCATCAGCACCAACATAATGAACTGTAAGACCATTTACAAATGTATCAAGATTTCGAACTATTGCTACTACTGCTTCTAAATCACTAATACAAACACCATTTACATATATTTTAACTCTGTCAGCTGTTTGTTCTTTTGTAGTATCAACAGAGCAAAGATAATGAGACCAAGAAGAAAAATCTCTAAAATCTGCCCCCGATGCATAATTATCATTGGCACCATCATAATGATTGAATCCAAAGTCATGGTCAGTTTGAACATATTTTCCTATTCTTGTTCTATGATAAACTGTTGAACCTGTATCATTTGAAGAAGCACAAAAGAATATATCATTGCCATTTCCAGACTTACTTTCTTTTGTTGTTTTTACCCATCCACTCCAAGTAAATACCTTCCTGTTCCCAGTACTTGTAGGAGTTCTTTTTAAATATTCGTTTGCCATAATAACTTATTCCCTCTCAACCTAAAATTGTAGAACCAGTCGGGAAATAATCTGTGATTATCTCTACCCACTTGTCTCCGTTATACGCCTCGATTGCAGAGTTATCAGAGTTCCAGCGAATAGCTCCTCCCTCAGGGCTCGATGGCCGCTCGGTGGTATTACCCGAGGGTAAAGAAACAGACCCGGTTGCAAAACTTAGGTTTATATTCCCAGTCTCATTAACATCTAAAAGCGGTAAACCGTCCTCCCCACTAACACTGAATAAACTACCTCCCATGGCATCGCTAATGCTCATCAGGGTCCCGTTGTGCTCCCCAGTAAAAGTTAGTGATGCCCCGTCGCTACTCCCGCCTAAGGGCGCCGTCTCAAGGGTTATGTCTTGGGCATTTGCGGTTCCGCTCGCCGCACTAAAAACAATCTTAGGGCTGTTGGACGCGTGACCTATATTTGGAGTTATGACAAGATTCTTATCTGAGGTTGCCATGAGGTATTAATTTATTATCTAAAGTCTCTTTAAACTCTAGAGTCGGATTCAGAGAAGACGAGGCGCTCCGCCTCAGCCTGATCTGCTTCTACTTGCTTCATCACTTCCTCCCAGGTAGGAGGCTTGGACTCATTAGGGCATTCCCACATAGTAAAAGTTGTATTATAAAGTGCAAACTCTGCCCCAGGCCGGAGCTTCTTAATGGCTACGTCAACTCCAAATAGGCCAATAAAGTCTTCCATAAAACGCTCGTCCCCGTTTACGGGATAAAGATATCAGATCCTGTTGTTGTAAATTTATGTAGGGTGTAACCAGGTCTGGATGTTCTATCTACTGTACCTCCAATCCCTCTTTGTGGTCCTTTGTATGCAATAATAATGATCCCTGAACCTCCGTCAGATCCAGAGACAGTAGTGTTAGACGCCAAAGAACCA
>MDTB01006922.1_pt1 | contig 18046 bp, 21 predicted proteins | sample 811161 | NCBI WGS metagenome assembly MDTB01 (sample SAMN05326650, study PRJNA326480) | marine metagenome | isolation source: seawater | place: Mediterranean Sea | collected 2009
AACAACCACTATTCAAGAAGATTCTCCAGAAGAAGAAGAGGAAGTTTTCATTCAAATTTATGATCGCAAAAAAGATTCTGATGAAGAAGTTTGGAAAGATAATTTTGAGGTAACAAATACTTACAAAGTTGGAAATACAAAGATGCTGAACTAGGAAACAATGAAATTAAAATAAACTAGAAATTCGTATATAATTCGTAAATGAAAAAAAAATGCCACCGAAAACGATGGCAAATCAAGTGGGCGTTACTGGATTCGAACCAGTGACTTCTACCCTGTCAAGGTAGCGCTCTAAACCAACTGAGCTAAACACCCATTGGGTCTGTAAGAGTTTTAGCCAATTTGTTTTATCGCCATATTTAACCCTTCGTCAACCTAAACTAGCATCCTTTTAGTTATCAACAGAAATATTAAAAAGGGTGCTTAAGTGCTAATATACATTTCATGGGTAAGTTATAATAGGCTTTGGGGTCTTTTTTTGCATTACAAAACCAAGGGAGGGGTGTGCCTTAATGACATAAATTTTTACGTTTTGGTTGAGTTTTAATATTTTTAAGATAGTTACTTAATCAAATTAATTAAAATAATAATTGCTTTATTTGTTCCAGCTTCGCCTCCAAAAGGCGCTCATGATAAAAAATGATTTTAATAAACTAAATTGATGTATATTACAATTTAATAAGTTATTGCTTAACTTAACAATTAATCTAGAAATTGGTTAGTAACTAAATCATCGAACATAAACCTTTTCTTCTCAATTTTATTATTGTAAACCCAGTCAAAAAAAGATTGAACTTTAGTTTTGTCAAAATATCCCCATTTACCATAATGGTTCATTGAATCAATTGTTAGATCATATGCTTCGCTTAAATTAATATTCTTTTCATCTTCAATCAAATAATTCTTTAATATATCCAATGCTTGCTTTTTATTTTGAAATGCATATTCGAATCCCATTTTTGTTGCTTGCAAAAAAGATTTAGTATATCCATTTTTAAAAACATTTTCTTTTTTACCTACTAAAATTGGAGAATATGAGTATGGAATATTGTAATCTTCCATTTTAAAAAATCTCAATGGAGTGTCTAATTTTAGTGACTGAACACCTTCCCAATTGATGAAAATCCAGGTTGAATCATATTTATCATTAACAATTGTATTCCATACTCCAAGTTTGTTGGGATGATAGAATTTAACATTTCCAGCGCCACCGTCATTTGTAATCATTTTTTTTATTATAAGTTCTTCATAACGAGCATTAAATGAAGCGTAACTTTTATTATCAAGATCCTTAGGAGAAGTTATATTTTTACTCTTTTTTGAAACAACTGCGCTTAAATCCTTTTTTAATATAACTGCAATTCCAATAAGATTAACTTTTTTTTCTTTCAAATTATAGCTAATTAGTGATTCTGTGGGACAAAGTGCAAAATCTGCGATATTTAATTCAATTTTTTTTGCTGGTGTAATTTCATAATTATCAAATTCAGGATTTATGATTTCAACATTTAATCCTTTTTTATTATAAAATTTTTTGTGAAGGGATATAAAAAACCAATATGATTTATGTTAGGTGTCCAGTCTAAGGCGAAAGTTATTTTTTTCATGTAATTTAAAATTATAAAACTCACAGTAATTAAGACAGCAAATCAAATAATAATTTAGTTTTTTTATTGATTAAAACTTGATTTACATTTAGTTACGCTTCAGATTGATGGGTTTTTCACGAGTTTTTTTTATTATTATTAATAAAATCTTTATAGATTTTCGTTATATAATTATAAGCCTATTAAATAATAAGTGTTGTTTATACAACAATAGTTAGATAATATCATATGTTCATGATTTGCTTTTGCTTATTATTGATATTTGCATATAATCTTAAAAGTTATTGTTTTTATTATATTATTTAATAATAGATAAAATTAGTCTTTTTGTTTGATTTGTGATAACTTGGTTTATGTTGGAAATGGGGATAATTGCTATGAAAGAGGAATTTCAATTAGTCCCCATTTTTTTGGAAAATTGTTAAGTTAATTTACATGTAGTTTATTATTATGGGTTATAAATATTAATATAATTCACAACGATTATATTGAATAGTGCTGTCCTCAAAATCAATTAAACTAAATGTTTTTGCTTCTATTACATCCTCTCCAACAATGGCTAGAGGTTGATTTTCTTCAAACATTTCTCCAAAAAGAAAGCCTCCATCCGTAACACCAAAACAAGAACACCAAGAAACGCCTCCGAAATGGAGAATTGTTTGCCCTTCATAGACCCCCCAACTAAAAACTTGATATACTGCAGTACCAAAATCTAAAGTACCCACACCATTAGGTAAAATCTGAATTTCAGTATTATAAGTTGAATTGGTAGATGTCCAACAACCTACATATGGACTGTCAAAACTTAATTCAGGATTGGCTGCCTGATATTCCAATATTTGAAGCTGTGCCTCGTAGGCGTTCATCTGTATATTTAATAAGTTTAGCTGTCCCTTTAATTCTTCATTTGACGCCTCTAAAATATTGATCTTGTCCTCCAAGTCTCTTGTACATCCTAAAACAATAAACAGAAGTGTTACATAAAATATTCCTCTCATAAATAAAGATACATGCTTTTAATGCCTAAAACAATATTACAAATTTATTTAATCTACAAAGCCCCATACAAAATGGCAGCTAAATTTTTAACTCTATCTTTGATTTGAGAAAATTCTAATTTAAAATGAAAAAATGGATAGTTTTGAATTTGCTTTTTATGGCTTGTCAAGAGGGTCAAAAAATCAGTATAGACTATAAAACTTTTCTATATGAAGGCCAATGGTGTTTGGATCAACAAAAAAATATATGCTATCGTTTCCAGCCCAAATCAGTTATCGAAAAAAAAAATGGGTTAGATGTTGGTGTTTTACCCTTTAGGTTATTAAGCTTTAACAGCAAAGAAAAAACACTTCGCATTAGAATGTTCAATCAACGTGAAATTTATATTTTTAAGATTAATAATATAAATGAGGTTACATTTCAATTAGAAAATTTAAAACGTCCATCACAAAAATTATTTCGTAATTAAACTACTTTTTCGTTTCCAAATTTGTGTTCTTCCTAAGATTGATAACCCAATAAAGCCCCTAACTTTTAATGTATTATTATCAATAAACTCTAAATAACAATCATATACTTTGCCTGTTTTGGGGTCTAGAATAGTACCTTCTTCCCATCCATCCGTTCTTTTTACAAGGTCATTGACAATAATTAAGCCTTCTATGGGTTTATTTCTCTGAGGCCCCTCGCATTTCACACAGCGTTTACCCTGATCTTCTGGCAACAACAACTTTTCGATTTTACCATAAAGAAAACCCCCTTTTTTATAAAAAACTACTTCTGATTTTTCGAGTCCTGTTTCGTCATCTGTAGTAGTCCAAGTATCTTCAATGGTAGGATTTTGATAAACCGAACCTAATACAAATAAAAGCAATATTATATTGAACATATAACTAAGAATTAATTATTTTAGTTAAAAATACAACGATTCATTCAATGAAGCGAATTACAAATTTTTTTTGGCTCGCTATTTTTTTAGTTCCCTTAGGATTCTATATTTATTTTATTGATAAACAATTAATTAGTGGTTTTTTAAGTCAAGCCAAGACAGAAAGACACTATCTGTTTTTAATTTTTCTTCTACTTGGAGTAAGTGGGATTATAGCATTTGTGCTTTATTCTGACAAAAAGTCTTCTGAATAAAACCAAAAAAACTATCCTATCTTTACTTCAAAAAAGATGCTGCATTTTGATGCTAGTGCCATTGGCGCTATGGAAAAGATTTATCGATTAAACTTAATCAATAGTGTTACAGGCTATAAATCTGCTCAATTAATTGGAACTAAGTCAGAAAATGGCAAATTCAATCTTGCCATTTTTAGTTCTGTTATACATTTGGGCAGTAATCCTCCTCTCATTGGCTTTATCTTGAGACCTACAAAAGTTCCGCGGCATACCTACCAAAATCTTAGAAACAATAAAACGTTCACGCTAAATGCCATAACAAGTACAGATATTTCAGAAGCTCATCATACTTCTGCCAAATACCCAAATGATGTTTCAGAATTTGATCAAACTCAGTTAGAACCTGAAATCAAGCTGAATATTCAAGCTCCTTTTGTTAAAGGAGCTCCCATACAAATTGCATGTCAATATGAAAACGAATATCTTATTAAAGAAAACGACACTATTTTAATTGTAGGTTCTATTCAACATCTTTTTATGACAGACAAACTTGTTGGTTTAGATGGACAGATAAGCTTAGAAAAAGGAAATGTTGTAGCTATTAATGGATTAGACGGGTATGCTCTACCAAAACTTTTAGAACGGTTTGGATATGCAAGACCAAAAAAATAAAGGGATTGAGTTGTGAAAGGTATTGATAAAAATTGGCTAGAATATGCCTTACTTCATAGCGATCCTGTTCCTGAACTATTGCAAAAACTAGAACGTGAAACTTATCAAAAAGTCTTACAACCTAGAATGCTAACAGGCCCTCTCCAGGGTCGTTTTTTGAGCTTAGTAGCCAAACTTGTACAGCCAAAAAGAATTTTAGAAATTGGAACTTTTACTGGTTACGCTACTCTTTGTTTGGCTGAAGGATTAGAAGAAAAGGGAGAAATTTATACGATTGACCAAAACGAAGAGTTGGTTTATTTTCATGAAAAATATTTTAAAAAATCCCACTTAGAAAAACAAATTCATTTTTGTTTAGGTAATGCTCAGAAAATTTTACCAAAGTTGGATGGCCCTTTTGATTTGGTCTATCTTGATGCTGATAAAATAAATTATGATCTATACTTCGAATGTGCTCTGCCGATAATGCAAAGGGGATCCCTTTTTATTGCTGACAATGTCCTATGGGACGGAAAAGTGTTAGGAAAAGAAAATGAAAAAGACAGCGTTACTAGAGCTTTGAAAGAATTCAATATTAAGTTGAAAAACGATGACAGAATTCAAACAGTAATGATCCCAATACGTGACGGAATTACATTAAGTTGGGTTTCTTAAAGGTTTTTTTTAATAGATTCACCCAGATCATTGAAATTCTCCTTTACTTTATCTACCCCCTCTTTGATGTCTTTAGAAACAGATTTTGAGGGACCTTCCACATCAACAGATTTTTGAATTTCTCTTTTAATGTCATTGGTAGCTTGGCGTACTTGTGTCATTCCTTTAGCTAATGTTCTTGCTATAGAAGGTATTCTGTCGGCCCCAAAAACGAGTAGCACAATAAAAAAAACGAAAATAATTTCTGCACCACTAATAAAAAACATTTCAACTATATTTATTCAAAGATAAAAGTTTAAGTGCATAAAAAAAAGTAGCCTGAAATAATTAGACCGCCTCTCTTTATCTTTTTATCCTTTAAGTTTTTCTTTAAATTTCTCAAAGTCAGAGATGATCTCTTCCTTAGGCCAACTGTTATTCGATGTATCTATATCTGCCGTTTCAAGATCTGGGTCAACCATTACACCTATAAGTTCTTTGTCTGTGGCAACTACTTTTCTTAAACTTACATCATTTTTTCGCCAGACTTGAGGTGGGTAAGTAACACGTTCTACCGACCCGTCTGCATAACTATATTCAACAATAATAGGCATTACAAGGCCCCCTGGCTTCTCAAATTCTATTTCATAAATATATTTTGGTAATATTGCTGTTTCATTAGAAGGGTTTTCCTCCAGATATTCTTTTAGTAAAGGCGAATTTTCAATTGTCACATTATTTTCTTGAAGACTATCTTTTTCTGACATAAATACCATCGGAGGTAAATCTTCTATTGTCATGCCGTAAGTTTCGAGAATTTTATTCACATTAGGCCCTGGTTTATCTTGTAAAGAATACTTTTTGACATCTCTAACCCCAATATCAACCCAATCCGTGGAATAAAACCATCCCCGCCAAAACCAATCAAGATCTACTGCTGAGGCGTCTTCCATTGTTCTAAAAAAATCTTCGGGTGTTGGGTGTTTAAACATCCAACGTTTGGCATAGGCCTTAAATGCGTTATCAAATATTTCACGGCCCATAACGGTTTCTCTTAGAATATTTAGAGCAGTTGCCGGTTTTGCATACGCATTTGATCCTAACTGATAAACATTTTCAGGATTAGACATGATTGGAGAAATAAAATCTTGATCTCCTGCCATATAAGAAACAATTTTTGATGGAGATCCTCTCCTTGAAGGATATGCATCTAGCATTCCAACTGATTCAGGATATTTTTGGCCAAATTCTTGTTCTGTAAGATACTGAACAAAAGTGTCTAAACCTTCATCCATCCACCCCCATTGACGTTCATCAGAATTGACAATCATTGGAAAATAGTTGTGGCCCACTTCGTGAATAATAACACTAATCATTCCGAATTTAGCCCTCTCTGAATAGGTTCCATCTTCGTTAGGTCTACCATAATTCCAACAAATCATTGGGTATTCCATTCCTTGATTTTTTGAATGAACAGAAACAGCCTTAGGATAGGGATAATCAAAAGTGAATTTAGAATAAGTTTCTAAAGTTTGTAAGACAGCTTTGGTTGAATATTCTTCCCATAGTGGATTGCCTTCCTTAGGGTAGAGTGATACTGCTATTATATTTTTTCCGCCTAACTTTATAGCCTGCCGCTCCCAAATAAACTTACGCGAACTGGCAAAACCAAAATCTCTCACATTTTTAGCAATAAATTTCCATGTACTCGTTTTTTCAGAAAACTGAGTCTCTTTTATTTCAGCTTCTTCTTGTGTTACTATAAAAACAGGTTTATCATAGCTTGTTTGTGCATCTTTAAACCGTTTATATTCTTCTCTTGTTAAAACTTCTTTTGGGTTTTGAAGGGTTCCCGTAGCCTCAACTATATGATCTGAAGGAACTGTAATATCAACTTCATAGTCTCCAAATTCTAAGGCAAATTCTCCATTACCCCAAAATTGATAGTTTTGCCATCCTTCAACATCATTATACACACACATTCTTGGAAAAAATTGAGCAATCACGTAGGCACGATTGTCATCTTTTTCGAAATATTCATATCCCGATCTAGCCCTATCTTTAACGTGATTATTTACCTTATACCACCATTCTACATTAAATATAAACTGTTGTCCAGGTTGAAGCGGTCTTGGTAAATCAATTCGCATCATCGTCATATTGATCATAAAAGGAAGAGGCCTTTCTTGCGCATCTTTGACCGATTCAATATTGAACCCACCATCGAAGGGAGCATCCATATAATTTTTAACAAAATTTTTAGGTTCCATTAAGGGGGGCACTCCACTTCCATTTTTTTCAAGGGCGGGAGCATCCTTCTTACGAATATTTTGATCTAATTGCATCCACAAATAAGACAATGCGTCTGGTGAGTTGTTGGTATAATTAATGGTCTCAGTGCCGTCAATTCTTTGGTTTTTATCATCTAAAGTGATATCCATCAAATAATCAACCTTTTGCTGATAATATTCTACCCCAGGGGCACCTGCTGCATTGTGATATTTATTAGGTGTTGCAAATTTGTCATAAAGTTGACGAAATTTATTCTCATTAGTATGTCCTTTTTCTTTCGTCTCCGCTTCTTGTGCGCGAAGAGAGAAAAGGGTAAAAAGGGAAAGGAATGCAAGCGTTTTGTTCATCTTAATAATTTCATTTTTTTGACTTTGTTATTTAGTATAAATCAATTGAATAATGTCATTATTATCATAAATCATAACTAATATAAGGGTTATTTTTATCCAGTAAAAAACTTTTTCTTATTTGTTTGTGTTTAAAGTGAATGATATTTTTTTGGTCATCAAATAACTCCAAAAGAAGTTTATTTTCAATTACAATTTCTTCTAGATTGTCTTCCAAGTCAATTTCAATATAATTTACAGAAATATCATTTTTATATTCTCTTCCCAAATAATTTAATTTCATAGGTTTTGAATTTGACATTATCTTTATTTTCTCTTCAAAATATTTATTCACTAAACTATCTATTAATTCTTTTCTATTGTCTGGAGCAAGACGCAAAATAGGATCGTATTTTCTTAAAACTAATTCCAAATCGTCTACAAAAATTTGAGAGGTAATTTGAAGTAATTTTTCTTCTTCTTTGTATACTATCAATGAGGTACTTACATAAAATTTATGTGATCCCTCCAAAAAGAATAAAAACAAAAGGCCAACCCCTATTTTAAACATATTAAAAGGCTAAATTTTTCTTGTAATTTTTACTCATTTCGATCAAATAATCGATAAGAAGAAATTGCTGACTTTGTTTTAACAATTCTGCAGATTTTAGCTGAGAGTCAACATATTCCAAAAAGCCAACAATTTGGTCTGTTTGAAGATCTAAATCTTCCTTAAAAAAAGAATCCTCAAAAACAAAAGGTAAAATTTCACTTGGCTTGAGTTTCATTTTTTCTTCCTCGGTATTACTCGAAATGGCTTTTGCTATAAGTTTAGCCAAGTTCACAAAATCTATCCCGTTGATGACCTGTCTATCGTCTGCAAGTTTATTTATCACTTTAGTAGACTTGTCTTGTGTGTAATCAAACCCTTTGAATTCTTCTTCTTTCAAATCAATAAATTTTTCTACATTTTCCGGAGTCACAATCACCTCATCCAAGGCACTAATATTCTCCTCAACGTTGATTTCAAGTCTTTTTTTTGATATGATTTCAGGTGTTATTTTAACTACCTTTATGCGAATGGTTAGCGCTGAAAAAATAATCTCATCTCCCACTTTCATCTCAATTTGAAATTCGCCAGAGGCATCAGTAATAGTTGCTATTTGAGCAGTATTATTAATTACATTAGCGGCTACTATGTCAGTACTTTTATACAGAAGCCTACCAGGAATAAGGATTCTCTCCTGTGCAAAGAGAGTATAACTTATAAGTACTAATAGAGCAAAAAAAATATTATTTTTCATTGCTTAAATATAATCTAGTAAGCTAAGAAAACAGCTGTCAATGCTATTAATTTTTTTAATAATTAACTGGTGAGTAAGTATACGTTAAAATTGGTTTCTGTAAATGAGGTCTATCAAGTGAGGCATCCAATTCTGCGCCCAAACCGGCCTTTTTCATCCTGTATTTTCGAAAATGACAATGATCCTAAATCCATTCATTTGGGGGCCTTCTACAATAAACAACTTGTAGGCGTTTTGAGCGCTATTTCAAATAATAGTTCCGATTTTTTTTCTCTGAAGGGGATGCAATTTCGTGGGATGGCTGTTGTAGAAGATCACAGAAGAAAGGGTGTCGCCACTGCACTAATTGAGGAACTTTTTAAGCGAGTTAAACAAAAAAAACAATGGGATTATGTTTGGCTCAACGCAAGAGTCAATGCAATTTTATTATATTTAAATATTGGGATGACGCCCATAGGGGCTTTATTTGACATCCCAAAAATTGGTCTCCATCAGCGATTTTTTAAAAAATTATGATGTATAGAAAAGAATTTTTAACTACGCTATTTTTGGCTCTTGCAGGGCATTCTGCTAACGCAAATCTTTTTTTTGAACCATACCCTAATGACTTATTGTTTGGAAAAGGCAACCCTGATTTAAGCAATGGTGAAACGCCCCTAATTAAACCTGTTCAGAAAGCCTTTGACCAAATGGCGGAAACTGCTAAAAAAGAGAATATCACTCTCAAAATTGTATCTGGCTATCGATCTTTTGAACGACAAAAACATATATGGAATAGAAAATATTTTAGAAATCAAAAGGCTGGATTAGATCCCATCGATAATATAAAAAAAATTATAACTTTTTCTACTCTTCCTGGAACTTCAAGACATCATTGGGGAACAGAAGTTGATCTAATTGATGGTAGTCAAAAAGAAGAAGGAGATGTTTTACTAACCCAAAAATTTCAGGGTAAAGGGCCCTATGTAAGGCTTTCTCTATGGATGCAGGAAAATGCTTCACAATTTGGGTTTTATTTGCCCTACACAAACGATAAAAAAAGAAAAGGATTTTCTTTTGAACCTTGGCATTATAGTTATGCTCCCTTAAGTATTCAAATGCTAAAAGCCTTCTTAAAACTTGATTTAATTTCTTTTTTAAAAGCTTCTGAGGTTCTGGGAAAAGAGGTTTTAGATATTGAATTTATTTCAATATATATTGAGGATTATATAAAAGGGATAAATCCAGTGCTTTTATAAAAAAATATCTTGTTCGTTAGAACCAAATCAAAATCGTTATAAAATGGGAAAGGGTGACAAAAAACGAAACGCGGAAAAATTATCAAAGAAAACTATATTGTTCGAGGGTCAAAAGTCAAAAATAAAATGGCCTAGCGGACAAAAACTGGCTCAGTGTCTCGTTTACTTTCTTCTTTACTGAATTGATATCCTGCTGAATTAAATGCTCTAATTGATGCCTCATTTTGATCCTCTGAATCGATAAGATGCCGCACCATCATGCCCCTTGCCTTTTTTGCAAAAAAAGATATAATTTTAAGTTTTCCATTTTTATAATCTTTAAAGATTGGGCTGATTAGTTTACCTTTTAATACTTGACTATCTAGGGCGTTAAAATATTCTTTGCTGGCTAAATTAACCACTAATTCTTCTTTATTGAGTTCCTCGTTGAGAGCTGATGTAATTTTTGTTTTCCAAAAATCATAAAGGTCTCTACTTGAACCAACCTTTAGTTTAGTGCCCATTTCTAATCTATAGGGCTGAATCAAATCAAGAGGCTTCAACAAACCATAAAGGCCTGAAAGAATTCTTACATTTTGCTGCATCTTATCTACTACTTCAATAGGGATGGAGTAAGCATCGAGTCCTGCATAAACATCTCCATCAAAAGTGTAAATTGCTTGTTGTGCATTAGAAGTAGTAAATGGGAGATTAAACTTTTGATTTCGCTTCCAGTTTTGATTGGCCAATTTATCAGAAATGGACATAAGCGATGCCAACTTCTTTGGTGACTTATTTTTTAAAATATGATTGAGTTTCTGTGCTTCATTTAAAAAACACGGAACACTGAATTTTACAATTGGTATCTCCTTTTCATAATTGAGTGACTTTGCAGGAGAGATAAGCATTTTCATATTCCCAAGTTTTTACAAATATAAGTTGAATAGCATAGTGTTCCAACTATTCATTATTAGGAGGTAATATAGTACTATTGCAATTTCTTATGTTGTGCGTAGTCTCTCCATTTTTCTATAACTGATTCCATATCATTAGGCAAGGGTTCTTCAAATATCATTTCTTTTTTTGTTTCTGGATGCACAAAACCTAATGTCTTTGCGTGTAGTCCTTGTCTAGGAAGAATATTAAAGCAATTCTTAACAAATTGTCTGTATTTGTTAAAAATGGTTCCTTTGAGAATTTTATCTCCACCATATCGTGCGTCATTAAAAAGTGGATGCCCCAAGTATTTCATATGCGCCCTAATTTGATGCGTTCTTCCCGTTTCTAATTCACATTCAATCAATGTTACATAGCCAAAGCGTTCGAAAATACGGTAGTGGGTAACTGCGTTTTTGCCTTTATCATTTTCAGGATAAACCGCCATTTGAAACCTGTTTTTTGGATGTCTACCGATGGAACCTTCAACAGTACCTTCCTCATTGAGAAAATCACCCCAAACTAAAGCATAATACTTCCTTTTAGTTGTCTTATTAAAAAACTGTTGAGCCAAGTGTGTCATCGCTGAACTTGTTTTTGCAATAACAAGAAGCCCACTTGTGTCTTTGTCTATTCTATGGACAAGACCAGGTCTACTATTTTCATTTTTAGGTAGTGATCCAAAATGATGTAATAATCCATTGAGTAAAGTGCCTGAATAATTTCCATGTCCAGGGTGAACAACTAAACCAGCAGGCTTATTAACTACTACCAAAGAGGGATCCTCATGAATAACTTCAATATCTATAGGTTCTGGCAGTAAAATGTTTTCATAGGGCGGATGCTCAAAAAAAACTTGAACTATGTCTTTAGGCTTTACTTTGTAGCTAGCCTTAACAGCTGCACCGTTGACTTGAATAAAAGAAGCTTTTGCTGCTTGTTGAATTTTATTTCTAGTTGCATTTTCAACCCGATCCATTAAAAATTTATCTACTCGAAGTGGTGATTGGCCGGGATCAGCTTTGAAAGAAAAATGTTCATACAAACCATTTTCATCTTCAACTGTCATATCTTTTTGTAGCCTATCTTTTACCATTACCCAAAATCAGATCAATGATTGCCGTTTTCGGCAAAAGAGTCCCTGGCAATAAAGTATTTCCTTTGTGGGTCATTCCAATTACCATATCTTTTCCAATATTTTCTTGATAGGAGATTTTCCCTACTTTAAACCCTACTGATTGTAACATAGATTCCGCGTTGCGACGAGTGATTTGAATTAAATTTGGAACAGATACTTTCCTGTATCCAGAAGGATTAAGAGTAATATAAATAATTCTATTCACTTTTACCTCTTCTCCTGCTCCGGGACTATAATCTATTACAGTTAGTGGAAGTTGATTGGGGGTGTATTTTGATGAATCAATAATTTCATAACGTAACTGGTTGGCTTCTAAAGCAGCGGGTAAATCAGACAAATTGAGTTGATCAATTTGTGGCACTCTTAAATATTGATTGTGATGGGTATATTCTTTAAGTCCATACTGTAATCCAAAAAAAAGAAAGATCAGAATACCAGTTGCCCAAAGTAGCATTTTAAAAAATGCTTTGCTATGTAGAAATCGTAATAAAGTCATTCAAATCATTTGGTTTCTAAAGATAATAAAAACACACTTTTGGATTGGTTTTAAATGCGCTACCTTTGTTTAAATAAGATTATATGTTCAAAAAGAATGTTCTCATTGCTTGTGGCGGTTTCACTTCAGAGCATGACATTTCATTAAAAAGCGGGCAAACCGTGAAGCAATGTCTTTCTGAAGATAGATGGAATTTATATTTGCTTGAAATCTCAAAAAATCAATGGAAATTAACTAACACTTCAGGCCAAGAGTTTAATTTTTCTGTTGGAGACTTTTCTTGGGAAATAAAAGGGGAAAAACAACACGCAGATGTTGTTTTTAATGCCGTACATGGAGCCCCTGGAGAAAATGGGCAGTTGGCTGCTCTGTTGGAGTTATTAAAAATACCACATACTAGTTGCGACAGCTATACTGCAGCATTAACCAATAACAAAAGAGATTGTCTTTCAGTGCTTCGAGAGAAAGGAATTTCTACAGCAAAACACCTTTACTTGGATCAAGGAATGCTCTACTCTGTAGACCTTATTGCCAAAACCCTTGGATTCCCTCTTTTTGTCAAAGCCAATCGTGCTGGAAGCAGTTTTGGTGTATTTAAAGTAAATGACTTAATGGCACTCAATGAAGCCATTCGAAAAGCATATTTAGAAGATACACAACTTCTTTTAGAAAGTGCACTTGAGGGGAGAGAAGTTTCGGTTGGTGCCTACAAAAATTCAGAGGGCATTCAGGTGTTGCCCATTACTGAAATTATCACTGAAAATGATTTTTTTGATTATGAGGCAAAATATGAAGGGAAAGCAAAAGAAATAACACCAGCTCAACTTCCAGAAGATTGGGAGTCTTTGGTAAACAGACAAATGAAAGATATTTACAAAACTCTTAACCTAAGTGGTTTGATACGCAGTGAATTTATTTTTGTAGGTGGAATTCCACATTTATTAGAAATTAACACTGTCCCAGGAATGACAGAGGCAAGCATTATTCCTCAACAAGTGTCTGCCAGAGGGATTGATTTGGGAAATTTTTTTGAATCCCAGCTAGAATTGGCACTACTCAAAAAATAATTACATTTGATTATGCAACGTGCCCTATTTCCTGGCTCTTTTGACCCCATCACATTAGGACACCTGGATGTAGTTGAACGTGCATTACCTTTTTTTGATGAAATTGTGATTGCAGCAGGAGTCAATATTGATAAAAAATATATGTTTCCTGTAGAGCTGCGAATTCAGTTCTTGGAACAAACATTTGCAGAACATGAAAAGATTAAAGTAACTTCTTACGAAGGATTAACTGTTGACTACTGTAAAAAAATCGATGCGCATGCAATTTTAAGAGGTTTACGAAATCCTGCTGATTTTGAATTTGAGAAGGCTGTAGCCCAAATCAATAGAAAATTATCAGGAATGGAAACCTTGTTCTTATTGACGGATGTAAATATGTCCTATATCAGCAGTAGTATGGTTAGAGACATTATCGCGAATAATGGAGACTATTCTTCTTTAGTTCCAAAGGCAGTTAAATTTTAAATTGCTTCTTCTACAACCAACTTAATATTTGCATAGGCATTTTGCATTAATGAAGGTATTTTATTCTTATCAACCCAAATTACTTTTTCAATATTTTCCTCTACTTGAGGAACCAGCGGGCCATCATATGCAGTGTTCATAAAATACCAATAGGTCTTTTTGAGTTTATAATGTCCGTTGGATTTAAATATGTGATAGGTGGTTTGAAGTGGCTTTTTTACATGTAAATCTCCCACATTAGTTTCTTCATAAATTTCCCTAGTTGCAGCTGAAATTAAATTTTCTTTTTTATTAATTTTTCCCTTTGGTAAATCCCATTTTTTGTTTCTATAAATAAAGAGATATTTTCCATTTTCATGAAGCACAACCCCCCCCGCTGCTTCGACAATTGGAAAGCGTTTATGGAAGTGATTCAATAATTTAGTTTGATCAGGGTGATATAGAATAATTGATTCCACTTTTTTAGATTTTAATGCTTTTATAATCCCCTTATTATCAACATATTTTATGAATAAAAGAGGGTGTTTTTCAGATAGTTTTTGATCTATTGAGCTTCTTAGAAGTAGGGGTTTTCCATTGAAAAAAACTTTATACATTTGTATATGATAATTAGTCAAAAAACAGCCCAAAAGACCGCTTCATATTTGCTACAAGTTAAGGCAATAAAATTGGATTCCAAAAATCCTTTTCACTGGTCTAGCGGTTTACTTTCACCTATCTACTGTGACAATAGAGTAGTTCTCTCTCACCCAAAAATTAGAACATTTATGGGAAATCATCTGGCTAAAGAAATTAAAAAAAATAAGTCAACAGACTTTGTGATTGCTGGAGTAGCAACTGGTGCTATAGGCATAGGGATGTTAGTTGCTCAAACCCTAAATGCTCCATTTATTTATGTCCGACCTGAACCAAAAAAACATGGTAGGAAAAATCAGATTGAAGGTCAACTAGATTCAGGAAAATATGTAATTGTAATTGAAGATCTTATAAGCACTGGAAAAAGTAGCTTGAACGCTGTTGCTGCACTTAGAGAAAACGGTGCGAAAGTAACCCAAATGCTAGCTCTTTTTAATTATGGCTTTTTACAAGCCGAAGAAAACTTTTTACAAGCTAATATTGAATTAAAATCACTTTGTGACTATGAGCATCTGATAATTGAAGCGCTACATCAAAAGTTTGTCTCAGAGCAGGAGATTGCTTCACTTCAATCTTGGCGACAAGATCCTGCTGCTTGGGCTCCTTAAATAGTATAGGGTATTCTTAATTCAGTAGTGTTAAAAGAGATCATTTTTCCCTTTTCAAACTCTAATTTTGCTTTTCCGTTTTCATCTACTCCTCTAAGTACTGCCTTAACTTGATTTTGTTCTACTTCAAATAGTCGGGTTTCACCTTTTTTCCATAAAAGAGTATTGTATTGATCTAAATAATTTCCTTTATTTCCTTGCAAAAGGTTATTTAGCATTTCACGAAAGTGGTATAGCAATACTTTCAAAACATGATATAAATCAAGCTTTTTGTTAAGAATTTCTCTGAGGGAACTGGCGTTGGGTAAGGTTTCAAAATGAATTTGATTGACATTAAGCCCAACACCAATAATTGAAGCCTCAATAGTGTTTTTTCGGATTATATTTTCTATTAAAATACCAGCTATTTTTCTATTCTCTGACAATATGTCGTTAGGCCATTTTATCTTAATGTCAAAAAGTCCAATATCTGAAAGTGCTTTGACAATTGCAGAACACACAGCTGCATTTAATAAAAATTTTTCTTGTAGAGAGAAATCCTTAAACTTACTAAATATACTAAAAGTAATGTTTTCTCCTGATGCTGCAACCCAACTGTTATTGTATTGACCTCTCCCCTTGTTCTGATAATCAGCGATAATAAGATCATTATTTTTCACTTTCCCTTGATAATATTTTTCTTTTAAAAGATCACTTGTTGAGGAGATGGCACCAAGTTTGATTATATTGAAATTATACACGTAGTTTAGCAATCAGAAGTTAAAAACTAATAAATTTGTATAAAAGTAGAAGAATTTAATGGCAAAAAACAATTCAAGCGTTGATGTCTTGATTACACACATTATTGAAGGATTAGAAAATTTGAAGGGAGAAGACATCCAATTGTTAGACTTGAGAACCATTGAAAACACGCCGTGTGATTATTTTATCGTTTGCGAAGGAAACTCAAACACTCAAGTAAATTCGCTTGCTCAATCAGTTCAGAAGACAGTAAGTATAGCTTTGAAGGAAAAGCCCTTGCATATTGAAGGTCAGGAGAATGCTGAGTGGATATTAATTGATTATGTTAATGTTGTAGTTCATGTTTTTCAAAAACACATCCGTGAATATTATAATCTTGAGGCTCTGTGGGGAGATGCAAAAACAACCCAAATAGCTTCAAACTATTAAAACTATGGAAAAAGAAAAAAAACCAAACACCCCCAAATTTAACATGTACTGGTTTTACGGATTAGTTGTAGCCGTCTTGCTTGGTACTACATTTTTTGGAGGAACAGATTCATTGTCAAATGCAGGAAAAATAAATATTTCCAACTTTGAAAATTATCTCGATGCAGGGGATATAAAAGAAGTTCTCATTATTCGAAATAAAAGTAGTGTTCGGGTCAGCCTAAAGCCAGAAGCACTTTCTAAGCAAGAACATGCCAATGTGAGAACCACTAATTTTCTTGGTCAAGAAAATATTGCTGGTCCTCACTATCAATTTGAAGTGGGTAGTCTCGAACTTTTTGAAGAAAAATTAGAAACGGCTCGCAATCAAGGAATTGATTTTAGGTGGGATTTTATAACGGTTGAAAATCGTTGGATGGATGTATTCATTAGCTTTTTACCAATCATTATTATTATTGGAGTATGGATCTTCTTAATGCGACGTATGTCTGGTGGTGGAGCTGGAGGACCAGGGGGCCAAATTTTCAATATAGGTAAATCTAAAGCCAAACTTTTTGATCAAAAAATTGATGTAAAAACTACATTTGAAGATGTTGCTGGTTTAGAAGGAGCAAAAGAGGAAATCCAAGAAATTGTTGATTTCCTTAAAAATCCGAAAAAATATACCGTTTTAGGAGGAAAAATCCCTAAGGGAGCTTTATTGGTTGGATCACCTGGAACAGGAAAAACGCTCTTAGCAAAAGCTGTTGCCGGAGAAGCTAAGGTTCCTTTTTTCTCACTTTCTGGTTCTGATTTTGTCGAAATGTTTGTAGGTGTTGGGGCTTCAAGGGTGAGAGATTTATTCAAACAAGCTAAAGATAAATCACCTGCTATCATTTTTATTGATGAAATTGATGCCATAGGACGTTCCCGTGGCAAAAGTAATTTTACAGGGTCTAATGACGAAAGAGAAAATACACTCAATCAATTGCTCACTGAAATGGATGGTTTTGGCACTAATACTAATGTTATTGTTATAGCAGCCACTAACCGTGCAGATGTTTTAGATAAGGCCTTGATGAGAGCTGGAAGATTCGATCGACAAATTTATGTAGATCTTCCTGACCTAAAAGAGCGTAAAGAAATTTTTATGGTTCACCTTAAACCTTTAAAAGTGACTAAAACATTAGATATAGATTTTCTATCTAAGCAAACTCCTGGTTTTTCTGGGGCAGATATCGCCAATGTATGTAATGAAGCAGCTCTTATAGCGGCCCGAAAAAACAAAAAGTCTGTCGGAAAACAAGATTTTCTAGATGCAGTTGATCGAATTGTAGGTGGTCTTGAAAAGAAAAATAAGATTATTACCGCTGAGG
>MDTB01069159.1_pt1 | contig 18046 bp, 11 predicted proteins | sample 811161 | NCBI WGS metagenome assembly MDTB01 (sample SAMN05326650, study PRJNA326480) | marine metagenome | isolation source: seawater | place: Mediterranean Sea | collected 2009
GAATATATTATAAATAGTTATGATGATGATGAGGAGTCAAAAGAGAGAAACGAAGAAATAGAAAAGAACATTAACAGCGGATCTAACAGTAGTAGCACACCAGGAACACAAAGAACTGTACCTAATGCAGAACGTGAAAAATTGGAAGCTGCATTACTAAAAAAAGAGAGGGAAGTCGAAGATCTTGAACAACAAGTTGAGGAAGAGAATCGTAATACTACAAGGACAAGCGAAACACAAAATGAAATAAAATTAAGAAGAGCAAGAGAAGAAGTGCAGTCGTTACGAGAGCAAGTAAATGCAGGGGGACGTGACGATGAAATGCCCACGATGGAAGATGGAGATGGAGGTTCACCAAATAGACAAAATTCTGATTCAGCTGGTGGGAATGTAATTAACAATGATAATCAGTCAAATTTTAACGACGACGACGACGACGATTTTGGCAACGCACCATCAAATCAAACATCAGCAAATATCATGTTTCGTGATAATTTTACTACCCCAGTCAGACTGGATAGAATTGATAGAAAACCAATACGGTTAAAGACCATTATGAAATGGTTATCAACGTGGGCTGAATGGCGCTTTTGTGATGGTATCAATAGGGTCTACAACAATATTAAACAACGTCCACAAAGTGAATTTAGTGCATGGGTTGACATCGCAAATAAATTCACTTTGTATAGTATGGGTAGAAATGATGAGAATCCTGATGTTGAATGGGCAAAGTTAGGCACAGTTTACCCTTTCGATGGTCAAATGCTAGATCAGGACTTTCTTGAATTTGATGAAGATAGATTTAAGCTTAAACCTGCATTGTTGACATTTGAAGACGACGGCCCAAACAGCATCCAACACTTCCACTTCAATAATATTCGACGACCAATTATTGGTCAGGCAAGTGCATACGGATATGATTCAGTTGTACTCGTACAAAATAGTGTGGGGCATCAGTTGATTAAGCAAAATAGCGGGATTGGCAATTTCAATTGGGCTAATGTACGGTTTAAAATACCAGACAGAACCCTATTTCATCTTATTTGCCTTATGCGCATATATAAAGCAACACGGGCTACACTTATTTCTCACGTTCAGCCAGAATTTTTAATACGAATGATCACGCACCTGTTGAGAAACGATTTTCAAGTGAATCGTTGGGTTTACAAGCCGTGGTTTAATTATGAAACGGATAGTGTTAAAACATTACTTCAAGGTCCAAAGCGTATATTGACACAGGCAATTTACAGAGCATGTTGGAATTTGGATACCGGGGAAGGTTCCTTAAACAATTTGGATGACGTTCACCGTCAAAATGCACCCCGATCCTGGTGGAGACCAGCGGCTCTAGGTGCCAAAAACGGGGATGGGCAAACCTTAAGAAGATTAATTTATGAAGATGCAATCAGGCAATTGAAATTACAATATGACACATTTATCCTGGAATGGGGCGAGGTTGGTGGAATGAATGGGCAACAAATATTGGATCAGATGAATGCACGTCCCGCTTCACAAATACCAATTCAGGGTGGAGTTGACGATCAGGCACAAGAGGATGCCATTGCGGATGAAAATCCAGATGATCCAGACGGCACGCCGCGGCCGTTGTTTCAATTGGAACGGATAGATGTGGTATTTTCGGAAACGAGTATTAGTAGGTTGGTAAATAATATTCAACTGGCTCTCAACCGGGCAAATGGAGTAGCAGCAACCAATGGTACCAACGTGGTAATTCCAATAGGGCAAATAGGTGCTGATATTTACACTGCTTTGTTTACGAAGAAATTAAGAGGTATGAAACGCGGTCAGATAACGAGAAGAAATCCGGATCAGACCTACCATGTTGTGTGGGATGTTCCAACAGATGTAGTGGATGGACGTAACCAATTAAGGTCCATGAGTGATTTGAACAGTGATCAGTTGGAGATTCATCATCGTAGAGTAGCAGCATTCATCCTCAGTAAAATTGTAGACAAGAAGGAGCCGATTGAAGTTGGTGGTATTTCTCTTGTAGATATTCTTCGAGCTGGAAATGCTACACTACCTCCCGATGTATTGGAAAAACTGTTAAGCGATAAATTAGAAAATACTACCCTGACAATAACCATTGACGGTCGTGCTAATGTAGATGATCCGGATGCTAGACAACCTGAACGAGACTCTGAAGTATGGGATGAATTCACCAAAGGGCTCTATAAATCATGGGGTAAGCAACAGTTAGAAGGTGGTGGTAATAACCTTAACTACGTACCAACAACTTTGTACGAAACATCTGAATATTATATCAAACGATTCATTCGTACAATAGAGTTGATGAACCAGGGTAGACCATGCAACGGGAAATACAAGGATGAGCGGTATGATACAAATGGTGATTATATCCAACCGCTAAACGAGGAAGAAGTAGAGGATTGGGAAATATTTCAAAGTCCAGAGGAGTACAACATAGCGAAAGAAATCAAAAATTTGTTGAAGAAAATGAAAGACAATCTTTTTCCGGAGGATGAACAATGGGCAGCAAATAATGGTAATGGATGTCTTCATCGAAACTGTATCGCAAATTTCCAAACTCAACCCGTTGTATCCTATGCCGATTGGAAACGAAATAACGTAGGCTAGTATTTAAATGCAAATAAATATATGAAATGGATACACGTCCGTACGATACCCCTAATCTTATTAATTGTAGAAGCAGAATAAGGTTATGTTCTTTTTTAAGTTTACTGCTGGTGTTTCTATACATTAGTATTCAAGAAAGTTTTAGCGGTGCTCACATTTCCTATCTCCATCTATTTCATGTGTTTGTCCAACCCTTGATATTATTAGCAGCAGTACTGGATTTTTCAGCATTTCCATCTACATTGTCACTAATTCATCTTGCAATGTTGATGGTAGATGGGTTTGTAGCAGCTATGAGCTTTATTAGTGTCAGTAGGTGCTTTGATGAACTTACTGCTACGTGTGCGGAACGTGTTTACGAAAAGGGGATTTGGGTACTTCTGGCTGGTTCTTTGTGCATACTAGATCTAATTCTTATTTTACAATTAAGAATTTTAGACAGTCAGTTGAAAGAGAAAGATATACATGAGCAAGCGGAGTTAGATCGTATCAAAAATACAGGCGCTACTCCGTCGTGGAATTCAATTATTATTCTCAAAGACAAGATGAAAGTTATTAATATCTTCATGATACCATTCGACATAACGTACGTATTGTGCGTGTGGCAAATGATAGAAAATGCGCCTTTATATTATATATCTATTGGTCATCTTCTTATTGATCCGTATTTACTTTTGGTGGATTTAGGTTATCAACGGGTTTCATTTGAGTTATTTCGCATACTGTATATTTTATTTTTGGGGCTCAACGTATTGATGATGATTATTCAGATCCAAATGAATGTTAATGATATTTCAAAAATGTTAGCACTGTTCATCAGCATTTTGTATATTGTAACAGATGTAAATCAAATTGTGTATACGAGTCACATTGTAGAGACGATACAGAAATATTCAGAATATAAAAGGTCGCTCTGATCTACAAAATGATACTGTATTGTGGTGTGACCAAAGAAGAAATTTTTCCTAAAGACATTTTTGCTCCAGGTATCTGTGTTGATTTGATGATTGATGGTGGGACAGCGGATGAAGCGTTGAACATATATGTAGTAGATACGTGGAAACACCTGTTGAAAAAATATAAAGACATAGAATATATTTTTATTGATGGTGGAATCTATGGATCATTTGATACGCTGGATCAAAAGAAGGAAGTAATAGGTATTATACAACAATTATGTAAAAAGGGATTAATAATTTATGGTGATCATATGTTACACAGGTTTCCCACTGACGGTGTACGACAGGGAAAAGACCTACTTCAGCGACAAGAGAATCTTCCATTTACGTACATTCCCGTGGAGCAGTACACCGTGGAAAATTTCAAGGCTGCTTATAATAAATCTGCTTATTTGTCACGTCTTCAGAAAATTCGTGTGATAGCAGAGTATAGTGGTAAATTTTAAACTTCAGTGTGCTCATTTTCTTCTTCTACTTGCTCTATTTTACGTTTCTTCTTTGCATAAAAATCCACGCTTCCCACTTTCACTTCAACTTCTTCACTGTCGGCGTATTTAGCGTCTTCTGCTTTAAAAATACATAATGCGACAGGAAATGGGCTCTTTTTTTTGTAACCCTTGAATTTAATGCCCTGTCTTATAAATCGTATCTCGCTAGCATATTTTATACATATGTCGTGAAACCAATTTGTGTTTGTACGAGCAGGAAGTAAACACACTACCGTCTTGTTCTTCTTCCACTCAACAACTGCCTTTGTAAGCCACGCTTCCATCTGGCTGTAGGGTGGATTCATGTAATTGACTCTCTGCCACTCTTCCTCTAACCCATTTCTTTGAGGATCTCTAGGACATACATCACATAGAAGACCGAATTCAGATACCAATGCCAACATAACTTCTGTTGGAGTTTCAGCGAACTGATCTTTACCATTCCATTGTGCACTTCGATATGCTTCTTTTTTGTTTAGTTTTTTTTCTTTGCTTCTTACAATTAAAGATGACATGTTTATTTAAACTGAGGCGACCTTTATACCCATTTTTTCTTTTGAATTGATATCTTTAATTCGGTTCAACGCGATAAATTTACGTCTTGTGTTAGCATACTTTTGCCAGCTTCTCTTTTCGTAACACAGTTGGCATCTAGGTCTTTTTCTTTTGCAGCATTCGCGTCTTGTACTAAGTTCATCTCGTAGCTCGTTTTCTAATTCAATCACTTTCCATTGTAGATATATATCAATATTGTCTACGGTGGTATTTTTGTACCCAAATACTTTAGGCTTTGGTATGTAACTGACATCTGATCGACATTCACTGTTACTGCCCTGGGTCTTTGGCATATTAGTATTAATAGAGAATATATAAATACACAATATTTAAAAATAATTTTAATTTTAAAATCTTTTTCTTTTCTTTTTCTTTGGTTGGTAACCACTCATGATACCTTTTGCACTGCGTTCTGCTCGCATGTTTGCTAATTGATCCCACTCAAGTTGAAGTTGCTGTTGTTTCCGCAACCATTCTTTTTGCTTTGCCGCATGGCGTGCTTTTTCAACATTGTCACCACCCATGAATGTGGTCACCGTTGAACGGGCTTTTACACGTATTTCGTCTGCGTGTTTTAATCCCCATTTACGTGCTTTTTCTGCTTTCCACGCCTCATTAAAAGCCTGTATTCCTTCTTCGCACTCTGCTATGAATACTTTTTGTCTAGCGTTAAATCTGTCTACCGCTAGCGCCTCTTTAAATTCCCTTACAAGCTTTACGAATTTTTTACGATCCTTCCATGCTCCACGTTGCTCCTTTGGATTACCGTAGGGGTCTTGGATAATGGGATCAAGTACTCTAAATACTTCACAGAATTTCATGGTAAAGTGATCGTCCAGTTGGAGATTCGAATAACCTTTTTTTTTAACTTTTTTTTTCGTAAAATGGGTCATGGTACCAATTACAAATTCCCTTACCACAGCAGTATGTATTTTTCCCCATTGCCAACATGAATTTTGTAAAGACATAATTGTACAGTGTGGTTTATCCATACTTTTTAAACACATGTCGCAAACGCATTCAGACATGTTTTTGATTAGTCCAATGTAAGTCTTCGTATGTTATCCAATAAATAGTAAATAATATTAGTATTAATAGAAATATATAAAACATATTATGTATATCTTTTCTCTGTAGTTATAGGTATATATTTGTATAGTATAAGTGACTTTTTGCTCTTCGATTTTTTACTCTTCTACTTTCTCTAGAAGTTAGTTTCTTATCTTAAAATCACTTTCCACCCCTTAAGCGTAGTACTAGATGTAATGTAGCTTCCTTCTGTATGTTATAGTCGCTTAAGGTCCTCCCATCTTCTAATTGCTGTATTTTTGTTAGTGTATTTTAAGGTATTTTAAGTAACTTTTCTACTTACTTTGCCAGCGAAGATTAATCGTTGTTGATCCGGTGCTGTGTCCATGTTAGTTTTTGCTCTTCCAAAAAAAATGCCTATAGATGCTACTTACGTATTCCTTCTTTATCCTGAATTTTTTGTTTCACATTTTCAATAGTATCGGAGGGTTCTACGTCAAGAGTAATAGTTTTGCCACTGTAAAGATTGTTAGGAGTTATTACAAATGTTACGTTGGATATTTAGAGTTACTTACGTTAGAGTTTTTACAAAGATTTGCATTTTGTTAGTTTATTGTTATTATTACAGGCGAGGCTATATATACTCCGATAAATTGACAAAAGATGAATCTTCAAAAATACAAGGTGGAGTGTGGGGACAAAGAACACTTTATTAAAAAGTTTCAAGAAACGATGAGTGTAGATGTGAAGACTATCATTTGTATCGAAACGTTGATGTCACATGTAGATCCAATTGGAGAGTTACCTGTGGGGTTTGTTCTTATGGAACGAGATACATTTTACCTTGTTGGATGGACAGATCGAAAAAAAAGATGCCATCCTCAAAACCTATATCCGCATAGAAAAAAAGCGGCCATATTATATGGCAATTGGACAAAGCGTGATTGGACGTATTGTGATTTGTATAAATGTGTGTTTCAACGTTTGCGTCAATTAGACGAGCCACCACGTATGATAGCGTCCATAAAGAACTGGGAAGATAATCGCCAAGCTTTATTCACATGCGCAAAGATTATCAAGGAAGGTGATATTGTTCAAAAATTAAAGGAGCGAGAAAAACGGTTGGCGCATGTGCTTGTAATACAAAATCCTGAGTTATTAAAATCAATTTGTGAAACTTTAGGATTAGAAGCTACTGTTCCCATACTGGAAAAGCATGTTGAAGGATTGTATGAGTGTGATATCAAATTTACAAATGAGGAAGGGTATGCCGCTAGTGGAATTTTGAATTTAATCAAAGATCATGTGTCTTCGAAATGGAATATATAAGACATAACAACAAATACATAATGGAAGAGAAAGAATCATTGCTAGAGAAAGGTGTCTTAAATAAAATAGAAGAACGGTTGAATAGGTTGGAAACCAATGTGGAAGAAATACTAAATAAAGGAGAGGAATTCAATGAGGCGACTCAGGAAAAATTAGAATTAATACAAGAGCAGTTGGAGAAACAATCTACTAATATGCGTAAATTAAAAAGAAAATTAATGGACCGATATAACCCCTATACCGTTTTCGGTCTGTTGATCCTGGTGGTTTTTGTATGGATTCTTTTTATGTATTATGTAGTAGGTAAATAGTAACGCTATCTTTGCCAGTCGTGATTCCACCTTATTGTATATATTATAAAGACCACCAATTATACCTATTATTTGAAATAAGGGTTGTTTCTCGTAGTACATGATAACATAGTCAGTCACGAAGACGATAGATATAGAAACACTCAATCTTATAAATACTAGGTAAACTAGTTTAGCTTCTTCGTCCGTTAAATCTTCAAATACGATTGCCTTAGCGTGAATCATAGAGACAACTTTATCATCTATTTGCATAAAAATACAGAATAGTATGGTGACTAACAAGGGAGTAAATAAATAAATATCTGTTATATACCACCGTAGGCAAATACTCAATGCCAGTGCTATTAGTAATAAAAATCTTTTCTTTATTAACTTTCCTATTCCCATTTGTTTGAAAAATCGACTACATATATAAAAATATATTATTAATATGAGTGCTAAAAAACGTAAGCGATGCGATTTATCTCCATCTGAGAAATGCACGTGTGCTATATGTTTCGAAGAGAAGGAAATAAAGGATTTGACTATTCTAAATAACTGTAGTCATCGTTATTGTTCAACTTGTATATTAAAATGGTGTGAAAAAGAAAATTCGTGTCCTCAATGTAAAAAACGAATCACAATGCTCGATATTCCTGGACGACAAAGAAAAAAACGCATTAAATTTAAAAACCTCAAGACTGAAAATACCGAAGAGTCTGAAGATGAGGAATACCAAATTATTAATATGGCAATTATGAATTACGTAGCTTCTCCACGATTTCGAAGGTATATGGCACAAACAGTTTTACGTCGCAACAATATGCGAGCATCAATACTGTGGGGTATCATTCAACGTGCTATTCCAATATTGAATAGAGACATTCAACAATCTATCATTGCAGACAGTAATAACATTAGTCAAATGAGTATGGACATCTTAGATGCAACAGACGCAATGTTAAGATTGAGAAATGCTACCAGTCGTAGTGAGTATAGAGTATAAATATGAAAAATTATGTATATAAAATATATGACAGCAACATTATATGATATTTTAAAGTACAAATTAATAAAGGATGGAGATTCTATTGAATTTAACTTCAAGGGTCATTATTTTCGTGCAAAAATACAACGTGGGGGTTTAATATCACAATGCACAGTTTATAAACCACGTTGTACTGATCCAAATAAAATTCTTCAACATGTAACATCATTCTCTAGCCTTACTAGTTGGACAGAGGCCTGCTTACAAGATATATTAGAAGAATATTTTACTAGATATTCATCGTGGAAACGTGTTTATCATGTTGAATCAGGTCAAACTATGGGGGAATTAAGAGATCGATGTAAGTTGTTGAATGGGCGCGTGAAGAATGAAGATGTTACTGAACTCTACAAGGAAATACATCGTTTACAGACCACCATTAAAGAAATGTCTACAATTTTGAAAAGTAACAAATTATACCAAAAAAAGTGGTCCCTTTCTCCATTCATTCCAGTAAGTGAGGAATATCCGTACAAAAAAGTTAGAAAAAGAAAAATTAAAGATCTTAAAGCGTTTCACGACGTTCAAACGTTGATGATGAGTTAAATTTGCTCAGAGTAAACTTGTATAGGAACATCACATCCTTTTCCAGATACAGAAATACCGCCTTTGATGTCTCCTTTCACCTCGTAAATGTAGGCCACTACAGTATTTACTTTTTTTTGACTAATCATAGAGGATGGGGTTCCTTCTAAAATATTCTGTTTACCTATTATTAAATCAAATTCAGTATAACAATTTGTAGTAGGTATCCATACAACCTTTTTTATCTTCAACCCTTTTGCATTTTTCATGGCGTAAGTTGTTTTATATTTTTTCTCTGTATCGTAAGTTGCTGTAATGTCTTTGCATGCTTTATTTACAATCAAAGTCATATCATTTGATGGAGGTACGTGCCAATTTTGTTGTTGGTCTCGAAAAACATCGGTAAATGGTATACCGTTGAAATCATAGACTACGCAATTTTTAATGTTTACAACATATTCCCCATGTTCATATTTTGTTGTACAATGTGTAGAACTATCGTGGGTACACTTCATACGTATAATTTTTCTCAAATTTTCCTTTAGTTGGGTGTAGGGTTCAGATTTGACAAAAGTGGAAGTAGAAGTATTGTTTGCAAATGAAATACCAAGGGTTAAGACAACGAGAAAAAGAAGGAAGGCCATGATAGTTTTTGAAGTACACATGGGTGGATTCTCCACTACGGTTGGACCAGGGGTGATTTGAAATTTTTTTCCACCCCTAGGCTTCCGTGTTGAAACATATTGTAGCGTATTAATTCCGGTCAAATCGAGTTGGCCTCTCACTTGACTCATTTTAAATAATTTATTATCTTTATTTATAGTATAGTTGTTAACATTTATTTACACCCCCTACCATATCAACGGCTAAATTAAATGCATCAGAATCGCCTAATCCAGCAGCTTTCAACTTATTAGTTACCAATGTACTCAAGGCTGCTCCAGCAGCATCGAAGGAAGCTTGTTTTTGCGCAATGGTTGGAGATCCACAAATACGGTCAGATATATCTGTAGCATTGATGACAGTGACGTCTCCAGGTCCGCAAACCGTAATAGCTGTACACACACTACTTCTTTCGTACTCGTTGGTTCCATCACAGGCACAACGACAACTTCCATCCAATTTTATCTTTCCAGCAGACTTTGCTCGATGAGTACAGTCAACGCTTCCACAAGCTGCAAACGAGAATCCCTGTTTTACAATTTCTGATAATATATCAACTACTTTTACCGTAATATGAGTATCGCCTGTAGCTTTCACATCATCATTTTGATCCCCTGCTCCTTTGTTGCCGGAGAAAGTAGATCCAAATATAAGGATATCAGTGTTGTCTTCATCTTCAAAGTGGAACGCGCCACCACCATCACTTCCTGAATTTTGAATAAAGGTATTGGATTTTGCATCTATCTTTTTACCTCCCATATTTTTTGCTTTAATTCCTCCACCTTTTTGGCCATTATTAGATCTCAACTGAGACGAAGCTATAGTAACGTCAGATTCGTCTACTAATATGGCCCCACCTTCAGCCGAAGCACTGTTGGATTCAACGGTTAGGGTCTTAAAATCTGCTGTACCTTGTTTTAGTCCAACCGCTCCTCCATTTTGTGCACTGTTTGATTTCAAACTTACTGCCTCCATAGTAAGAAGTTTACCTTCAACCGATATAGCACCACCATTTCCGGCAGCAGCGGTATTGGATTCAAAGTCCCCTCCTGTAATCGTTATGTCTGTCACAGCCGCGATAGCACCTCCATCTCCGCTTGTAGCTTTGTTATTTTTAAATGTACTGGTTTCTACATTGACTGAACCTGCTTTTGCGTTAATAGCACCGCCTCCATTGCTTCCCTCATTGTTGTCAAATGTGGAACTTTTTACACTCACGGATGGTTCATTGTTTGCCTGGTCCTTTTCCGTTTCAATGGCGCCACCAGTAGTTGCCACATTATTTTTAAATGTCACATCTTCAACCACTACGCTTCCACCAGAAACCAATATGGATCCACCGGCGTCTCCAGGATTACCTTCGGAGAGTGTCAGTCCTTTGATTGTTAAGGTTTTTCCAGCAGGCACGGAGAAATGCCTGTTGTTAGCAGGTGCTTGTATTAATACTTGACCCGATTTAAGCGTTTTCCTTAAACGACGTCTGGACACAACCGTAATTTCTAAGTCTCCGGTCAATGTTATTTCACTAGGTAAAATGCACGAAGATGTCAATGTCACAGTTCCTGAGGAAGGTATGATACACAGCGGTAAACTAACTTCAATTTTACCTACCATGGTAGACGTATCTTGTGATAGATAATAATAGGTCCCTGGTAGATTAGGATTCCATACTATGACACTGACATCATCTTTGGCTATGAAACTAGCTAATGGCGTGAAACTAGCATAATCCGTATCTTGCGTCGTCCAAACTACAGCATTGGATAAAACAAGGTCATCGCCGGCTGTTGAAGCTGGTTGACGTGAAAATATAAATGGTCCGGTACCAATACGAAGATCAATCGTTGGATTTAATCCTAAGTTTGTACCATCTTTTTTCTGAACCAAAAATTGGCTTCCACTGACGTCAAATTCATACTGATCTTCCGTATCACCCTGGTAATCACAGACGGTGTTGACATCATTTGCGGGGTCGTCCTTTTCATTTATCATACCGGTTGGGCAACTCACACAGGCATTATTTTCAACACGTTCATTAGCTGCACACTTAGTAATATCACATTCAGTTGGACCATCGTTGTCGGTAAATCTATCAAATGGAGCATTTGTTTCACCAGGATTACATGCTACACAATCTCCGTTAGCATCCACTCTATAATTAGCAGCACAAGCGCAGGATGTGGCAATTCCGTTTGGATCTCCTCCCTCCGCAATAGAACCTCCTTCACTACATAATTGACACTTTTGTGTCTCTGTTGGATCAACAAAGTATCCTTCTTTACAATAACAGTCTCGTTGAGCTTCGTTTGTACGATGTGTCCCATCTGTGGTTTGACCTTCGGGGCACTCTCCACAGGCAGATGCAGCCTCCTGGTAGCCCTTGTTACAAATACAACCGGAAATAGTGGCTCTGGGTTCAACCACAACCCCACCTCCAACAGCAGAATTTCCAGGGCAATCTTGAATATCGCCGTTGGTATCAACAAAGTGATTGGCAGTCGTTTTGCATTTTGTTTCTCCACCATTTATCAATTCTCCTCCACTGCTTGTACTTCCCTCTAAACATGCATGTACATCTCCACTTCCATCGACATAATATCCGGCGTCTAATTTACACGTGCTTAACACATTGTAATCATTTCCTCCATCAGCAGTGGATCCTTCTGGACATAACTCGCATGTTCCAACCGTCTTTACATAATAACCGGCTTTACACACACAGTCGTTGTCGCCCCCAGCGGAGGTAGTTCCACTTGGACATGACGTGCATACACCACCCACCTTATGAAAATTAGGAAGACATGTGCATTCGGTGTCGGCTCCAGCGGAATCATCGCCTGCATTTCTCGTACTGCCTTGTTCACAATCTACACAAAGGTTTGATTGTACTTTTTCATCGGTACCACATACACAGTAAGTATCGCTTCCACTCATTAAACTACCTCCTTGTCTTGTACTCTTCAATTCACAAGCAACACATTCATTGCTTACTACTTTAAAATTTTGGTTGCATTTGCATTTACCCTCAACATTTGTCCTAGTTGGAGCATCGTTGAATGTATTTGGAGGACATTCGGTGCACACACCAGAGGAAACAAAATAACCACTGTTGCATTGGCAAAATGTATCGCCACCGTCTAATTCATTACCCTCTGCATTACCAGAGAAGTCGGGACATATCTGGCATGCCCCGCTGACTACGTGAGATCCGGCATTACAATGACAGTACGTTGGACCATCTCCTCCATAATCACCAGCTTCATTTTTACTGTTCGATGGGCAAGATTGGCATACTTTATTAGCATCAGCATGATAATTTTCATTACAGGTACAATACGTGTCACCACCTTCTTTCGAAGCATAACATAATTTAGGATTGGTTGAACCGTCTTCACATGCCTTGCAATCACCACCAATGACCTTACTGTTCACTTTACAATGACATTGTGTGTCTGGTCCTGCTGGATCGTCTCCTAATAGACGCTGTGAATTGTATGGACATGCAACACAAATATGGTTGACTACATGTTCGTCTTTTGCGCAAAAAGTACCAGTGCATTCACTCACACCTGAAGTCGGATTGTAATCTTTTAAATTATTCGTCTTACCAGGTGGACATTCACTACAAATGGAACCATCTGAAGCCATTGCACCCTGGCACAAGCATACCGTATCGCCATCTTGTGGATTGTAGTTATTTAAATTAGCAGTAGCACCAGTTGGACAGTCATAACAAAGGCCGCCCGATGCATATTTATTTCCATTACAAACACATGCCTCTTTGTGTCCAGATTGATGTACACATCCGGTCAGGTTACCATCCGATGGAATGATGTGATTAATCCACGTTTTGTCTCCATTGGAGTCACAGGAGCTAAAAGAACCTTTACATTCTGTTGAACCCCCGGTAGCCGCATCGCAAGCAGCATCTTCTCCACCTTCACATGTCCCAGTGTATACTTGATTACCATTTATGCACGCGTCCCAACTATCAACACAATCACATTCTGTGTCACCTTGAGTCGTATCATCACCTGCTACGTTGGTCTCAGGTGCAATACAAGCGAAACACTTACTATCTTTGACGTATTCATTGACCCCACATATACTTTTCGTACACCCGGTATTAGGCGTGGCTGCCGGATCGACAACACCAGTGCTAGTACTTCCAGGTGGACAATCTTCACAAATTCCGTTAACGGTTCGTTGATTTACATCACACGACACGGGTAAATTTAAACGGGAAGAGGAGATAGTCACATCATTCTGGTCTGGAACCCCTCGTATAGTAACACCAGTCAGGGAACCTGCCGTGAAGGTGGATTCTGATATAAATCCAATATCTATTGTATCAGAGCCAGGCACGGCAGTAGATAACTTTGTACCTTCTCCAGAATTCGAAACATCTTCCATGTCAATTGTATAACTATACGTTGTATCAGCAGTGCCATCAGGCCCTGATATTAACAATTGGGGAGTACCAGTGTTTTCTGCATCGACAGCCGTTAATTTTCCTCCAGCGCTACTATCAAAATTACCAACCTTTTCCAGTTCTCCGGCAGAAGCCACCATAGATATAGTTTTGGAATTTAATACCGGGGTGACAGTGGTTCCTTCAACTTTGTAAAGATACATATAATCGGCATATAACTTGAAAGGAAACACGTTATCGTAACACCCATTATATGGATAGGAAGTAGCGGTGGACACTTTTAAATTGGTAGTAACGGGAACGTACTTATCTCCGAATTTCTTGAACCCTCGATGCCAAAATTCCGTGTCTTTATTATCATCTTTAGAATAGTCTAGTGGGTCAACATTAGTGGCAGTGCCACCCCATCGAACACTAAAACCAGCACAATCTGTGGTCATTTTACATTGTTGGGCGTACCAATTGTTTGCTGTTGTAAAGCACACATCCAACTTAGCCGAATCTTTCACATCAACTTCAGAATCAAATTGACATTCTGTACCAACATCGTCTAAGCTGCTGGGCTCTGCTGCTCCTAAGTCCGCACCTGGAACGTAATCATTATAATTGCCACTCTCAGTGCTACTAGTGCCACTCGCCATACACCATAATTGATCATCATCTTTTGCTAAATCATTACAACTTTTTGGAAAGTATGAAACTTTGTCGTCGAAGCTTCCGGTTTCGGAATTTCTACAACTTTCTGTCATAGCTTGCGCTGGTGTTGATTTGTAACTGATAGGCGATGGTACAACTTCCCACTGTTTCGCTAAGGTATATTGATAACCCCCACATGCACAATGGTCGCACCAGGAGAGATCTAGACCAATAACTTGTGGATTACAATTTCTCTCATCATCCTCTGAACCGTAGCACCTTATTTCGTTATTCTCCTGCCTAAAACACAGGTGTACCGTTGAAACAAAGATATCAATTGCACCTGACCACGCTGTTTCTGTTGGTACTTTCCATCCTCCAGACACCCCAGAACCCCATAAATTACCAGAAGCAGATTGATCACCTTTATGGAAGTTAAAATCTACATCATTCGCATCCTCGTCATTGTCACATGTAGCCTGGTCTTTACAAGTAGACCATCCCCAACACCATATCGTTTTATCTTCTTTCAGTGCGCAACAATGATTGATATGGCATTCGACTTTCGACACCTTTCTCAATCCAGTATCTTGTAAAGAATCGTACGCGTCGTCTGCACCATTGTTCCCAACAGCGCCTTGTTTATTGTCACCCAAACACCATACTGACTTGTCGTGTTTTACCACACACACCTGATCCCCACCTGCTGTTACCCAAATGGCTTTGTTTCCATTGCTACTACCATCCAAATAGGTAGTTAGGTCATGTGGTGAATTGGTGATGCTACTTCCCAATCCTGCTCCATTTCCCCAACATATGACAGCCCCGTTTGTCTTCAAGGCACAACAGTGGCTACCCATATCGTTGGTATTGGCACCTCCACACGATACAAAGGATACATCAGTAAGGGCTGCATCGACCACAATTGGTTCGTCTTCTATTGCATGATCTCCCGTATTAGATGCTGTGTACGCGGCTCCACCTGCATTACTTCCCCAGCATTTTACTGTGTTATCGGTGAGCACTGCACATGCCACGTCGTAACCCGTACTTATCTGTCTGACGTTGGTGATACTGACAGCTGTAGGTGTCTTTTTGGGGTCAGTTGTGTCTCCGAGGCCACATTGACCTTTGTCGTTCTTACCCCAGCATTTTACTGTGCCCCCAACAATGACAGCGCATGCAAAGTGGTCACCAGCGGAGATGGATTCCACATTTGTTACATCGGCAAGATATGGGGTAATGGCAACACATGCATGCGATCCTAGTTCATCAGCTTTACCTAATGCTCCATGCAAATTGTTGCCCATACACTTCACGGTTCTATCTCTCAACACCTGACAACTGAAATCCAGTCCCGTTGAAAATACTGCCTGCCCTGGTTCCAATCGTGCACTATCACACGCGGTTTTTGCGGCAGCTTCGGTGGTATGCGTAGACATTGCTGCTGTCACACTTGTATCGTGATTGATGCCGGTTGTGGTGGTGTAAGAGATACTTTCAGTTTCTTCAACGCTCATAATAAACAGTTCATTGTTACCAGATCCATCGTCTGTGAGTATAGCCAATTCTTTAATACCATCGCCATCAAAATCCGCCCACACGGCATCTGTAACAGAGTTTGTAGTACTGCTTAATAAAAATCGTCTGAGGCGTCTACGAGAAGAAGTGCTTAAATCCGTAATGTAATTATCATGAACAAACAATTCCAATTGATTCAAGGTATCACCGGCACATGGATCTGCCACCAACTGCCCTACCGTCATGCCTTCGTCCAGTGCAACACCAGCATATTTAGCCGTAGCACAGTTACCTCTCACATCGTCAGTGCCATCGTTGGTACCCCAACCAGTCCCATCAATGTTACCAGTAGATTTATCATTCATTTGGCACCTCTGAGATTTTTCACCCCCTGCTGCACATACGTCCAACCACCCGTCTCCATTTTTATCGTAAATGGTAAATGGATATTGTTGGTAATCAGCAGCGCCTGCCTGGTTATTCTCAAATCCGTCAGCTTTACCTTGAAGGATGCGGAATTTACCTGATTTTCCATCTGTGTTTTTGGTAGGCACCTCTGCTATCAAAATATCGTCGTGCCCATCACCGTTCAAATCGGCAAGATACAATTCTTCAATAACGGTAAACCCTAAATCACCTTTTGGTAAAGAATAGTAATGTTCATAGGTTGGATTGGCGTTTGTGCCAGTATTCTTATATACTACAAGCGCATTGGCACCTGGATTAGATGGTGTTTTTGCCACGTAATATATTACATCCAGTTTTCCGTCACCGTTGATGTCAGCAACTTTTTGACCCACATCTTCCGCATCCGCAATGTCTGCCGATGTGTCCACTGATGAGTCTGTAGTGTCTGCTGATGGAATGTCGTAACATGCCGTTTCACCGTTATGTGTTTGGTCTCCAGCATCTCGCTTACCGTTGACGCATGGGGTACAGAATCCGTTGGAAGATACGTATTGATCAGCAGCGCAAGTACGTGGCTCGCATGCATTACCAGCAGTATTAGCATAGTAACCATAATCACAGCAAAAGTTCTTTGCGGTAGCTGGAGTGGCATGATTGGTCAAAGAAGCTCCATCAATGTTGTGTTTACCAGCAGGGCAATTTGTACACGTAAAATCTATTACGTGTTGGTTTATGGAGCAGGCAGTTGGAGTTCCAGATGGATTACAGTATGAAGTGGCACTTAGCTTGTCTCCTGCATCGTTTACTAAAGTGCCATGTGTAGGGTGACTAGGACAAGCTTCGCAGTAAGCACATGGAAATGTACCTGTTAAACATTTTGTAGGTGCTGTTTCGGTTAAGCCTCCAGAAAAAGAAAGTACTGGATTGGTATTTGCATCCTGTAAATGTCCACTGGAGGTGTACGCAACGGTTGTAATGGTGGTGGTATCAAGCAATGTTTGATACGCACCTGGTGCTTCAATCTTTCCTAGAGTGATTACTACGTCAGAGTTAGAACCAGAAACGTCTACTGATGTAATAGGCAATGCACCGGTTGTACTTGCAGCAGTTCCCAGTGTTTTAGCGGTATCACCAGTTGATGCTACTCTTGTCGTTGTACCTTTAATTGCACGCCATTTGGTAGTGGTGGTAGTTGTAGTACTACCGTCATATCTCAGCGTACACCATTTTTGATTACTACAATCATTTGTTTTGAGACCATGATCATCCATCGTGCATCCATTGGTTTCGTAAAATCGAAATACTGTGTCTTTTGTAAAACTTGAACTATCTGCAACGTCCGCTTCATAACAACCACAATTTCCTAAATCCTTACAGTAGTCTGAAACTGTTTGACCAGTGTATTTGTACTGGTTGTAAATTTGATTAGCGGAATACCCATCGAATGCCGTGCTAAATGCTTTTGCTTCAATTAATGTACCAGAACAAAACGATTCGGCTGTTTGAACACTCCACCATTCGGGTCCACAATACTCCAAACTACC
>MDTB01078328.1_pt1 | contig 18046 bp, 16 predicted proteins | sample 811161 | NCBI WGS metagenome assembly MDTB01 (sample SAMN05326650, study PRJNA326480) | marine metagenome | isolation source: seawater | place: Mediterranean Sea | collected 2009
GCTGAAAAAGTTATTAAAAGTATAAAGACAAGAGATATATATTTATTTTTAAACATAAATTAATATATAACTAAATTAGGATTATTAAGAAAAAAGATTATATAATAATGTTGATATATTAGAGTGTGTATCTATCAAAAAAGTGCTAGATTTGTAAAATGGACAAAAATAAATTAAAAGTTTTTTTAATTAAATTATCTTCCATAGTAATAGCATTTATCATTTTAATTAACGTAAGCTATAATTTAATATTGGCAGACAAAATGGCCGCAATTAACAGTTTGCTATTATTAAATCAGAAAGAGAATAGAATACTGCTAAAAGATAAAATAAGACATGAAATTGAGAATGGGCTATCAAAAGATCAAATATTAGAAAAAGAAGACAAAGAACTCCTATATAAATTTTATTTAAAATTAAAAAAAGAGTTTGAAAATATTGATAACTAATTTTAATTCAATAAATGAAAATAAGTAATCAAAAAAGTATATTCCTTTTTTTAATTTTTTTTTCTATCTATTGTGCTCTAAATGTTGGACTTACTTGGGATGAAGATTTTTTGATATATACCCAGGGTAAAAGGGCTGTTGATTATTTATTTTCATTAGGAAAAATTAATGAAGATATCTTTCGTGGTGAATATTATTCACCAATATATTATTCAATAAAATATTTTTTTATAAATATGCTTCCTCTTAAATTTAGAGTGGAAGTTAGTTATTTAATAAATCTTTTTTTTTCTTTTATAGCAATTATAGGTATTAAAAAACTGAGTGAACTTTTGTTCAATAGAGATGTTGGTAAAATTACATTCTTAGTTTTATTTTTTTACCCTGTGTTTTTTGGACATATGGCTTTTAATAGTAAAGATACAATTGTAGCCTTATGCCATGTATGGATTTTTTATTTACTATTACACTATATTAAAAATGGAAATAAAAATAAAAGCTCCATAAATAATTTTTATTTAATTGGATTTCTTGCAGCTGTGGGTTCAGGTATAAATCTATTTTTTTTAGGATCTTTAATACCTGTAGCAATTATAGTGTTACTAGAAATTTACCTTATTAAAAAGATAATTAATAAAAAGTTTGATTTAAAAATTTTTTATTTACATATTGTAAAAGCTTTTTTGCTTTTTTATTTTGTTTTAATTTTATTCTGGATAGACACACACCCGAATATTTTAACATTACCAATTAAATTATTTTCTGATTGGACATTTGGAGATTTATTTAGAGGTTATCCGTTTATGCTTTTTAATGGAAATCATTATATAATTACGGATGTGCCAAAGTCTTACCTAATCTTAAACTTATTATACAGATCGCCCGAATACTTTTTATTTAGTTACATTTTATTTGTTTTTGTATTTTTTTTATCTAATTTTTTTAAAAAAAGTTTCAGAAATTTCAATTACAAGGTTCTAATAATTTTTTTAATGATAATTAATCCATTTATTATTGTATTATTGACCCCTTTTTCAATATATGATGGATTGAGGCATGTTTTATGGTTGATTCCATATATTTGTATAATTCCAGGATTAGTTATCTATTATTTAATTAGAAATATAAATTTGATTAAAGTAAAAATTGTTGGTGGAGTAATGTTTTTATTATTCTTTGTTTTTTTTCTAAACTTTTTAATACTTACACCTTATCAATATACTTATTTAAATCTATTTAATGGAAATAGTAAAAACTTTATTCATAAGTTTGAAAATGACTATTGGGGCTCTTCAACAAAGGAACTTATAAATAAAATTAATTTTGATAAAAATACAGAATTTACTTATGGGGTGTGTGGCATTAACAGAAGTGTTGTTGAAATCTATTTAAAAAGGAAAGGATTTGTAAATTCTAAGATGGAAACTCCAAGTAAATCTGAATATATTTTTATGACTAACAGAGCGGTTGTAAAAGATGAAAAAGGTTTATTTGAGTCTAATAATGTTTCAAACTGCTATTCTTTATACAAAGGGATAAATGTCTTCGAAGTAAAAAGAAAAAATGTTGTGTTAACTGTTATGAGAAAAATCAATTAAGATGGAATATACAAATGTAAACTCCGAAACTCTTTTATTTTTTGAAAAAATTGTTAGAAGTCATCCATTGATATACAAAAAACATATAAAATCTTCAGAGGATCTGCATTGAAAACTCTCATTATAATTCCGACTTTAAATGAAGCGAGCAATATTTTAATTCTTATTAAAAAAATATTTTCTTTATATAGTTATAATGTATTAGTAATTGATGATAACTCTACAGATGGGACAATCAAAAAGTTAGAATTTTTGAAAAGAAGATATAAAAAATTAAAATACATAGTTAGAAAAAAAGAAAAGGGTATAGGTTCAGCACATTTAAAAGGTATACAATATGCTTATAAGTTTAAATACGATTTTTGTATATCAATGGATGCAGATGGAACACATGATCCTAAAGAAATAAAAAAAATGTTAATTTTGTCTAAAAAGAATAAATATGATGTGATTAATACTTCTAGATTCTTAAATAAAAAATCTCTTTCAGACTGGCCTGCTTTTAGAAAACTTATAACAAAACTAAGATATTTTTTAGTAAAAATTTTCTTAAAAACTAAAATAGATTCTTCGAGTGGCTTTAGATGTTATAATCTTAAATCTATAAATTTTAATGATTTAAAAAAAATAAAAAATAAAAAGTATTTCTTTTTAATTGAAATTCTATATATTTTAGAAAAAAAAGGATATAAAATAATTGATATCCCTACAAAATTAAAGTTTAGAGTAGATGGTAAATCTAAAATGAAGGTGTCTGACGTAATAAATTCTTTAATAGAATTATTTTTGTTAAACCGAAGAAAAAAATTTTAAAAACAACAATTGATACAAATTATGTCTGAAAATAAAAAAAAAGTTTGGATTACAGGAGCTAGCAGCGGTATAGGTAAAGCTTTAGCCGAAAAATTTGCATTAGAGGGTTGGCAAGTGGCTATCTCTGCTAGAAGAAAAGAACTTCTCAATGAATTATCTAAAAATACAAATATATTTTCCTATCCTTTAGATGTTACGTCACAAGAACAAATACAAACTTCTTTTCAAAAAATCATTCAAGATTTTAAAGAACTTAATTTATGTATATTTTCAAGTGGAACGTATGATCCCAAGTTAGAAAAAAATATTAACATCGAACAAAACAAATTTGTAATGGATACTAACTATTTTGGAGTTCTAAGATGTATTTATTCTGTAGAAAAATATTTTAAAGAAAAAAAAGAGGGACACATTGCAGTTGTTTCGTCTATTGCCGCATATCGAGGTCTTCCCAATTCAAGCGGCTATGGTCCATCAAAAGCTGCTTTAACCAATCTAACAGAAAGTTTGTATTTCGATTTTAAAAAATTTAATGTGAAAATTTCACTTATTTCACCAGGATTTATTAAAACACCTTTAACAGATAAAAACGAATTTCCAATGCCATTTTTAAAATCTCCAGAGTATGCTGCAGAAAAAATTTTTAATGGACTTACTAGAGGAAGTGCTTTTGAAATTCATTTTCCAAAAGGGTTAACTTTATTACTAAAATTTTTCAGAATTTTACCTTATAGAATTTATTTATTTTTAATAGATAAATTTGTTAAACGTTAATTTTTAAAAAACATTACTGTAAGTTCTGCTACTTTAAATCCAAATTTAGTCATTGTCGCTCTATTAATTGCTACTTTTTCATCTTGTTTAAAAATCCAATCATCAAAAGTAATCTTGATTTCTTTATTTTTTACTGGAACTAATAAGACATATTCAAATTTAAATGCTGGCCCGTAAGAATAACCTTTAGCTTTTCCAACAACATCCCCAGCTGTCCCTTCGTAATTATGATCGTCTATTTTATTAATTTGCCACTGCCTAGTTTGAACTTCACCGTCTGACCAATTAAATTTTTCATTAAGGATTAATTTTTTTCCATCCCACACACCATCCAAGTCTGCAGAAAATTGTCTGATAACTTTACCTGAACGATTCTGAAGAATGCCCCAAGCTTTTACATTGCCTGATAAATATTCTTCTATGATTAGTCTTGGTTTTTGATCTTTAAAATCTATAGGTTTCATACCACTTGTACATCCAGTTAAAAAAATAATTAATATTAAACTTAATACTTTTTTCATATTACTTACCTATTAGACATAGAAAACTGAATCAAGTCTATATTTTTAGATTTAAATCCTGCTTCGCAATAGGATAAGTAAAATTCCCACATTCTTTTAAAATAATCATCAAATCCAAGAGGTAAAATTTTATCCCATGCATTGAAAAAGTTTTTTTTCCAAGTAAAAAGTGTTTTTGCATAATCATCCGAGTAAAAATTTACTTGTTCCAAGTGTAATTGATTTTTTTTAGATAGCTTTTTAATTTGATCAAGCGAAGGTAGAAAACCACCAGGAAAAATATATTTTTGTATAAAATCCTCATTAGCTTTATATCTTGCAAACAATTCATTCTTAATAGTTATTCCTTGTATAGCTGCATAACCATCTTTTTTGAGTGAACTTTTAATTTTTTTAAAATATTGATCTAAATATTTTTCACCCACTGCCTCTATCATTTCTATTGAGGCAATTTTATCATATTTATTTTTTAGATCTCTGTAATCCAAAAACATTACGTTAACTTTATTATTCAAACCATTTTTAAATATTCTTTTTTTTGAATAATCATATTGTTTTTTTGAAATAGTAATACAATCTATCATTACATCATGTTTTTTAGCTAAAAATTCAGAAAAACCTCCCCATCCACAACCAATTTCCAAAACCTTTTCTCCTGCTTTTATATCAAGCAAGTTAATAAGTTTTTGATATTTGTTTCTTTGAGCATTTTCTAAATTATCATCTTTATTTTCAAATATTGCGCTGGAATAAGTTAAAGTTTTATCTAGCCATTGTGAAAAAAAATCATTTCCTAGATCGTAATGTTGAGAAATATATTTTAAACTTTTTGCTTTAGTATTTGAAGCAAAAATATTTTTAAAAAGATTTTTAATCTTTTGTAATTTTAAACTACCTGAAAAAGAATAAATAATATTTATATTTTTTGCAGTTAATTCAATTAAATTTGTTAAGTTAGTAGAATAAAAATCTTTTTTGATATGTGACTCACCTAGAGCAGAACTCCCTCCTAATACAATATTCAAATAAAATTCGTGATTATTAACTTTAATATCTGCTTTTAAAGAATTCTCAAAATCACCAAATTGATAAACTTTGCCATCGTAGTTAACTAATTTTAAGCTACCGCTTTGAACAGATTTTAATTTACTTATAACAAACTTTTCCGCTATCTTCGCTAGGCTCATTTATCGCTTTCAAAACTTAAATTATTTTTAATTCTTTTATTTCTTGATCTGTATATCGCCCCTTTTTTCCATAAAAGTAATGCTTCAAAATGTATCGCACTAATAATCTTTACTGTCATCAAAGGATATTTAAAAAAATTATTCACAAATTGTTTTAAATTGAATTCTCTTCTTTCTCCTGTTTGTATTGCAGTTAATATATTGCCGTTTTTATCAGTTTGCTTAATTGAGAGGAATAATTTTTTATCTGGAGACGTTATCTTAAAATTGTAAAAAGTGTCCATATCCATAAATGGTGAAACGTAAAATTTTTTTTTACACTTTTGCTCTATTTTTTTATTTCCATCTGTCTTAAAAATATAAGTGTGCTGTTCGTCAAAAGTATTTTTAACCTCATAAAAAATTACTTCCAAAGACTTATTATTATAACAGTAAAAAACACTTAAAGGATTGAAAACATATCCAAATATTCTTGGATAACAAAGAAGTTTTATCTTATTCACGTTTTTATGAATACTAAATTTGTTTAAATTCTTTAAGACCCAACTTTTTAATGATTTGCCATCTCTTTCGCCATGATCTTTGTTGTAAAAACTGAAAATATTAAATTTATTTATAGAAAAAATTGGATTGTTTTTATCTAAATTTTCAATTTCATCTAAGTCTATTAAAAGAGAAAAGGTTTTATATTTTAAATGATGCTTAACAGGTTTAAATCTAGTGTGTGAAACTACTCCATTATATATGCATGAATTCATTATATTTTAAAATCTTTTATCATATTAATTGCTGATTTTAATCCATCTTCGTGAAACCCATAACCAAAATAGGCACCGCAAAACCAAGTTCTTTTTTTTCCCTGTAGAGACTTTAGTTGGGTTTGATATCTCAATGTTTCAGCGTTAAAGTAAGGATGTGTAAAATTCAATTTTTTAATTACTTTGCTTTTTTCTATTTCATAAACAGGGTTTAATGTTAAAAAGTAATTAGTTTCACATTTCAAGTTTTGTAAATTATTCAACCAATATGTTACACAAGTTTTTTTTCTTCTTGTTATTGAGTTCCAACTAGACCAAGCTTCTTTTTTTTTGGGCATGAGTTTTGCATCATTGTGTAAAACTGCAATATTTTTGATATATTTGAACTTGCTTAAAATTTCTATTTCATGGTCTGAAGGATCTTCTAGCAGTTTTAAACTTTCATCTGCATGAGAAGCTAATATTACATAATCGTAGTCTAGATATTCATTTTCAATTTTTACTCTTACATTATCTTCTGTTCGTATAATCTTATTTATTTTATAATTTTTAAAAATTTCACCACTAATATTTTCAAGTACTTTTTTAACGTAAGTTCTGCTTCTATTAGTAACTGTATACCATTGAGGTCTATTTTTTAATTTGAATAAACCATGATTGATAAAAAATTTTAAAAAAAGTTCTAACGGCATATCTTTCGCTTTAGAAAATGGCATAGACCAAATTGCAGCAACCATAGGTATTATATGGTACTCTACAAAATACTTAGACAATTTTGATTGTTCCAAATAATTTCCTAATGTAACTTCCTTTAAATTACTTTTTAATAAAGACGGTGCGTTTTTATAAAAAGTTATTATTTCTTTAATCATTTTTAAAAAACTGAGATTAAAAAGGTTTAACTTATTTGCAAAAATCGCCTTTAAACCTCTGCCGCCATATTCAATTCTGGTATCTTGCACAGAAACAGAAAATGACATATCACTTTTCTCAAAAGGAATATTTAATTCTTTAAAAAAATTTATTAAATTAGGATATGTTAGTTCATTAAAAACAATAAAACCCAGATCTACAGGGATAGTTTTATTTTGATCTTTAATATCGAATGTGTAGGAGTGGCCTCCAAAATGATCGTTTTGTTCAAAAAGATCCACTTTATATTTTTTGGAAAGATAAAATGCAGAAGATAAACCTGAAATCCCAGACCCGATTACTGCAATTTTCATTTTTTAAGCAGCTTCATCTTTATATTCTTCCATAGAAGGACATGAACATACAAGGTTTCTATCTCCATAAACATTATCAACTCTAGCAACTGGCGCCCAGTATTTATAGTCTTTTAAATGTTGTTTTGGAAAGGCTGCTTCTTTTCTTGAGTATGAATGTTTCCAATCATCTTCTGATAATTCTAAATATGTATGAGGAGAATTAATTAGAGGATTGTCTTCTTTTTTAAATAAACCATTATCAATTTTATCTATTTCATCTTTGATATTTAATAATGTGTCACAAAATCTATCTATTTCCTCCAAATTTTCACTTTCTGTTGGTTCAATCATTATAGTTCCTGAAACCGGCCATGACATTGTAGGTGCGTGATAACCATAATCAATTAGTCTTTTTGCTATATCTTCCTCTGTGACTCCTGATTTTTCTTTAATAGGCCTTAAATCAACAATACACTCATGAGCAACATTATTGTTTTTTCCTGTATATAAAATTTTAAATTTTTTTGATAGTCTTTTTGCAATATAATTTGCATTTAAAATGGCAATTTGTGATGCCAACTTTAAACCATGTGATCCCATCATCTTTATATACATCCACGATATTGCTAATATACTAGCACTACCCCAAGGAGCAGCAGAAACTGGGCCCATGCCTTTGTCGGAGTTAAAGTTTTGAATATATCGATGAGTTGGTAAAAATTCCTTTAAATGTTTTGCACAAGCTATTGGTCCCATACCAGGACCTCCTCCACCGTGAGGAATGCAAAATGTTTTATGTAAGTTTATATGACATACGTCTGGTCCAAATTTTCCGGGTTTCGCAATACCAACCAATGCATTTAAATTTGCACCATCCATATAAACTTGGCCACCTTTAGAATGCACAATCTCACAAATTTCATTAATTTTCTCCTCGAAAACACCATGGGTTGAAGGGTAAGTTACCATTAAAGCAGCGAGATCTTTCGAATATTTTTCTGATTTATTTTTTAAATCTTCTAAATCAATATTTCCGTTGTCATCACAGTTTATAACTACTACTTTCATGCCTGACATCTGGGCACTTGCAGGATTAGTACCGTGGGCAGAATTAGGTATTAAACAAATATTTCTGTTAGACTCTTTATTGTTTTTATGAAAAGCCCTTATTGTCATTAAGCCAGCATATTCTCCCTGCGCACCTGAATTTGGCTGCAAAGAAACTGCTTCGAATCCAGTAATTTCTTTAAGGTCTTGTATTAAATCGTTAAATAATATCTTGTAACCTTTCATTTGATTTTCTGGGACAAAAGGATGGGGCAAAGAAAACTCCTTCCAAGAAATTGGTATCATCTCTGCAGTAGAATTTAATTTCATCGTACATGAGCCTAGTGCTATCATAGATCTGTTTAGAGCAATGTCGCTATCCTCTAATCTTTTTAAATATCTCATCATTTCAGTTTCAGAATGATACTTATTAAACACTGGATGAATTAAATAATTTGATGTTCTCAATAAATTTTTAGGAAGATTATCAAGAGTAATATCTTTTGTATTCGTAACATCTTTATTAATTCCGAATATTCTTAAGAGTAAGTTTACGTGATCAAGTCTTTTTGCTTCATCAAATGCTATGGATAAAGTTGTTTGATCTACCCTTCTGAGGTTAACTTTTTCAGATAAAGCTTTATTAAAGATTTCATCAGTTTTATCTTTTGTTTTTACTGTTACAGTGTCAAAAAAATTATTAGTATAAAGTTCGAAACCATCTTTTCTTATATTGTCCGCAAATAATTTTGCTAGTTTTGATGTCCTGTTAGCGATTTCAAGAATTCCATCAGGTCCATGATAGATTGCGTATGCGGCTGAAACTATTGCTAGAAGAGCTTGTGCAGTGCAAATATTACTTGTTGCTTTATCTCTTCTGATGTGTTGCTCACGAGTTTGTAATGACAACCTATAGGCTTTTTTACCAAATTTATCCACTGATACACCTATGATTCTTCCTGGCATAGATCTTTTAAATTCTTCTTTAGTAGCAAAAAAAGCAGCGTGAGGACCTCCATACCCCATCGGAACTCCAAATCTTTGAGCGTTACCTACTGCTATATCTGCACCGAGTTCAGCTGGAGTTTTAATTCTCGCTAAAGATAGAAGATCACAAACCACTATAGCTTTACCACCTTTTTTATGAATTAAGCTTATTGACTCACTAGGATCTTTTATTTCTCCATAAGTATCAGGATAAGCTATTACGCCACAAATAATCTCATCTTTAATATCTTTAATATAATCTTCTTGATTGCCAACTAAAAGTTCGAGCCCAAAAGGTTCTGCTCTTGTTTTAATTAAGTCTATAGTTTGAGGATTGCATGTGTCAGAAACATAAATTTTTTTAGAATTATTCTTGTTTACTCTTTGCGCTAAACCAACTGCTTCGGCAGCTGCAGTAGCTTCATCTAGCAAAGATGCATTAGCAATATCCATTCCAGTAAAATCAATTACCATTTGTTGAAAATTTAGTAACATTTCTAACCTTCCTTGAGCAACTTCAGGCTGATAAGGTGTATAAGAAGTATACCACCCTGGATTCTCCAATATATTTCTAAGAACAACATGAGGAGTATAGCAATTGTAATATCCCATCCCAATAAAATTTCTAAATGGCTCGTTTTTTTGAGCTATTAATTTTAGTTTCTTTAAAGCCTCACTTTCAGACAGAGAATTATCAATTTTTAAGTCTTCTTTTAATAAAATATTTTCAGGCACAGTATCTTTAATTAATTGTTCCAAGGAGTTGCTTCCAATATATTCTAGTATTTTTTTTTGATCTTTCTTTGAAGGACCAATGTGTCTGTTTATAAATTCTTTTGTAGTGTCGTCTATCATTTAATTTGGATTCTCTTTACAAAATTTATCGTATTCGTCTTTTGACATCAAAGAGTCTATCTCTCCTTTGTCTTTAATTCTTAATTTAAAAAACCAACTTGCTCCCTCTGGGTCTGCATTAATGCTGCTCGGATCTTCTACTATAGTTTTATTTCCTTCGATAATCTCTCCAGAGATTGGTGAATAAACGTCGCTAGCTGCTTTAGTTGATTCGACCACTGCTGCTTGACCTTCTTTTTCTACAGATTTTCCTGCATCTGGCACTTCTGCAAAAACTATGTCACCGAGTAATTCAGTAGCATGTTTAGTGATACCAACTGTGGCTATATCACCTTCCAATGAAACCCATTCGTGTTTCTTAGAAAATTTTTTTTCACTCATTTTTACCTCTTTTTTTATTTAACATAGTTTTTTTTATAAAATGGAAGTTCTGAAACTTTGCCTCCATATTTTTTTCCCCTGACTTCAAGCTTGATCAGCGTTCCAACTTTAGAAAAATTTGATTTTACATATCCCATTGCGACTGGTGCATTTACACTTGGTCCAAAAGTTCCGCTTGTAACAAGACCTATCTCATTATCATCAATTGAAAAAATTTTCGCATTTTCCCTAGCTATAACTTTGCCTTCTGGTTTAATGCCGACCCTAATTTTTTCACTTCCGTTATTTAATAAGTTTTTAATCTTGTCCCATCCGTTGAAACCACCATCTTCTTTTCTTTTTTTTGCTATTGCCCACTTTAAATTTGCTTCAACCGGATTAATTTTTTCATTTAAATCATGTCCATACAAACAAAGGCCTGCTTCTAACCTTAATGTATCTCTAGCTCCTAAGCCTATTGGTTTTACCTCGTTTAAAATTAAAAAATCAATCAGTTTTTCAACTTTTTTGTTTGGAATAGAAATTTCAAAACCATCTTCTCCTGTATAACCTGATCTAGTAATATACAATTTTTCACTATCATAATTAAAATTGTTCCCGGTCATAAATTTTAAATTAGAAACACCAGGTACAAATTTTTCTAATATTTCAACTGATTTAGGCCCTTGTAAAGCTATTAAAGATAAGTCATTATTCAAAAGCTGTTTGTGATTTTTTCCCAAAAATTGTGAGATTTGTTTAATATCATTTTCCTTACATGCAGCATTTAAAATTATACAGAATCCTTTTTCAGTCCTAGTAACGATTAAATCATCAATTATTCCTCCATCATTATTAAGTAAAAAAGAGTATTTTGAGTGATTGATGTTTAGAGATTTTAAATCTGCTGGAATAATTTTTTCTAAAGCTTCAGTTAATGTTTTATCACCCTCTAAAAAAAATTGACCCATATGAGAAACATCAAAAAATCCAGCGTACGTTCTAGTAGATATATGCTCTTTTACTATCCCGTCTTTATACTGAATTGGCATTTCATAACCGGCGAAAGGAACGAACTTAGCTCCAAGATTTTTATGAACGTTATATAAAGCTGTTTTTTGTGCTTGCATAATAACTCTTTTAATCCCTATCTGTCTGTTTACCTGAGAGATTTAATCCTTCGGTGAGGCCTAAGCCTTCTTTCCAGAGTTATTACAATAACGGTCCTTTTGCCTGAGAGATTTTAGGGTATTTGCTCCTTCGGCGCTAAGTAAATTAGTCTCTCCCGTTACATTTTGATTCTCCTCTAAATGAAACTAAAAGTCAATTAATTTTAAGTCTTTAATAATTCATTTTTATCTAAACTTTTAACTATTAGTGCAAAAATTATAATTGCGCCCCCTATAAACACACTTAATGGTGGAACTTCATTAAGAAATATCCATACCCAAAGTGGCGCACATAGGGTTTCAGAAAGCATTAACAGACCAACTGTGACAGATCTTGTTGTCCTAGATCCAATCGTAATACATATAAATCCAAAAGTCAGTTGTGGCACTCCTAATAAAAATCCCATTAATATATCATGATTGGAAAAGTTAAATGTCTCAACCATAATTATTGAATAAACCCCACTAAAGATTGAAGCATACCAAACTGCTGGCACTAAATCCAAATTAGCATTTTTTCTAACTAACATTACTAAAATTGAAAAACTAATAGGAATAGTTAAAGCAATAAGGTTGCCGAATAACGTGCCTGAAGTTATAGAGTCACTAATCATTATAATAATACCTGACATTGCTAAAACAATTGAAACAAAACTAATTAAGGAGACTTTCTCCTTTAAATAAAAATATCCAAAGATTGCTAGAAACATTGTTTGAGTGCTTATAATAAAGACTACATTAGCAACTGAAGTATTCATCATAGCAAATACAAAAGATATAAAGCTAAATGACATAACGAAGCCGCCAATTAAACCTGGGAGACCTGAATCTTTAATAATTTTTAAAGTATTTTTTTTGTAAGTTATTAATAAAAACGAGGAAACACCTAAAAAAAAGAAAAGTGTTCTTAGAAATAAAATATCCCAAGCATTGATAGTTTCAAAAGATCTGACAATGAATCCGCCCCAACTTAAACAAAATCCACCGAATAATAATAACACATAACCTGGAATTTTATAAAGAAAGGGCATTATATTTAAAATTTTCTCAAAATTTTACTAAAAAAATAATTTAAAGTAACTGACCTAAGAATCATTAATGTCATCAGAGAAAACCATAATCCATGATTTTTAAAATATTGGGTTGAATATATAGATATTATAATAAAAATGATAACTGAAAAAATCATTGCGTTTCTAATTTCTTTAGTTTGCGATGCTCCAATAAATATTCCATCTAATTGGTAACAAAATGATGCTATAGGAGGAATTATTATCACCCAAATAATATGTTTATATGCAATAAATCTTAAAAAGTCTACATTTGTTAAAATATTAATCGTCTGTTTATAAAAAATTAAAAACATTATTGATATCAATAATGCAGTAAGAAAACTTAATTGAATTGAGTTTTTTACAACTAATAAAAAAGATTTTTTGTTTCTTCTGCCAATCGTAAATCCAATTACTCCTTCAGTGGCAAACGCATAGGCGTCCAGAAAAAAGGCACTTAGTAAAATAAATTGAAGTAATATTGCATTTACTGCAAGATAATCTTCGCCTAATTTAGATCCTAAATAAGATATCCAAAAAAAAGAAAAAGTTAAAAATATTGTTCTAATAAAAATATCAAAATTAATAGTTAATAATTTAAAAATTTTTGTCGGAACAAATAATCTTTGAAAATTGAAATTTATTTGAAATTTTTTTACTATGAAATAATAAGTATAGATGCAAAATATGATCATAGTAATATAACTTGCTATCAAAGTGCCTAATACAACACCTAAAATCTTTAAATTCATAGACAATACTAAGAAAGAACTAAAAAAAATATTTAGAGTAGACAAAACTATTATCAATAAACTAGAAATATTTGTTTTTTGAATTCCTAAATAAAACCCGATAAATATGTATATTGTTAATTCTGCTGGGACTGAAAAAACTCTTACAGATACATATACATTGACTAAATCAATTGTCTCTTGTGATGTTTTAAAGAAGTTTTCAATTAAGTTAATTACCAAAGGTTTAATTAAAATAATTATTATTGATAAGATAATGGCAATTAATACATTTCTTAATAAAGTTTTAAGAATTTCTCTGTAATCGCTCTTTCCATACAACTGAGATACAATACCAACAGTTCCCATACGCAGAAAACCGCAGCTCCAAATTATCATCGTCATAACTGAGGTTGCAATACTTGTGGCGGCTAAATATTTAGCTTGACCTAAATTACCCATAAGCCCAGTATCAACAATGCCTACAAATGGTATTGCTAAATTAGAAAAAAAAATTGGAAAAGATAAAAGTAAAAGTTTTTTTTTTGTAAAGTTTGATGGATAGTTTTTACTGATCATTTTTGAAAATACAAATAATCATCTAAATGCTAAATAAAAATTTGTATTTTTCATTTATCGATAAAACATCTAAGCCAACTAATCCTCCAATAATTAGTTGAATAGCAATAATTAAGATTGCTACTAACCCTACATAACCAAGCCATTGATGTTTTTTTATATATTCTGCGAAGTAACTTGCAAGTGTTGCAATTAAAAATACAGAAAGTAAAAGTCCAGTTACCATTAAATAATAGTTTCCCTTTGCTGCACCTACTACTCCTATAACATTGTCAAAACTTATAGCTATGTCTGCTACTAAAACCTTATAAACTCCACTAGAAAATGACTGCGTTTCTCCTGATTTTAACTGGGGTGATCTGATTTTATTTTTTCCAAAAAAATCTTGTCTTAGATTATTAATTACCCATAAAAGTAAAACTCCTCCAAAAATCTTAATCCAATCAAATTCAAACATATAATCAGCGCTAAATGCAAAGATAATTCTAAAAATGAAAGCTGCTGCTACACCTAAAGCTATTATTTTTCTCCTGTTATCTTTCGCGAAATTTGCTGCTATTAAGCCAATAATAATAGCGTTATCTGCAGCCATAACTATATCTATAAGAATAATTTGTAGGGAAATAATTAGTTGTTCTAACATTGTAAAATTAACATTTATCTATCATTTTTTTATCAAAATAACCAGTTCAGTCTCATTTGCGCTAAGATTTTTTCTATATGTTTTTTTTGATAAAAAAAAAAACCCGCGTTTTTAAGCGCGGGTTTTTTTAAATTTACTTAAATAACTTCAATTAAAAGTTATATCCGATTGCAAATTTTGCTCCTGTAACGTCTAGATCAGCAGAAACTGTATGTGAATTTGCTGAGCTTGAAGTTGCTGCATAACTGTCGTAGTCATACATAAAACCTTCAACCTTATAAAATCCACTGTCTCCCATTGATCCTTTGTAACCAAGACCTAATACCCATGCGTCTAAAGTTTTGTCAGGGTATACACCACGGTTAGTAGTGTTTGTTTGTACTACGTCTATGTCTACTTGAGCGTAACCAATTTTTCCGTAAATTCCGTTCATTTTACCCATTTCTAAATAATAAGTAATGTGATCTGAAATTTCAGCATTAGTTGTTACAGTACCATCGGCTTGAGTATCCGCTCCAGCTCCTGGCGCCCCACCTGCATCAGTTCTAGAGATGTTTTTATCGTTAACATCTGCACTTCCAGGAATATAATCTATACCAAAAGTATAGCTATCGCCTACAGTGTATTCTAAGAAAACTGATCCAAACATTATGCCGTTACCACCTGTAGCATCTTGAACAGAGTTTTCCGTTTCAGATCCTGCGGTGTCAGCTAATGTTTCCTTACCACTTGCTGCTACTGTTGCGATGTTTCCTGATGCACCAATACCCCAAGTGTTTGCAAACGAACTAGTTGCGTATGCCGTTATTGCAATAACAGTCACAACTATCATTTTCAAATGTTTCATATTTTTTCCTTTATTAATTATTAAATTTAATAATGTTAGAGACTCGCTCTAACGTGGTCTTTTTTTAGATCAATAATTGTTGTTTAGCAATAATTAGATTATCAACTTACAGTTGCTGATGCTTAAAAAAGTCAATAAAATCAACATATTTGTGTGATATAATTATCACACAGACATAAATTATCACTAAGGTTTTAAAAGAAAATAGTTTTTTCTTTTTTGTTAAAATTTCTATGTTTACTTAGCAACTCAACATTTAAACCTTCCAAATCTTTATATTTAAGCGATTGTAAATTTTGCACTAAATTTAAGAATCTTTTGCTCTCTTTTTCAGAAATTAAGCCATTGGTTAAAGTGGAAAATTTTTTTATGTAATTAGATCTCATAAAAGGCCTTTTTCCACTTGGGTGCGCATCGGCAACTTCAATTTCATCTATAATTTTTGATCCATTTTTCATAGTTATCACGACTCTACCTCCAAAACATTTATTGCTTGGATTAGGATCATGGTATCTTTTAGTCCATTTTTTGTCCTCTCTGGTAGATATCTTTCGCCACAAATTTACAGTGCTTTTTCTTCTAGCTCTTTCAGGAGTATAGGACTTAACATGATGCCACGCCCCGTCCTCTAAAGCTACAGCGAAAATGTACATAATAGAATGATCTAGTGTTTCTCTACTTGCATATGGGTCCATTTTTTGTGGATCATTCGCTCCAGTTCCTATTACAAAATGAGTGTGGTGACTTGTTTCTATTACAATCTTATTTATATCGGAAATTTTACCTATTTTTTTATTCATGCTCCTGGCTAGATCAATTAGCGCTTGGGACTGGTATTCTGCTGAGTGCTCCTTCGTGTAAGTTTCTAAAATTGCTTTTTTTGGTCCATTTATTTTTGGAAGCGGAACGATATATTTTTTTTTTGGTCCTGATAAAACATAAGCTATTATGCTATCTTCACCTTCGTATATAGGGCTCGGAGCGCCTTCTCCTCGCATACAACGGTCAGTAGCTTCAATAGCAAGTTTACCAGCATGCGCTGGAGCAAAAGCTTTCCAGCTAGAAATTTCTCCTTTTCTTGATTGTCTTGTTGAAATAGTTGTATGAAGAGCTTGTTGGATAGATTGATAGATTATATCCGTTTTTAATTTTAGTAAACTTCCTATTCCTGCGGCTACACTTGGACCAAGATGAGCGATATGATCAATCTTGTGTTCATGCAAACATATGCCTTTTACTAAATTTACTTGTACTTCATAACCAGTTAAAATTCCTTTGATTAAATCTTTACCATTACACTTAGTCTGTTGAGCTACAGCTAATATAGGAGGAATGTTATCTCCTGGATGACTATAATCAGCTGCTAAAAATGTATCATGATAATCTAACTCTCTTACGGCAGTACCGTTTGCCCAAGCAGCCCATTCGCAATCTACTTTAATCTTAGAACTTAACCCAAAAATAGTTGCCCCATTTTTTTTTTTATGTGACAATGCCATATTCCTCGCTGAAACAACTGGCTTCCTGTTAAAGGAAGCAATGGCTACAGAGGCGTTATCAATAATTCTATTTATAACCATCTCAACAGCGTGATTGTCAATTTTTGATTTATCTGATGCTATCTCTGCTATTTTCCAAGCTAACTGATCTTTCTTTTTTAAATTAGCTTTTGACGGATGTACTTTTACACTTATATTTCTCATTAATTTAACATATTTCTAAGAACATACTGAAGGATTCCACCGTTTTTATAATACTCAACTTCATTTTGAGTATCGATTCTACAAAGTACTTTGATAGTCTTACTTGTTCCGTCTTTATATTTTATTTCACATGATACTTCTTCTCTTGGTTTTACACCTTTATCTATATCAACTACAGTAATTAACTCAGAACCAGTAATTTTCAATTTTTTTCTATCAAAGCCTTCTTTAAATTGAAGAGGCAAAACACCCATCCCGATTAAATTAGATCTATGTATTCTCTCAAAGCTCTCCGCAATTACAGCTTTAATACCTAGAAGTTTTGTGCCCTTAGCCGCCCAATCTCTAGAAGAGCCAGTGCCATATTCTTTACCAGCTACCACGACTAGATCATTAGCTCTTTTCTTATATTCAACTGCAGCATCATAAACACTCATAACTTTTCCATCTGGTTGTAAAGTAGTAAATCCGCCTTCTGTACCTGGCGCCATTTCGTTTCTGATTTTTATGTTTCCAAATGTACCTCTCATCATTACTTCATGGTTTCCTCTTCTAGCCCCATAAGAATTAAAGTCTTTTTGTTGGACCTGGTTTTGCATAAAATAATCTCCGGCAGGGCTATCTTTCTTAATATTTCCTGCTGGAGAGATGTGATCAGTAGTGACTGTGTCAGCTAACAAAAGTAATAGCCTTGCATCTTTGATTGGTTTAAATCCTTCTGGCTGATCTGGCAAATTATCAAAAAAAGGAGGTTTTTTAACATAA
>MDTB01130975.1_pt1 | contig 18046 bp, 16 predicted proteins | sample 811161 | NCBI WGS metagenome assembly MDTB01 (sample SAMN05326650, study PRJNA326480) | marine metagenome | isolation source: seawater | place: Mediterranean Sea | collected 2009
CCACTCTGAATCAGTAGTACCGTGTATCTCATTAAAATACTGGTTTTTAATATACTTCATTAATGATTTTTTCATTTCATCTAAATGGTGTAAAAATCCATTATGAGCAAATGAGATTGTCTCATGAGAATCAAGAAATGGGTGAATATTGGAACGATTAACCTGAGATGTTGTATTTAAACTAACTCCTCTTATATGTGCCAATACAGATGTTGCTTTGTATGTTTTACAGATACTCTCAAGATTTCTATCAAAAAAGGAAAGATTCAATGATTTATATATTAATGGACATTTAAAATCGTTATTCCATGCAGAAAAACCAAAACCAGCAAGATTTAAAATGGTGCCATACCGATGATATAAGGTTTGATTCACCAAAGATACTTTAGGTTTAATGATTAAGTTTTCTAAAAGCTCATTACCCCCCAAATAAACTAATACTCTACACATCAGAGACTCCTGATATTTTGCGTTTATTAGATTCTGATAAAACCCGACTTAAAAAAGCACATAAATTGTGATACTCGTCAAGAGTGGACTTTAGGGTTTGAAAATATAAAGCAATGGTGAGTTGATGTTCATATAAATCGTCAAGGTTAAAATACATTAGATCTGCATAGTCTCGAACCTTTAAGTATTTTTGATAACCATATGCATCTGAATCATTGGCAATAAACATATGACAGGGCAATACAGGATCCATGGCAATTAAATCATCTTTTAAACCCACTAATGGTTGTACAGCACCTTCAAGTACTAAAAAACAATCTTTATTATTTTCAATTCGATGAATGCATGTTTCTTTGATCTCATATCGTGTACCAATTTTTATGAGATTTTCAATTTCAACATCTGGAGTAAATTTAAATAAGGAATGATATTGAAATTTATCTTTTATGGATCGTTTTGTACTTTTTTTCAAAGAAAGTAAACCCAATGTATTGTTGATATCATCTTTTTTCAAATACTTCTTGTTATGTTTAAAAACACCTAGTGTTCTTTCACTAATTTGTCGCAACACATACTCTATAATTTTTTTGGTATATTCTTTATCTAGTATCTTTAATGCATCTAGATCATCTTTAGAAAGTACCATAATAGTGACTGAATTTTCTGCAACGATATCATAAAATGAATGATGGGACTTTACCAATGCTTGAAAACCAAATCCATCATTTTCATGTAATATATTGACAATCTGACTTGATCGATTTACAAGTTCCGCTCTAAAACTTATCCTACCCTTTTTCACCCACATTAAACCTGGTATTGGCTGATTGATGCGCAGTATCACCTCTCCTTTCTGATAGTGAAACGTTTTCCAACAGCTAGTATATGAATCGTATAAATATTTTTTAGAACTATCGGTCATTTCTATTTACCTAAATAATCATGCGTTTCATTAATGATTTGATTTTTAAGTTGATAAAATGAATTTGTTTGCTTAAATATATCACACTGATGCTCGGCGCCATTTCCACGCTCATAAATATTAAAGATGTGTTCGATGTATTTAGCTGCGCCAATCTTCTTTGCTGTTGGTTTTATAAAATCAACTAACTCCTCTAGAATATCGTTCAAGGAAAAAAGTCTATTGTTCTTATCAGATTTAAAATGGAACTCTTTTGTGGTTTGTACAGCTGCATACCATGTATTGTGATGCATGTATCGATTATCCCTCGTATAAAAAGACAGATTATTTGGAGAATGATCCAAAAGTGTTTCAAATAATGATGCATATAGGGCTAAAAGAGCCATTAGATCATCTACTCTATGTAATGAATCACACACTCGCATTTCTAATGAACCATAGGGTGTTATTCGATGCGTGCCATAAAAAGAATACAATGTGTCACCATTTTTTTGATCAATTTCACTGGATATGACATCTAACATTACAGGTACTGAACGGTATTCAATGAATCGAGATGAAAAATGATGAGTATCTCTAGAAGCAGAGAATGGAGATGATGCTGATAGATTTAAAAATATTGGGTCAAAAGCATTTAGAATATTAAAAATGCGTTTATAATCTTTACAACGATCATTAGACACATGAAATTGTGTTGACAAATATTGAAAACAATTTGAATACAAACCAAAAGCTAGAAAAATACCAAGATAATAATCTTTAGGCGTTCTCCATGAGTCTTTGAAATCAAAATCTGGTAATGAACCAGAAAAATAAATATCACAATTAAAATCATTAAGAAGTTTTCGAATATTTTTTCGATTTGAAATTATTTCATTTTCTAATGTTTCAAAAGAATCATGGGGAGAAGTTTTAAGCTCTATCTGACAATCGTATACCTCAGATGAATTTTGAATATCCGTTTCCGTCAAAGCTTGTCTAAGATCGTTTGATCTAAACAATATATTTTTTAGTGAAGTCTTATTTATTATAAATCCTTCTTCTTCTATACCAAATACTAATGGCATGAAACGCTCCTTGTTAATGTAATTATAGACATATTTATGAAAATATTTTAAATGTAATTCAATTATAAAAACTACAAATTTATAGAAAAGTGAATTATATTTCTTTCTGATATAAGCTATAGAGAAAATAATAATAAATAAAATTCCTCTCAAACAATCACATGTCTTAAATTAGAATTTTGAAAATATAGACAACAATATTTAAACGTTAATAATTACACGTTAATTTATTTTTAAAAACTCATTATAGTTTTAGGATGTTAATTCATAAAGGAGATCATATAGGTAAGTAATGCAGATAAAAATAACACCACTGTTCCCATTCGATCTATAAATCTAGTAGTGAAGTAACCAATAGCTAGCTGAGTTGTAAAAAAAGCAATTATTGGGGTTACTAAAGACATAACAATAATTGGTTGCCATAAAATATGTCCAGAATAAAAAAATGAATTAACTTGATAAATACATACACCATTAATTGAAATTAAAAAGGTATTCATTGCTGCAATCCCTAGGCATTTTTGAACTGGTACATTATAGTAACGAAGCATTGGTACTAAGAAAATGGATCCACCTATACCAAGCAAAGCCCCTACACCGGCACAGACCACCTGGACTAATCGAATATTCACTTTTTTCGTTTGCACATGATGAGATCTACAAAACAGCCTAACAAGACCCATCAAAAGTAGTAAAAAAACTAATATTGAACGTAATATTAAATCAGGTAACAATAACGCAATAGTGGTGGATAACCAGCACATTGGAATTACTAAATAAAACGAATTCATTACCTGATCTTTTAAAAAGTGTTTTTGAATTTTCCAATGATGTAGTACTGATCCCAATATACTAATTGCCATTAAATGCATACTTGTCGCCATTGCCTCATGAATTGTAATTGTAGGATCAATAAACAATAATGCTGGTATAGAGATAATACCTCCACCAATACTAAGAGTACCTGCGAAGAATCCAATCAAAATTCCTGTAAAAACCAGTTCAATAAACGTCATATTATGGAACTATAACGTTAAAGCATTCTTAAATTCTTCATTCCTCTCAAATTTTTCATCACTGAAAAAGTCTTCTCGAGAAAACATTGAATTTGAAAATAAAAAAGAAACAGCTGCAGCTGGATGAACACAAAAAGTAGATATTACCTCTGAATATGGAGCATAAACCGGATGTATTTTTGACATAAATATTATGAAGTCATATCCAGCATGATAACCCACAGAATACTCAAAACTTTCAGTCATGAATACCGAGTAACACATACTCATTGCAAAAACAAAATGGTGTATTCCCCATGAATATTTAATAAGCCATACGTGTGCAACAACAAAGAGAATACTGGACAATATTGCGATTCCAAGAATTTGAGCATAATACAAAAAGTTTGATTCATATTGAGACATTGGCATTATTTGATCAAAAAACAATAATTTTCGGAAAAAATACTCCTCAGCATATCCAACACATATTGCTTTAATACAAAGGATTGGTAGTGTAATAATAACAGGGAAGAATGAAAAAAATGGTGCAAGAAAATACGTTCCACCATATATCATAAAACTCTCGATTATGAGAAAACCAATTAGAAAGCCAAGAGTAAACCTCCATGTTATTAAAGGTAAAAAATTAGTTGTGTTATTTTGTTTTGTATTTAGAAAATAACAATTTAACGCAAATAATACACTATATTCCATACCATAATATGTATTAATAAAGAGTGGCAAAACATTGAAATCTAGAATATAAAAATGAATCAAAAACATGATCCACATAAAAACCAACGGATCAACCAAGGGATGAATTGCAAACGTATTTTCAAGTAAGTTAGATTCTGGGTTAACAGTATGACGAATGTTGGTGGCAAAATATGAAGCCATCATAGTTGAAATACAGCTTGATAATATAAAGTTCATAAACAATGAGAAGTGTACTAATGGACATATAGCCAGGAAATAAACGACTGTATGTGAGAAAAGAAATGAAAGCGTTATTTTATATGGAAATAACAGCATATCGGATTCTTCATTACAATAGACAATTGCAAAATAAACCAATGGAGTTATTAAAAAGAAATCTAGTCCACTTAGTAGTGCAAGCAAAGTTGTTAATAATACAAGGTCATTCTCACGAACGAATGATGTGTTATCTGCATATTCCGACAATTGCTGTGGTAAAGTAGAAGGGCTTTTTAAATAACTGTCCAACGATGAGATCCATAGTTTATTCCCACTATACATTGAGAAATCATTATTTGCAACAGAGGAAAACACAGCATAAAAAACCACATTAACCCATTGAAAAATAACCAAAAACAAGTTATGATATGACAATGAGTTATATAGTAAATATCGATCCAATTGCGTTTACAATTGGTCAACTTTCAGTAAGATGGTACGGATTAGCTTATTTAGCGAGTATGCTAATCGGCTGGCTTTATTTAAAACATTCTAGACAGAGTTTATTCACTAAGGCTCAAATCAACGATCTCGTTACTTATGTCATGATAGGTATTCTTTTAGGGGGACGACTCGGTTACTGTCTTTTTTATAACTTATCTTTTTGTATGAGTCACCCTAAAGAAATATTCATGCTATGGCATGGTGGTATGTCTTTCCATGGCGGAGTAATTGGTGTGGTTACCTCAACGTGGTATTTTTCAAAAAAGCATGGAATACCCATGCTAACCATCACAGATGCCATCGTACCCTGTTTACCAATTGGTCTATTTCTTGGAAGAATTGCTAACTTTATTAATGGAGAGCTCGTAGGAAGACCGTGCAATATGAAATGGTGTGTTATTTTTGAACATTATGATTTTATACCTAGATACCCTAGCCAATTATTTGAAGCTTTTGGAGAGGGATTCATTTTGCTTATACTAATTGCACTTATAAAACGCAGAACACACATCCAGGGGCAATTGAGCGCAGCTTTTATTATTTCTTACGGCATTATACGTGCTTACGTTGAACGTTTTAGAGAACCAGACCCACAATTAGGCTTTTTACTTCATGATTTTACAATGGGACAAATATTATCAATTTCAATGATTGTGATTGGTTTGATTCTTTACGCACGCACGGTATATCCGAAAGTACAACCATACGGCCACTAATAATACAACCTATACTTGATTTTTAGCACATGTTTTTAGAAACTCTACTAAATTATCAATTCCTTTATGTTCTAATGCACTAACAAAATAACTTTGAGGGTACTCCTCTTTCAATTTTTGTAAAGTAAATTCATCAATTAAATCTACTTTATTGAAAATACAAACAACATTATGGTGCTCGACATCTAAATGTTCTAATGCATTATTCACGCTATGCACATGATCTAACCAATTCATATTAGAAGCATCTATTACATGAAGAATCTGATTCGATAGTTTAATTTCACTCAAGGTAGCTAAAAAAGCGTTCATTAAAGATTCTGGTAAATTTGAAATAAATCCTACAGTATCCGTTAAAATAAACTTATGATCACCATATCCAACTTTTGCAGATAAAGGGTCAAGAGTAGCAAATAGACGATCGTCATGATATGTTTTTTTATTTGCAATGTATTCAAAGAGAGTCGACTTTCCAACATTTGAATATCCAACTAAATGAATTTTATGAACTAGCGTTCTATTTTTTTGTGTAATTATGCGGTGTTGGTTAAACTTTTTCAGCTTTTCTTTTATGGCTTTAATTCGGTCATTTAAAATACGTTTATCAAGTTCAAGCTGTGTTTCCCCAGGACCACCACGGACACCAATCCCCCCACGTTGTCTTTCTAAGTGTGTCCAACCTCTAACTAAACGAGTAGATAAGTATGCTAACTTAGCAAGTTCAACCTGTAACTTTCCTTCATATGATCTCGCCCTACTTTCAAATAACTTTAAAATAAGTTGAGTACGATCGATAAGAGAACAACACAACGTTTTTTCAATTTGACTCTGATGACGTGCGCTTAAATCATCATTTATATAAATGTGAGAAACATGATGTGTTTTTACAAAAGATTGTAACCAATCAAAAAAACCCTTCGCAAAATAAAGTTTGGGGTGTATAGAGCGTAAAATTGCAGTTGTGCAAAAATTTATTTTTATAAAAGAAGAATTAAGCAGTTCCTCAAATTCAAATGGGTCATTACTATGACCCATTCTATTATCAATATGAATTGCTAGTATTGATTTCAAAGTTAGAAATTTTCTACTGGCTCAAAATCATCTTCAAATTCTTGAACATTTTCAGTACTGTCTGTTTCACCCTCATTCCATACCACGTTGCGTGTAGGAACAACGGTTGCAATAGCATGTTTGAAAACAAGTTGCTTTGTATTATTGTTACTTTTTAAAAGCACAACATATTGGTCGAAGGCAGCAACATTTCCATTTAACTTAATACCATTTGTAAGGTAAATAGCAACAGGAACGCGTTGTCTTCTAAGTGCATTTAACAGGGGATCTTGTAGGGATTTCAGCATTTTATCTCTCTCCAATTAATTTATTGTATATGTATATTCCTAAGTATTTTTAATGATACCAGAATTACGAATTATATTCTAGTATAGAATAAGCATTTTGTCTTATTTTTTTTTCATTATTTTTGTCGAGCTCAATTGTTATATTTGGAGTAAACTTTTTCATCCAAGTAAACTGTCTTTTAGCAAACTGGGACGTTGCAAAAAAGATCTTCTCTTGAACTGGTATACTATCTGTCGCATCACTCTCAACAAATTGTTTATACCCAATACTTTTAAATGCTGGATGACTTAAAAACTCAGAATACTGACACCTTAATGTTTCAAACTCTTCCTCTAAACCAGCGTTAAACATATTATCGATTCTAATTTTCACTTTATCTCTTAAATACTGTCGATCAGATGTTGTTAAAGCAACTAATGTATACTCATTCGTATTACATTCATTTTTTTGAGATCGATGATAAGAGCTTAATGTTTTTTGATGAACATGATACACCATTAACCCCCTAATCGTTCGTTGTGAATCATTTTTATTAATTTTTTCTGCCCAATCTGGGTCAATGCGCATTAACTCATTATATCGCTCCTCTTGCGTTTGATTTTTTATTGTTTCAAGGATAGATTGATGTGTTGTTAAATTTACTTCAGGCGCATCCTGATTGTGCCCATAAAGAAGAGCATTTAAATATAAAAGCGTACCACCAACAATAATCGGTTGTCTTTGTTTCATGGTTTCAGCGGATATAATTCTTTTTACATCATTCACAAAATCAGCAACTGTATATACTTCAGGTAGAGATATGTGGTCAATTAAATGATGTGGAAAGCGTTGACGCTCCTCTAATGATGGTTTTGCAGAGCCAATATCAAACCCCCGATAATGCATGACAGAATCCATACTAATGATAGTAGAAGGTCTAAGCTTCGCGATTTCTATCGCTAAATTTGATTTACCTAATGCAGTAGGTCCATAAATAATAATAGGACGCATTAAACGTCTACATATTGGAATAACGTTTCGTCATTTTTTTTCATTAGTAAATCGCTTCGAGCTTGCTCCTCTAATAGACTATGATCATTTTCAAGTAGGTATAGCTTGTCCTCAAGTTGCTTCACAATAACACGTTTTTCATCATTGTGTTGTGTTAACAATTCAACTTTATTTTTTAAATCTGGTAGATCCTGATTATTGATATAAAATACAAACCCCTGTATCAGGAGAATAACAATAAAAAACCATAAGATCATTGCATAGATTAATCTAAACTTCGTCACGATATAACTCCAGATCAAATTTTTCCTCAAGCCATAAGAGTCGATTGTATTTTGCAAGTCGCTCTGAACGACATGGTGCGCCTGCTTTAATACAATGAGCCTGAGTTGCGACCGCTAAATCAGCAATGAACGTATCTTCAGTGTCTCCTGATCGATGGGAAACGATTACTTTAAAATCTTTCTCTTTAGCAAAACGAATGGCATCTAAAGTATCAGTAATAGTACCTACTTGATTAGGCTTTATTAGAATTGCATTTGCTAATTTATTCTCAAACGAATGCTTTAGACGTGGTAGTTGTGTAACAATCAGATCATCCCCAACGATTTTACATGAATTAGGGACCTCTTTTAAAATATACTTCCAACCCTTTTCATCAATATCAGCACATGGATCCTCGATCGAGCTGATGGGATATTTTTTGGTTAAATTCACTAAATAATCAACCCATTTTTTTGTTTCAAATGAACCTGTCTGAGTTTTATATTTGTTAGAATCATAAAATTCAGAAGCTGCAACATCAAGCGCTATGCTCACTTGAGAACCTGGTTGATATCCACATGATTGAATGGCATGTAACAATAGATCAATCACTTTCTCATCAGAATCGAAATTAGGAGCAAAACCGCCTTCATCACCAACTGAAGTGGAATACCCTTTTTGTTTCAATGTATGTTTTAGGTATTGATATATTTCACAACCTGCTCGCATTGCATCAGAAAAATAGTTAAAACCGTGAGGGACAATCATAAACTCTTGAATTGAAAGATTGTTATTTGCGTGAGCACCTCCATTTATTACATTTAGTAATGGGACAGGTAAATGAAATGCTTTTGAAAATGTGATTTTTTGGAACAATTCAATCTTAGATGCATACGCGGTTGCTTTTGCAAAAGCTTTAGATAATGATAAAACAGAATTAGCTCCAACATTTTTAAATTGTTGACATGAATCACTTGCACGTAAAGCATGGTCAAAATCTGCTTGTGTTTTAAATGTTTTATCAATAACACTCTTAGAAATCTCAGATTTAATTTGAATTAATGCCTTTTTGACACCTTTACCGAAAAACTCAACCGGATCATTATCTCTTAGTTCAAATGCTTCAAACTGACCAGTTGATGCACCTGATGGAACCATTGAATAGCCCTTAGATCCACAACTTAGAGTGACCTCTGTTGCGATCGTTGGAAATCCTCTCGAATCAAACACCTGATGACTTTCTATGTTATTTACCTTAAACATCTAAAGTCTCCGTATGCTTTGTAGCCTCAAAAATTTTTATTGCTTGAATTACAAGTGATTCAAGCTTAGTTAAAATAACTGAGTTAGATCCGTCACTTAATGCATTTTTGGGATCAGGATGTGTTTCAACAAAAACACCGTCTGCGCCAGCAGCTATTGCTGAACGTGTCATTAATGGTATAAATTCGGGATTCCCCAAAGAGTTATTTGTACCGCTTCCAGGTAGTTGGATCGAATGACTCGCATCAATGATAACAGGACAATGCGTCAATTCTTTCATTTGATGGATGGAACGCATATCGACTATTAAATTGTTATAGCCAAATGAATTACCTCGTTCACATAACCAAGGCGTTACCTTAGAATATGCTGCTATCTTTTCCACTACATGCTTCATATCCTTTGGAGACAAAAACTGACCTTTCTTGACATTGACAATCTTATTTGTCTTTGCAGCAGCAACTAGTAAATCTGTTTGACGACAAAGAAATGCTGGGATTTGAATGACATCTACTACTTTAGCAACGATATCGGCCTGTTCAGGTAGATGGATATCCGTTAACACTTTTAATTGAAATTGCTCTTTTATCTTATTAAGGATTCTTAGCCCCTCATCAATACCAGGTCCCCTGTAACTAGATAGTGATGTACGATTTGCCTTATCAAATGATGCCTTAAATATGAACTCAACCGGATAACGCTCGGATAAACCCTTGATGCATTCAGCAATTTGAAAAGCAATTGATTGTGATTCGATAACACATGGTCCAGCAATAAACTTAAGCACGCTAAACTCCTTTAAATCTTAACCCTGCCCTCAGTAACGACACAAAAATAGGATGTGGCTCTCTTAGTGTCGATTTTAACTCCGGATGAAATTGACATCCAATAAACCAATTATGCGACGCAATCTCAACAAGTTCAACTAATTCTGGATCATTCTTAGCAACACCTACAATCTTTAATTCCTGTCCATCTAAATGTTGTTTGTAATCCATATTAAATTCATAACGATGACGATGCCGCTCACTACAATGAGTCGAATCATAAATCTTCGAAACATTTGATGATTCCTCAATAAAAATATTGGAGCCTCCTAATCGCAACGTACCGCCCTTCTTTCGAGATGTAGCAGCAATGGGTGTGTTACCCAACATTTCAATCATATGAAATATTGGAGTATCCGTATCCTCGTCGTACTCTGTGCTGGTCGCATTTTTAAAACCCAGAGCATTTTTAAAATACTCTATCAACATAAGCTGCATACCCATACATATACCAATCGTAGGTACATTATTTTCTCTGCAATATTGAATGGTTTTGATCTTACCTTCTGTACCTCTAACTCCAAAACCACCTGGAATAATGACAACGTGAAAACTATCGAGGGCACTTGGATCGTTTAAAATTAATTCTGAGTTTTGAGGAACTAAATTCAATTTGATATTGAGTGCTGTTGCCGCATGAATCAGCGCTTCATGTAGTGACTTGTAAGCGTCATTAAATGAAGTGTATTTACCAACAATTGCTACATTTAATACTTCTTTTGCAGAATCATGCAGATCAATAATTTGATTCCAATTTTTTAAACTAACTCTTTTCTTATCAAGTTTTAACGAATCAATAATCAGACTATGTAGGTGTTGTTCATACAATACTTGAGGCACTCTGTAAATAAAATCTACATCTGGAACACTAATAACACGCTTTTGCTCAACATTAGTAAACAAAGAGATCTTTTGAGTATGTTCTTTTGATAACAACACCTCACATCGACACATTAAAATATCTGGCTGTATACCAATTGAAAGCAATTCTTTCACAGAGTGTTGGGTAGGCTTTGTTTTTACTTCCTTATTTGAAGAAATGATTGGAACACTCGTCATGTGAATAAAAAGTGCATTTTCTGGACCTCTTTTTAATCTTACTTGTCGAATGGCCTCTAAAAAAGGAAGAGATTCAATATCACCAACGGTGCCACCAACCTCACAAATAATAATATCACCTGGTAAATCAAATATCTTTTCTTGTATATGATTTGTTAGATGAGGAATCACCTGTACAGTTTGTCCTAAATAATCACCGTTTCGTTCTTTTTGTGTAACCTCTGTATAAACTAAGCCACTTGTTAAATTATTCTTTCTGGACATTTTTACAGAAGTGAAACGTTCATAATGACCAAGATCTAAATCTGTTTCTGCACCATCATTTGTTACAAAAACTTCACCATGTTCAAAAGGGTTCATTGTACCAGGATCAATATTGAGATAAGGATCTAGTTTTAAAAAATTTATTTTAAATCCAGCTGATTCAAGTAAGTTTCCAATAGAAGCACTTGCAACGCCCTTACCTAATGAAGAAACAACACCACCGGTTACAAATATATATTTTTTCGTATTCATTATTTATCCTTTCGGTTAGGTTGAAAATAAGATTGTATTACAAGTTACACTTATATTTCAATGAAGTAACGTCTGGATCACCTATTTTTTCAACCGAAAGGTTCACTAACTCGTACATTTTGTTCACTTCTTCAATTGTCATTGTTAAACGAAGGGTCTGAGACATCACTTTTTCTTGACCTGTAAATATCGCATTTACCTTCACAACAACATTGCATCCCTTATCAGAATGATTGATTTGTTCAACACCCAATATTGAGCTAGAGATTTTAAGATTATCTTTTGTAATGGAATTAGGATAATCAGACGCTTCAAAATCCTTCATGTATCTCGCCCATAGTTCAGGTTCAAACATTTTTCTATTACTTGCTAATTGTGATGAGTAATTTTTTGCATCCAAGGTATAAAGATTACTAGCTAATTTTTTACTCCATGTACTCACTTCATCCACATCACATGCAAAGGATACACCGAAGACAATAAAAATCAAAAATCGAACCATAATCATGCAACTAACTCCTCTATTGACCAAGAAGGGTCGACAAACTTAGGCAAAATGCCACCTCCACCCTTACTAAGACGATAACCTAAAAAAGCAACCATTGCACCATTATCAGTACATAAGTTAATAGAGGGGGCATAAAGTTTCGCATTATTGTGTTTTGAACAGTCAAATAAACGTTGACGTAGAAATTGATTTGCAGCCACTCCACCTGAAAGTACAACATTCTCATACTCCTGATATTGCAATGCACGATGAAGTTTTGAAACTAAAACATCAGCAATTGCTTCTTGAAGTGCTGCAGAAAGATCATTTGTGGAAGGAGCATGATCTTCCCATGACCTAATAACTGCTGTTTTAAGACCACTAAAACTCATTTTTAGTGATGGGTCTTTAATCATTGGGCGTGGTAACTTCACATTACAAGGATTACCATCTCGTGCAAGTTTTTCGATTATTGGACCACCAGGATAGCCTAACCCCATAACACGTGCACTTTTATCTAAAGCCTCGCCTATGGCATCGTCGATCGTACCACCTTTAAGCTTGCATCGATAATCCTTATCAACATGAATGAAAAATGTGTGTCCACCAGAAACAAGTATTCCTAAATATGGGTAGGATAGTTCTTGATTCTCTAAAAATGCCACCTCTAAATGTGCTAGATGATGATGCACACCGATTACAGGTATTGAAAGAGCTTTTGATAAACCCTGTGCAACGCCAGCTCCCACTAATAATGAACCCACTAGACCAGGACCGGCTGTGTAACTAATTAAATCTATTTGATTAAGGGCTATATTGGCCTCTAAAAGTACAGCATCAATTAAAGCCATAATATTTTTTTGGTGCGCTCTAGAAGCAAGCTCAGGCACGACACCACCATATGGCTTATGAGTATCAATCTGACTTTCAAGTCTATTAACCAATAATCCTTTTTCAGAATCATAAATGCCAATGCCTGTATCATCACAGGATGTTTCAATGCCGAGTACAATCATAACTTTAATATATCATTTTCAAAATTTTTTTGTTGATTTAATCAATAATAGTTGATCCTATTGTATACATTCGTGATAATCTAATCAAATGAGGTTATTGAATGAATAAAGAATTTTTAGATTTTGAAAAAGACTTATCAACAATCTATAAGGATATTCATGTTTTGACAAAAGCGAAAAAATCCGACAATAAGTCGATAGACAAAATTAATTTACTACAAAAAAAGTTTAAAGAACGACAGACAAAAATATATGAAAATCTGTCTTCATGGCAAACATTACAGGTCGCTAGACACCCTGATCGCCCTCATGGAGTTGATTTTGTTGAAAATATTTTTACAGACATCGATGAATTACATGGTGATCGCCAATACAAGGATTGTAGTGCAATTGTTGGGGGTATTGCTCGTTTAAATGATCAACCAATTATGTACTTTGCTCAGGAAAAAGGTAGGGAACTAAATGATAAGCTGTCCCGAAACTGGGGAATGATGAATCCAGAGGGATTTCGTAAAGCACACCGTCTAATGCATATGGCCGAAAAATTTAAACTCCCAATCATTAGCTTTATTGATACACCTGGAGCATATCCTGGTATTGAAGCAGAATCTAATAACCAAAGTGCAGCCATTGCAGAAAATTTATTCAAAATGTCAGCATTAAATGTACCAGTTATTGTAATCATCACAGGAGAAGGTTGTTCAGGAGGCGCTCTCGGCATGGGTATTGGAGATAAAGTGTTAATTCTTCAATACGCAACATTTTCAGTTATATCACCTGAAGGATGCGCATCCATTTTGTGGAGAGATGCCGCAAAAGCTCCAATAGCTTCTGAAGAAATGTGGATGACTGCTCCAAAATTAAAAGAACTAAATGTCATCGATGAAGTTATTAAAGAACCAACAGGTGGAGCACATGATAACTGGGAAAAAACATTTAGCATAACTAAATCATCCATTGTAAAGCATTTAAAACAACTGACCTCATTACCTATTCAAAAAGTTCTTGATGACAGATACAAAAAGCTTATGCTAGATTAAATTTCATGCTTCACACATTAGAACAACAATTAAAACAAAAGTTAATTCGAAATCGTTCAGTAACAATCGCATTTAGTGGTGGGGTTGACTCCACGGCTTTATTGTTAGTTTGTAATGAATTGAAAAAACAAAATATCATTTCCTATTGCAGTGCTATACACATTGATCATTGCCAACCGTATAGTGAAAAAATCTCAAGTCACTGTAAAAAAGTATGTGATAAATTAGATATTCCAATAGCAATACATCAAATCCCTAAAAACACAATAGCTAATGAAACAAATTGGCGTGATGCAAGGTATATATTAATCAGTCAAAAAACACCTCTTCACACACAAATTTTATTAGCACATCATCAAGAAGATCAGGCTGAAACATTTCTTTTACATGCATTTCGTGGCAACGCAACCAGTTTAAAAGGTATGCTTGAAAAAACATGGCTTTTTGACCGCCTATATATTCGACCATTCTTATCTGAACCTAAACAAAACCTTAAAAATTACGTTATTGAACGTAAAATAAAATGGTTAGATGATCCCTCAAACACTGATAACCGTCATCCTCGAAACTTCCTACGTAATGAGATTCTTCCCCTAGTCAAAAGTAAGTGGCCGGAATCGTTACAAGCTCTGGATCATTGTAGGTCACATATTCAGCAATTGAATATTGCTAACAAAAGATACAATCAACTTAATTTTTTAAATAATTGGCTTAAAAAACATCAAGTGTTTTTAGCTAAAAAAGAACTTGAAGAATTATTAGATCAAATGATATGTGCAAAGAGTGATGCAAACCCAACATTCGAATTCAAACACCAAACTATTCTAAGATTTAAACAAAAGCTATATATATTAGATACTTCTAGTTTAGAATGGGAGCCCTTTCACCTAAAAAGAAACACAAAAAAATATATTATTAATCAATATTGGACAATTCAGTGCGAGGTACGTGATTCAAAATTTGACAATAGTTTGAAAGAAAAATCGCTTCAAATAAAATCAAGAAATAAAATCCCTGCTTCAATAATAAATTTGAATGGTTTTTCAAAACGACTAAAAAAATTCTACCAAGACAATGAGATAATGCCTATCATTCGAGACTACTACCCTCTTCTATTTGAAGGGAATTCATTGGTTGGCATAATACATTATAAAAAACCAACAACTATCGATACAATAAAGGGGATTAATCTATCCCTGGAGCCATCATATCCGATAATGAGCGATTTACTACCACAAATGGATTTAGATTGCTTGGCTGATTTGCAATGATTTTTTCAGAAAGCTCTTCCCAATTTTGATTTTGCATTTTCTCATACCAACTTTCAGCGTTCATAGTAGAGTTCATTACAGAAACAACCACACGTAAAAATGTATTCTCAATATCAAATTTCAAGGATATTTTTGAGACATTATCAATAAAATCGTTTAAAACACACTGATCTAATCGATTGAGCATTAAATCTATTTTCAACTTTGATCTTAAATTAAAGAATAATTTTACAAAATCTGCATTCGATGATTGAGTTTTATCAATGCCCTCAATGATATTGATCGAATGCCAATAGTAAGTAACTTGGGATATTTTCTTTGCATCTACTGGATCAACACCCTGTTCAATAAACTCATCGTATACGCTGTTAAAGACAGTTTGGTTACATTCATATTTACAACAGTATTCAAAAACACCCTTTACTTTTTTGACTAAATTATCTAAAGATTCACTATCCATGTCTAAACTGTAGTGTTTAGTCAATAAAAATCGAACAATTCTTCTAAGAAGCCGTCTCATATACTCAAGGGTCTTTGTTACTTGTTCTGCAGTAATTTGATGCTTCACATCCATTAGAAATTGTTTTTGCTTCTCGTATTTAATCAATTGTCTCGCAATCAAATACGCTTGAATAATTTCCTCAAATGACCTACTTGATTCACTTGATAGTTGATGTATGAATGTTACACCTACCTCTCGAATAAAATGATTTGATAACTGAGTGGCAATAATCTGATCCCTTAAGTAATGACTCTCTATTTGATTTTTGAATCGTTTTACAAGTGGAATGGGAAAGCCTTTAAATAAAAAGTCTTCTACAATTTCGCCCTTGATGATAGATGATTTTTCTAACATCCCTTTCAACCATAAAATTGTGTTTGAAAAAATGATTGCAAGCTCTGGGCGTGTAAAATATGTACGAGTTAACAAGCGAGCATCATTGGATATTCCAGATAACTGTCTATCAATGATTTTATGATTTTCAAGCCAATGCAGATAGCTTAAGTAGAGCACCATATTAGATGATAAGTGATATTGTGCGATGCTCAGCGCATGATTTTGTTGGGCATTTCGATTCAAAATATCTACGATGACATCGTCTTGTATTGCTTGCATGATACTATTACGCTCTTCAAACGTAATCGTTTTCTTTTGAATTGCATCATTCAATAAAATTTTTGTATTTACTTCGACATCAGAACAATCGACACCACCTGAATTATCAATAAAATCGGCATTTACAAGTCCACCATGACTCGCAAACTCAACCCGGGCTAATTGTGTCAACCCAAGGTTTCCACCTTCGGTAATGACCTTCGCTCTTACATTAGCAGCATCAACACGGACTGCATCGTTAAATTTATCTCCAACAGAATGATTGGATTGGTCAGATGATTTAATGTAAGTGCCGATGCCACCATTCCATAAGAGTTCTACTTCAGCAAGTAATATTGCCTTTATTAGATCGTTTGGAGATATTGTACGGACTTCAAGTCCAAGCATTTCTCTTGCCTGATCTGATAGTGGAATTAGTTTGGATGTTCTAGAAAAGACACCTCCGCCCTTAGAAATATATCTTTTATTATAATCCGACCAATTAGAACGAGGTAAATTGAATAATCTTTTTCGCTCTAAAAAGCTTTTCTTAGCATTTGGATTAGGATCTAAAAAAATTGATTCATGATTAAACGCAGCAACAAGTTTGATATTCTCTGATAACAGCATTCCATTTCCAAATACATCTCCAGACATATCGCCAATACCAACGACTCTAAAAGGTTGGTTCATATCGATTGATAATGTTTTAAAGAGCCATTTAACTGACTCCCAAGCACCTTTGGCTGTGATACCCAAAACTTTGTGGTCATACCCAAAGCGACCACCAGATGCAAATGCATCATCTAACCAAAAATCATATCCCCTTGCGACAATATTGGCAGTATCTGAAAACGTAGCCGTTCCTTTATCTGCGGCTACAACGAAATATGGGTCATCACCATCGTAACACCTTAAACCTTTTGGTTTAATGATTTCACTATCAATAACATTGTCGCAGATCGATAACAATGCACCAATAAATTGTTTATACGCAACAATACCAAGTTTTTGTAATTGCTCATAATCAAGCGTTGAGCTTTTTAAAACAAAACCGCCTTTTGCCCCGGCTGGAACAATAATCGCATTTTTCACTCTTTGCGCGCTCATAAGATCTAATACTTCAGTTCTGAAATCATCTCGACGATTTGACCAACGTAATCCACCTCGAGCCACTTTACCTGATCTAAGATGAATGCCCTCAAATGTAACAGCATATACAAACGCATCAAATTCAGGACGCGGAACGGGCATACTCGGCACTTTATTGCTCATTAATTTGATGC
>MDTB01076093.1_pt1 | contig 18044 bp, 23 predicted proteins | sample 811161 | NCBI WGS metagenome assembly MDTB01 (sample SAMN05326650, study PRJNA326480) | marine metagenome | isolation source: seawater | place: Mediterranean Sea | collected 2009
AGTCGATCTCCAGTATTACGTCGTTACCAATTCCTAGCTGACTTTGCACCCAGAGTTTTGATGTCCCATAAAAGTGATCGAAAACTCTCGCCGATTCAAGGAATTCCCCTCCGGTAACCATTTCCTCAAAAACCGAATTACCTACAAAATGATAGTTGTCACCCTCAGTTTCTCCTGGTCTAGGTGGTCTGGTGGTGTGCGAAATCGACAATCTAAGCTTGTCGTCTTTTTCCACTAATGCTTTAACCAGAGACGTTTTACCTGCTCCGCTAGGGGCTGAGACTATGAAAAGTGATCCGTTGGCGTTTACCATGATAAGCTGATACTACTCGATATTTTGCACTTGTTCTCGCATTTGCTCGATTAAAACCTTTAATTCCACTGTTTGAAGAGAAATATCTTTACTTATAGTTTTCGAGGCTATGGTATTTGCTTCTCTATTAAGCTCCTGCATTAAAAAGTCCAATTTTCGTCCACAAGGCTCATTAAGATAAAGTATTCGCCTTATTTCTTTAGAATGAACTACTAAACGATCGATTTCTTCATCGATATCCGATTTTAGTAGCAGCAAAACCAACTCTTGTTCCAACCGATCAGGGTTTGACTGAATGTCAAGGACATCGATTTTTGATAGCAGTCTTGATTTTTGATTCTTCTGGGCAGTATTTAAGTGGTAATTTAGTTTTTCGCAGATTGCCTTGACATTTTCCAATCTGTCACAAATTAAAACACCTAGTTTTTCTCCCTCGATCAGCCTATTTTCAATCAGTTTTTCATTACATGCTTTATAAGTTTCAATTACGCGCATTTTGAGTTCGCTGGGAATCTTCAACGGGATTTCTTGTAAAACACCTGGGAACTGAAGAAGTCTCGTTGCCTCGTAGTTCTCGCAGGAAACTTTATTAGATATTAAATTGCAAGCGTCTAGGATTTGGTCCAGTCGTTTTTCGTTTACCGAAAGCTTATTTTCTAAATGTCCCTCCATATTTAGACGTACGACATAGTCAATTTTACCTCGACTCAATCTCTCGCCACTGATTTCTCTGAGCTTCGGCTCTAAATCGCGCAAGCACGATGGTAGCTTCAGGTTGATATCTAGGTAGCGCGAATTGACGGATCGAACTTCAATGGTGATTTCTCCTAGGTCAGAGTTGTGTGTAACGTTCGCGAAGCCTGTCATACTTTTAGGTAAATGCAATGAAACCTCCGTTAAGCTAGTCTTTACGATAAGTTTAGCAGCTTGGAGAAAAGCGTCCCAGCGTGCTTTAATAAATGGAAATTCTTCATGATGAGATCTTTTATGGTTCGTGCTGGTGATCGAAGGGAAAATCAACTTCGCAAAGTTGAAATAGAACGACATTTTATACCCTCAGCAGAAGGTTCGGTTTTGGTATCTTTTGGCCGCACAAGAATTATCTGCACGGCTTCGATAGAGAACTCGGTTCCAAGATTTTTAAAAGGAAATGGCAGGGGTTGGGTAACAGCTGAGTATGGAATGTTACCGAGATCTACTAGTGAACGAATGAGCCGAGAGGCTTACACAGGTAAGCAGAGCGGCAGAACGGTAGAGATTCAGAGGCTCATAGGGCGTTCGCTCCGCGCAGCTGTTGATCTGGAAAAACTTGGGGAGCGCACCATTCGATTAGATTGTGATGTGATTCAGGCAGATGGTGGGACTAGAACAGCCGCAATAACTGGCGCTTGCGTGGCTATGGCTGATGCTATAAATGATCTAAAAATCAGCGGCATATTAGATGAAAATCCTCTAAAAGAGCTTGTGGCGGCGGTATCAGTGGGACTTTATAAAAATGTTGTTGTACTTGATTTGGATTATTCCGAGGATTCTGGCGCCGATTCAGATTTGAATATAGTAATGACAGAAGGCGGTGGATTCGTAGAAATTCAAGGCACCGCAGAGGCCCGTATTTTTGATCGAAGGCAGCTCGATGAGATGTTAGATTTGGCCTCTAAGGGTATAGCAAGCCTAATCAGCGTTCAACGAGAGGCGCTCGTTAAATAATAAGTTATATTTAGAAGCAAAAGGATTTATCCCTCTAAATCAAAGTCATTTGGTTCTTCTTGCCCTTTAACAAGAACATTTTTGGAGCTGATTTTTACTGGCATGCTTGACTGAAAGCTGTACTATATTTGAATTACAAACGTGCTTCTTCTTTGGATATTGGAGCCCTAATGTGTTCAACTCTTATAAGGTTTGAGATCTGAATTGAAAACATATAAGCAACGCTTCATTGAATTATCGCGAAATTGTGAGGCGTTAAGCTTTGGCAGTTTTACCTTAAAATCAGGCAGGAACAGCCCATATTTTTTTAATGCAGGTAAGTTTTCGTCTGGAGAATCCTTAGCCGAAGTGGGCCGATGCTATGCACAGTGCATAGTCGATTCGGGCTTGAAATTCGATATGTTGCTTGGCCCAGCATACAAAGGAATACCTTTGGTAACGGCCACTTCAATAGCTCTATTTGAGGAACACAAGATTAACGTCCCAATCGCTTACAATAGAAAAGAGCATAAAACTCACGGAGAAGGTGGTGCGTTAGTGGGCTCCCCCCTTATTGGTAAGGTGCTCGTAATCGACGATGTCATTACGGCGGGTACTGCGGTGAGAGAAACTCTGCGCCTCATCTCTGATGCAAAAGCAGATTTAGCCGGCGTGGCGCTGGGAATAGACCGCGAGGAACGCGGAATTGGTGATAAATCTGCGGTACAGGAAATAGAAAAAGATTTTAAAACTGAAGTACTAAAGATGGTAGGTTTGGGAGATTTAGTGGACTATTTAGAGAAGACTGAGACCGCAGATAAACAATATCTATCACAAATGCAAGGCTACAGAGCTCGTTATGGGATTGCCAAACCTACTTGACCGTTAATGCTAGTCTAGCTTCATCTTTCTATTTGTGTTCAGCCGTCTTGCAAAAAAAGTTTCCAATGATCAATTCCCACTGAAGGTCCCAGTCCTTGGAGGGCAGGTTCGCAAAATCAGATCTAACAAATTGGCTAATCCTTCCTTCGACAATCGCCAAAAGAAGGTTTGTGGCGACAATTAGAGGAATTCTTGTCCTCTTACCTTCCTTTGGTTCAGCCTCACGAAAAATCTGTCGCAGCTGTGTATCGATTCTGTCGAAAAACTGGCTAGCGCGCCGATGAAGCCGCATATCTTCCCCAACCAAGGCTTCTCTAGATAATACCCTTGAAATACCCGGATTTTTCTCGGAAAAAACTAAAATGCTAGTTAAAATATTTTTGCATTTAGTTTCACAGTTAGTATCACTATGGCAGATTTGTGCTATTAGGCCGAAAATAGTCTCTTCGGCGAAGACTATTAGCTCCTCGAACATTTTTGCTTTACTGGGGAAATGTCTGTAGAGAGCCGCTTCAGAGACACCCACTTTATAGGCCAAAGATGCAGTAGTAATCTTCTGGCCTCTGTCGGACTCCAGCATTTGTGCAAGAGATTGCAGAATCTCTTGCCTTCTCTGACTTTTTCTTCTTGGCATTAGGATGGGCGCTCCAAAACACAATCTGATCGTAGCCGCTTAACATGGCTGCGGCAAACACTTTTATGTTGGTAAGCTACTATTCTGTTTCAAAACTAATTGTTATTACGGTTACTAATCAGCGTGCCCACTCCTTCGCTGGTAAAAATTTCTAGAAGCACTGCGTGCGGGACTCGTCCGTCAAGGATATGGGCACTAGTAACTCCAGAATTAATCGCATCGGTAGCGCACTTTACCTTGGGTAGCATTCCTTCAGTAATTGTTCCGTCACCGACTAGCGCTTTAACATCCTTGACGCTAAGGCCCGACAATAGCGATCCTTTTTTATCTAGAAGCCCTTTTGTATTGGTAAGAAGAATTAACTTTTCTGCTTCCATCACTGACGCAAGTTTACCAGCCACCAAATCGGCGTTGATGTTATAGGTGTTGCCGGCGGAGTCCACACCTATCGGCGCTATAATTGGTATAAAGTGGCTATCAACCATCGCATTTAGAATGGCGGTATCTATTTGCTCTACTTCTCCAACACAGCTCATGTCAGATAATTTGTCATTTTCTGCATGCAAATATGAGTGATCAACTTGGACAGGTTTCGCTCTAATTAGTTGTCCATCCTTACCCGTGAGTCCAACAGCACTGCCTCCACTTCTGTTGATACTCGAAACAATTTCAGCGTTTACACTTCCTCCAAGAACCATTTCTACCACTTTCATTGTTTCTTTGTCGGTTACGCGATGGCCATCAATAAATTTAGTGGGGATATTAAGGCGAGCTAAAAGATCGCCGATTTGAGGACCACCACCATGAACAACGATAGGATTCATACCAACGAGTTTCATTAAAACAATATCACGAGCGAAACTCTCAAAAAGTGTCGTATCTCTCATGGCGCTTCCACCAAGCTTTACAACAAAGGTTTTTTTTGTGAACTGTTGTATGTAGGGTAGAGCTTCCGTCAGTACTCGCGCAATATCGAGTGCCTCGGCTTTAGTGAGCGACATCGGTATCAAATCCTATAATTTTCCAAGTAAAGATTATAATATGTAGTACTCCAAAGAACTTAAATCTGAACTGTTAATTTTCCTAACTCCTATTTTCGTGATAGATCAGGGCAAGGCGATTAATTATCTGCTTTGATATAATAGCTTTACTGGCCTGTTCGAGTTTTTCGTTTCCATTAGCCCAAAGTAACAACACCTCGTTATGATCGCTGTCAAAACCTATTTTTGGATCGGAGACGTCATTAGCAACGATCAAATCGAGCTTCTTTTTTAACAGCTTCTGTTGAGCATTTTCCATTAAATTAGTCGTCTCAGCGGCAAAGCCAACGGAGAATATTTGTTTAAACTGAGCAGTAATATTGGATAAGATGTCCGGATTTCGCATCATTTCCATATTTAAGGTGGCATCATTCTTCTTTATTTTTTGAGGCTCTCGACGTCTGGGTCTGTAGTCCGCGACCGCTGCGCAGCAAATGAAGATATCACACAAAGACGCCTGCTCAACGCAAGCTTCGAGCATATCTTGTGCTGTTTCTATATCATGTCGAACAACGTATTTTGGAGTGAGAAGACTTACTGGGCCTGTTACTAAAGTGACCTCTGCTCCTGCAGAGCGAGCTGCCTCGGCAAGTGCAAAACCCATTTTCCCTGAACTGTAATTTGACAGATACCTTATTGGATCAAGTGGTTCACGAGTAGGTCCGGCAGTGAGTAAAACTTTGGTTCCTGAAAGTGAGCCAGATGAGAACAAGGTATTTGCAATGGAAATTATTTGGTTAGTCTCTGCCATCCGACCGGGTCCAGTCTCTCCACAAGCTTGTTTACCATCTTCGGGGGCTAAAACATGATGCCCCATTAACTTTAATTCGGAGATATTCTTTTGGGTAGCACGGTTAAGCCACATTTGATGATTCATTGCAGGGGCTATTAAGATATCCGCAGATGTAGCCAAGCAGACGGCAGTCAGCAAGTCATCAGCGCGACCATGAGATAGTTTAGCAATTAGGTTTGCGCTCGCTGGAGCTATTATTAGAATATCGGCCCAGCGCGCCAGTTCAATATGGCTCATGGCTCTTTCAGAAGCCTCATCTAACAGTTCAGTATGTACAGGATTTCCAGAGAGTGCCTGCATTGTCAGTGGAGTAATGAACTCTATAGAGCTTTTAGTCATGACCACTTTCACAGAGGCTCCGGAATCTTGAAGTCGTCTAATTAGTTCCGCAGATTTATACGCAGCAATACTGCCACTAACTCCTAACACTATATTTTTATTCGATAAATTTGACATGGCTTCTCAACAGAAACTTTACTCGTCTTGTGAAGACACCATAATAGCATTTTATGGGTTTAAAAATGCTTCGCTTGTTGCCATAACTAAGCTCTTTTGATATAACGACGCGCCACTCGTTTAGGAATTAAGCTTATTAATTTGCGTGGTGTGTTACGCAAGCGAAAACTTTTGTGCCAATTGGAGGAGCATTATGTCTAGAGTTTGTCAGGTAACAGGGAAACGGCCGCTTGCAGGTAACAATGTCTCCCATGCTAAAAACCGTACTCGCAGGAGATTTTTGCCCAATTTGCATACTCATCGATTTTGGGTAGATTCCGAAAAGCGATATGTCAAGTTAAGAGTTTCCAGCAAAGGTATGAGGATCATTGATAAAAAAGGCATTGATCAGGTATTGTCAGATATTCGACGTGACGGCGATATAATTTAAGCAACTCTATTTTAGTGAGAATATAGATAATGAGAGAGAAAATTAGAATGAACTCGACAGCAGGGACAGGGCATTTTTATACTACGGATAAAAATAAACGTTCTACACCTGATAAGCTAGAAATGAAAAAATTTGATCCCGTTGTCAGAAAGCATGTCCTTTATAAAGAAGGAAAAATAAAATAATTCCTCGTGATTGAACTTTTCATTTTATAAAAATGTTCTAGCGTATTAAAATAGATCCTTCGCATATTCCACAAGACTCTAAAAGATGCCTGAGTTGCCTGAGGTTGAAACCACCAGACGAGGTATCACTAGTCAGATATCGGGATGCGCATTTGAAAAGATTATTATCAGGAATGCGTCGCTTCGATGGCCTGTTCCCCTTTCTTTAAAAAGTCGATTAAAAGGTCAAACAGTTAAGACGATAGAGCGCCGCGGTAAATACCTGCTGCTTCGCTGCACCGCCGGAACTTTAATGATCCACTTAGGCATGTCTGGGTCGCTGAGGCTGGCCCCGTTGCGTGAAGCACCAATGAAGCATGATCATATTGATTTGATTTTTAATTCCAGTTATTTGCTGCGTTATCATGATCCAAGAAGGTTTGGCAGCTTTCATTGGATTAAGCGCGGCGAGGAACACCCTCTTTTAGCTTCTTTGGGTCCAGAACCTCTCTCAAAACAATTTGATGGTGACTATCTTTTTGAAAAATCACGGGGACGTTATATATCAGTGAAGCAATTAATCATGGATGGGAAAATTGTTGTCGGAGTAGGCAATATCTATGCAAGCGAAGCGCTTTTTTTAAGCGGCATCAGGCCTGGAAATGCGAGTAAAAGAATTTCACGCGCCCGTTACTGGAAGTTAGTTGACGCCATAAAATTTGTACTTGAGCGGGCTATTGAGCAAGGTGGAACTACATTGAGAGACTACGTTGGGGCGTCAGGTTTGCCGGGTTATTTTTCTGTGAAACTTAACGTTTACGGACGGGAGGGGGAAAAATGTAATCAGTGCGCCGCTATCATTCGTTCCAAAGTATTGGCTCAGAGGACAAGCTTTTATTGCCCTACTTGTCAGGGGTGAAAGTTCCCATTTCGCTAAAACTTGTTCTTAAGAGCATTAGCAACGTTTACCGGTACAAATTGAGTCACATCACCCCCGAGTTCCGCAATTTCACGAACTAAGCTTGAGGAGATATAAGATAAATGTTCCGAAGGCGTGAGGAAAACACTTTCAAACTCTGGATACATCGCCCTATTCATGTTTGCTAATTGAAATTCGTATTCAAAGTCCGCAACCGCTCTAAGCCCTCTTAGGACGCAACCCGTATTTTGATTGCGAGCAAAGTCGATTAATAACCCTGAAAATCCTGTGACTGTGACATTATCCAAATGGGACAGCGCCTCTTCACTTAGGCTTATCCGTTCATCTAACGTAAAAAAAGGTGTTTTTTTTGGGCTATGAGCGATCGCAAAAACTACTTGGTCAAACAAGCGTGCGGCTCGTTCTGCCAAATCTACATGTCCATTGGTCACTGGGTCAAACGTTCCTGGATAGATAACAGATTTTTTTTTCACCTTTCGCTTCCTCGTCAATTTCGCGAGTTTTTGCTTAGCCGCGTCGCTACGCAAGGCACAGTATACCTCTTAATCTTGGGAATTTAGATACAGGTAGTATTTAACTGCACCTGTTTGTTTTTCTCGATATATTTTCCAACATGGTGGAATGTAATTTGGCGTATCAGATGAGGGAAATTCTAAATATATCATTCCTCCGGGCGCAACTAGATTTTTACGTGCGAGATCTCTGCAAGCTTGATTAAGTAATCCAGCGTTAAAAGGCGGATCAACGAATACGATATCATAGCGTCTATGACTTAAAGATAAAAAATCAGCGACATCTTTTAAATGAACTGTGCAAAAGTTAGTTACACACAGCTCTTCTAGGTATAGCTCTAATGCTCCAGTACATGAGCTAGATTTGTCTACAAAATCGCAGTAGCTCGCTCCCCTGGAAAGTGCTTCTAGACCGAGCGAGCCCGTGCCACAAAATAAATCAAGACACCTCGACTGGGGAACATGGGAATCTAACCAGTTAAAAAGGGTTTCTCTGACAATTTCTTTGGTGGGTCGTAACCCATTTCCTAATTCAAATGGAATTTTTCGGCCGCGCCATTTGCCACCAATTATGCGTAATTTTCTTTTCAAATTTTTTAGGCGATTGTTATTTCTCATTTATTTAGCACTTATTGAGATGTTAGGATGTGATTTCTCGGTCGAACATCTAAGTTTACCATGTCAGTCTAAGAATCCTTCAAATCATCTCGGATTGAGGAATGAAAACTGTGGAAAAAACACCTATTAACACTAATTCAAGAAGCTCTATGTTTAGAAAACTTCAAGAAGGCTTAAAAAAGTCAGGAAAAAAATTTAAATTATCCCCTAGCCTGAGGATAACGGATAACGATATCGCACCAGAGATACTCCAGGAAATAGAGGCGCAACTACTATCTTGTGATGTAGGATTGGAGGCAACCAATGAAATTCTAGGGAATTTAATTTCCCGACAGTCGAAAACGAGGATTAGCTCGCCAGAACAGTTAAGAATTGCCCTCAGGGAGGATTTAATTAAAATTCTCGCTCCGGTGCAGTTACCAATGGAGTTAAGTCCAGACAAAACCTTCGTGATTTTAATGGTGGGTACAAATGGAGCTGGAAAAACCACCACTGTGGGCAAGTTAGCAAGGTATTTTTTATCACAGAATTTAAAAGTTATGCTTGCAGCCGGAGATACCTTCCGCGCCGCAGCGATAGAGCAGTTACATGACTGGGGAAAAAGAAACTCTGTACCGGTAATTTCTCAACATCAAGGAGCAGATAGTGCTTCCGTCATTTATGACGCATTGGTATCCGCGCGAGCACGCGGAATCGATGTTCTTCTGGCGGATACGGCTGGTCGACTGCACAATCAAGAGCATTTAATGGAGGAATTAAAAAAAATCATCCGGGTTATTAGGAAACTTGATGAGCATGCTCCTCATGAGATAATGCTTGTCTTAGATGCTGGAATCGGCCAAAACGGTTTACTCCAAGCGGAAGAGTTTAAGGATGCAGTGGGAGTGACTGGTTTAACATTGACAAAACTAGACGGGACGGCAAAGGGAGGCTTGATATTCGCTTTGGCAAAAAAGCTAGGCTTGCCTATTCGATATATAGGTATTGGCGAATCGTCAGATGATCTGCAGCCGTTTCTCGCAACAGAGTTCGTAGATGCGCTTCTTGAAACCGAATCGACTTAGGCGTGATAAAATTAGAACATGTGGTCAAGCGCTACCACGGCCAACGAGATGCCTTAAGTAGAGTATCTCTAGTTATTAATACATCCGAGATGGTTTTTGTGGCAGGCCATTCTGGTGCTGGGAAAAGTACTTTACTCAGATTAATCATGCTTTTAGAGCGACCAACCAGAGGTCGGATAACAGTAAATGATATCGATTTACAATCTATTAGTGGTGCAGGAATAGCGCAATACAGACGTAGAATTGGTATGGTCTTTCAGGATCATCGCTTACTCTTTGACCGGTCAGTAATTGAAAATGTACTTCTTCCCCTGACTATTTTAGGAACAGAGCGAAAGGAAGCCTTTCGTCGAGCTAGGGCAGCTTTGGATAAGGTTCGTCTTTTAACAAGAGAGCGAGCGATGCCAAAAGAACTTTCTGCCGGAGAGCAGCAGCGTGTTGGGATTGCGAGAGCTGTCGTTACCCGACCAAGCATTTTGCTAGCAGACGAGCCCACTGGAAATCTAGATCCTAATCTTTCGAGAGAGGTAATGTTATTATTTGATGAATTTAATCGTGTAGGAGTCACCGTCGTGGTCGTTAGTCACGATCTGAGTTTGATTTCTCAGCTAGGGCATAGACAAATTCGTCTCGAAGAAGGCGGTTTGATTTAGTGTGGTTGTTTTTTAACAGTAATTCAGAAGTAATTTGAAGATTTTCTAAAAATGCTCCGCCTAAAATTTAACAACTGGATTTTTCACCATAGAATTTCATCGGCGGAGAGCTTGTCCAGGGTACTATCGAGGCCTTTTGGTAGCTTTATCATCTGTTGTTTGATTGCTATGACCTTAGCTTTTCCAATTAGCGGCAGCCTCCTTGTTAAAAACTTAGAATCGTTGATTAGTAAAGTAATTTACGAACCTAGTCTTTCAGTATTTTTAGATGATCAAATACCGGAATCAAAAGGGCGACAAATAGCCGAATCAATCAGGAATTGGGAGCAAATAAAGGATCTTGAATTTTTAACTGCGGAAAGTGCATTACTAAAGCTAGGCGAGGATAGTGGATTCGGGGATTTACTACTAAGGTTAGACACAAACCCTATTCCTGCAACACTACTTTTAACGCTTGATTCATATCTATCCTATGAAGATTCTGAGGCACTTGGTTCTCAATTGCTGGCGATCCCTGAGATATCCAATGTAATTATTGATCATGCGTGGCTGGAACGGCTCAAGAATTTCCTAGCTCTTGGGTACAGAATTATTTTTCTTTTAACTATTTCTCTGGGTTTGGCCGCCGCTATTGTAATCTCAAGTATGGTCAAATTGGCGATCGAGAATCGTCGTGAAGAGATTGTTGTAATTAAACTGGTGGGTGGGAGCGATGCATTTTTACGCCGACCCTTTCTATATATGGGTCTGTGGTATGGTTTTGGTGGTGGGGTTTTAGCTTCGAATCTGGTGATTTTCGCCGAGGCCCTTGTAATATCTCAGGTGGATACCCTTATGTTGTCTTATCAAAGTGAATACAAGTTTATAAGTTTGAGAGTAGTGGAGGCGGTAAATATCGCTGCCTTGGGGGGTGTTTTAGGGATTTTAGGGGCTTGGGGCGCAGTTATTAGACATATTCCGCAGATTGAGCCATAACAGTCAACCAAGCGTATAATACTACGGTTAAGATCATGAATTAGCACTCTCAAGGAAAGAGTGCTAATATTAAGGCAAACTCTAATGAAATTAGGTACATAGAATGAATTGGCATCAACATCTGATGGTCCCGGGAGCGAATTTAGGCGCGTACGTTCAGGCAGTAAGCGGGATACCAATTTTAAGTTTAGAAGAGGAACGAGATTTAACTAAGCGGTTATTTTATGAAGGAGATGTGGCTGCGGCTCGAGAACTAGTTATGTCTCACCTCAGATTTGTAGTTCACATCGCTAAGAGTTATTCAGGCTACGGGCTTTCTGAAAGTGACTTAATTCAAGAGGGCAACGTGGGTTTAATGAAAGCAGTAAAGAGATTTAATCCAGAAAAGGGAGTGAGATTAGTTTCTTTTGCCGTGCACTGGATTAAGGCAGAAATGCATGAATTCATTTTACGCAACTGGCGCATCGTCAAGGTGGCTACGACTAAGCCTCAAAGGAAGCTATTTTTTAATCTAAGGCGAATGAAACAGACTTTATCTTGGCTCTCTGTCGAAGAAGCTACGATGGTGGCGAAAGACTTGGGAGTAGAGGTAGATGAAGTGTTTAAAATGGAATCTCGTCTAAGCGGTACTGATATTGCGTTCGATGTTCCATCACATTCTGACGACAGCGATGCGGCTATTGCCCCACAGCTCTACTTAGAGGACCACAGGGGAGATCCAGCGAAATTGTTAGAATCGTCTGATCTGAGCAACTCAAAGAAAGAGGCTCTTCACCTTGCTCTCAACGAACTGGACGAGAGAAGCAGGGACATACTCGTTAAAAGGTGGCTAAACGAACCTAAGGCGACCCTTCATAAGCTAGCGTCAGAGTATGGGGTCTCAGCAGAACGTATACGACAACTTGAAAAACTGGCGATAGAAAAAGTTCGGCAAAAAATCTTGGCTTTAAATTAGCTAGAAACCCACTATTTCTTTGAATTATAGCAAAGTATTTTTATCTTTTGCCTCCCTGAGTGGAATGGTGGCCGTAGCAGCAGGAGCCTTTATGGCTCACGGTCTTCCGGAAGATACTGATCAGCGGACACTGGATTTGTTTAGGGTTGCACTTGACTATCAATTCTATAACAGTGTTGCACTTATGGTAATAGGATTTATATGTAGGCAAATTAAAGACTCTAACAAAATGCTCGAACTAGCAGGTTTCTCTCTCTCTTTTGGCATGATTTTTTTTTGCGGATCTTTATATCTGCAAATACTCACTGATATAGCTGTACCAAATATTTTAACTCCCTTTGGCGGATTACTGCTGATCCTTGGATGGGCAGGTCTTTTTCTCGCCAGCCTATTGCAGCAAGAGCCAGATTAGTAATTGTGGCCTCTCCCCTAGAAGACAAGCCTATAAGAAGTTATGTCCTTCGTTCTGGTCGTATAACTAATGCCCAACAGAGAGCAATTGACGAGCACTGGCCCAAATGGGGTCTAGATCCTTCAAACGGGACTTTAAGTCCGGAGAAGGTGTTTGAAAGAGAATCAGAGACGGTTTTAGAGATTGGTTTCGGCATGGGTGAATCGCTAATTCAATTAGCAAGTCAGGAGCCCGATATAAATTTCATTGGAGTGGAGGTGCACTCGGCTGGTATTGGTCGGCTTTTAAGAGAAATTGTTAGTCGAGATCTAAAGAACATAAGAATATTCTGGCATGATGCGGTAGAGGTGATAGAAAAATGCATACCTTTCGCGTCTATCAGTGCGGCAAATATTTTTTTCCCAGACCCTTGGCATAAAAAGAAACATAATAAGCGGCGTCTGATTAAACCTCAGTTCATCGGTAGCATTAATAAAATACTTTATAAGGGAGGTAGGCTTCATCTTGCAACAGATTGCTGGCATTACGCGGAGCAAATGATGGAGGTCATGTCCACATCTGAAAACTGGGAGAACGTTTACGGAGCAAATAATTTTGCTAACCCCGACCATGGTCGACCGGAGACAAAGTTCGAACTACGTGGTGTACGGTTGGGACATAAAATCTGGGATCTTGTTTTCATCCGAGTATAATAAAACAACTAATCAGTCATAAATTTCTGTATTACTTCGTTAAGGTAACGCTGTCCCAAAAGTGTGGCCTTATAGCCGCTGCTACTTTTTAAAATCAATCCTTGATTGCATAGTGCCGTGATTTCAGGTTCCAGCGCGTTAGGACTAAAAGATGTTGAATCTGAAAACTCCGCGAAAGTAAAACCCTCTGTAAGCCGAAAAGCATTTAACACAAAATCCAATACAGTCTCCTTTCTGGAGAGCTTAACTTCGTTTATGCGAGGCGCATATGGTCTAGCGGAAAGATAGTCTTCAGGCTTTCTGGTTTTTGAGTACCTAGTGATCGATCCATCCTGACGGGTTATTTTGCTATGTGCACCCGCACCGATTCCTAGATAGTCACCGAATCGCCAATAGTTGAGATTATGTTCGCACTGACGTCCTAGACTAGAAAATGCAGAAATCTCGTATCGAGAAAACCCATTTTTTAGCAGGAAGGCTAGGCCATTTTCATGTATATTTTCGAGAACATTCTCATCCGGTAAGTTTGGAGGGTCTGAGTAGAACTTAGTATTTGGCTCAATTGTGAGCTCGTACCATGAAATATGCTGTGGCTTCAATGATACTGCTGCAATTAGATCCTCCATTGCTTGCTCCTCACTTTGATTGGGAAGTCCATACATAAGATCTATATTTATGTTCGAAAAGCCTGCAGATTGTGCCAATTTTACGGCTAAAATGCTGTCTTTACCGCTATGGATCCGACCGAGACGAAGTAAATTTTTGTCACTGAAGCTTTGTACGCCAATAGAAACACGGTTGATTCCTGCGCGAATAAATCCGAGGAACTTTTTTGCGTCAGCACTAGCTGGATTGACTTCTAGAGTAACCTCGATATCCGGTTTTACAAATAAATTTTTCTCGATCTCTTTAAGCAGCCGTTCCAGCGTTTTGGCGCTAAATAGGCTAGGGGTTCCTCCTCCAATGAATATACTCCCTAACTGTCGAGATGGGAGGTTTTTAGCTTCCATTTGAAGGTCTAATATCAGGCATTCTAAATAATCGTTCTCAGGAATTTTTGACGAAGCATGTGAGTTGAAGTCGCAGTAAGGACATTTCCTCTCACACCAAGGTATATGGATATATAAAGCAATAGGTGGATATGACACTAGATTTTTTTTCTAAGTTCAGTCAGTAGTAAAAAACTAGCTTTAGCTCGATGGCTAATAACATTTTTTTGTTCCGGCTTCAGATCAGCGGCGCTGCAGTTATGAGAACTCACAAAAAATAAAGGATCGTAACCAAATCCGTTTTCCCCAGACGCCTTTTTTAGTATCCGTCCCTCCCATTGAGCGTTACACACCAGAGGGTCAGACTCATTATGGTAAGTTAGAAAAGCGATAGAACAGCAAAATCTAGCAGTGCGAAATTCGTCGGGGACTCCTGACAATGCTCTGAGCAATTTTGAATTATTATCGATATCTTTCCCGCTATTTGAAAAGCGAGCGGATCGTATTCCAGGGCGACCACCAAGGTAATCTACTTCTAGCCCTGAATCGTCCGCTATAGCCGGAAGCCCCGTATGCTTAGACGCAGCGCGAGCCTTGATAACTGCGTTTTCGTCAAATGTCGATCCTGTCTCTTTTATCATAAGAGGCTCAAAATCAGACAAGGGTAATAAAATCCAAGAGAGTGGCGCTAAAGTCCGCCGTAGTTCATAGATTTTTCCCTGATTCCCACTTGCAATAACAGCCTGCATGGTAATTTGCCGATTTAATTAATATAAAGTTGTTGCTTAAATTTAAATTGATATTTCTGTTTGGAGCCTTCTGGTGAAAAATCGAGCTCGAAAAAACGCCATTCTTCGTTGATAAATTTAAACCGAGCGATGTAATATATAGCGCCAGATTCCTTTATCATAGTGAAATTTAAATCCTGATTTTGAATCAAATCCCATGTTCGACCTGATAGCTCCATTCCGACCGATGCCGAATTTTCTGCAAAGAGCTCTCTTAGTGAAAGATTTAGAATTGCATGCCTTTCCCCTCGTGTAATTCCATATTTCTCCGCAACGGAGGCAGACAAAAAAGTAGTATTAACCACACTATAGTGAAGTTCGAAATTATCAAACCGTTCACTTCTTTCTGCGGCTGTAAGTTGAACTACTAAGAGAAGGCCGATAAGGCTAAGCGGTTTGATAATTTCAAGCTGCAAGTCGATAGATCGCTGTGAGAGCAAATAGATTTGGCCATAAGCTAGCTAAAAACGAAGAAAACTTACTTCCCGCAATCATCGATTTGGATTTAATAGTGATGTCTCTCGAAGCGCAAAGCTTTTCGAAATCCTTTACCGTGCAGAAGTGGATGTTAGGTGTATTGTACCAGTCGTAGGGTAAAAATCGAGACACTGGCATTCGACCTTGAAAAGCAAGATAAAGTCGACATCGCCAATGTCCAAAATTAGGAAAGGTCACGATACCCTCTTTACCTATGCGCAACATTTCCATCAATACCTTGTCCGGGAAGTGAACCACTTGAATAGCATGAGCCATTACCACAGTATCAAAACTCAGGTTCGAAAAATTTGATAACCCTTCATCTACATCTTGCTGGATTACGCTTATACCCTTGCCAATAGCGCGCAATATGTCATCCTGATTTATCTCGATACCCACTCCTTCAATCGCCGACTTTTTTTTCAATTCATTTAGAAATTCTCCATCACCGCAGCCTAGATCTAGCACTCTAGTCCCAGACTTAATCCAGCTTAAAATTTGTGTCAGATCTTGTCTCATGAGTTTAAACTGATCTCTATCCCATCCATATAGGCTGACATAGTTTGAAAATATTTTGGTATTGGTAAAAGAAAAGCGTCATGGCCCTCATCTGCTTGAATTTCTAGATAGGTGACATTTTGCTTGGCTGCTATCAATGCCTCCACAATTTCTCGTGAGCGCGAGGGGGAGAAGCGCCAATCCGTGGTAAATGAAACTATCAGGAATTTACACTTCGCAGCAGAAAATGCTTCAACAGCGTTATCATTATAGTCTCTGGCTAGATCAAATAAATCCAGCGCACGTGTCATAAGAATATATGAATTCGCATCGAACTGCCCAGAGAATCTTCGACCTTGATATCTTAGATAACTTTCCACTTGAAACTCTATGGTATCCGAAAGGTTGTCGTCAAAACTCCCGGACCTAAGTTCTCGACCAAATTTCGAAGCCATCGCGTCATCTGAGAGGTAGGTCACATGCCCGATCATTCGAGCTAGTGCTAGGCCTGTTTCAGGAGCGGACTTCATATTCAAATAATCACCACCAGCGAACCCGGGATCGGTCAGTATCGCTTGTCTTGCAATTTCATTAAACGCGATATTTTGGGCACTCAATTTTAAAGCAGAGGCAATTACTAGAGCATTTCTGATGCGGGAAGGATAGTCTATCGCCCATTGCATAACCTGCATCCCCCCAAGGCTTCCCCCAATTACTGCAGCCCAGGAATTTATATTCAATCTGTCGGCTAGACGAGCCTGAGACTGGACCCAATCTTTGACTCTAATCGAAGGGAAATTATTACCCCATGGCTTGGATGTGACTGGATTTTCGCTGCATGGCCCTGTGGATCCATGACAACCTCCAAGATTATTGAGGCTAACCACGAAAAATCTTTTTGTATTGATAGGTTTCCCTGGACCAATATATTCGTCCCACCATCCTGGTCTTTCCTCATCATGAGAGTGAAAACCAGCCGCATGATGATTACCGCTCAAGGCATGACAAATTAATACCGCATTATCTCTATTTTTATTAAGACTACCATAAGTCTCGTAAACCAACTCGAAAGAATCCAGTATATGGCCACACTCGAGAGCTAAAGATTCCTCGAATTTTGCCAGTTGTGGCTCGACTATTCCTACACTAGAGGCCTCAAAAATTTCTGCCATCTGACTATTAAATCCCCATAATCAAAGCCTGATGAAGGCCAAAGTTGTTAGCTAAGTGACGCAATAAAATTTCGAAAATATTTATCAATATGAATACTAATATTGGAGAAAAATCTAATCCCCCGATTGGAGGAAGGATCTTTCTAACAGGTGCCATCATAGGCTCCACTATTTGAGAAACAAGCTGAATTGCGGGATGGTAACTATTTGGGGCTATCCAGCTTAAGATAATCATCGCCAGTAAAGCAAAAAAATAAATTTTCATAACAATGGCAATTACACCTATAAAGCTCCAAATCGCTAGCAAAGACATATTGGGGATGTAAGAGCCATTAACCTTTAACAAAATAACAATGAGTAACATCTGCAATAATATGGATAAAACTAGGGAGGATAGATCAAAAATTCGAAAGGCAGGCAATAATTTTCTAAGAGGCAACAACATCGGATTAGTTAGTTTCACTAGTAGTTGACTGATGGGATTATAAAAATCTGCTTTGCTTATTTGTAGCAAGAGACGCATAACTGTCCCTAAAAGTAACAAACCCAATAATGTTTGAATAAGATAACTCGATATTTCAGTCAGGGCGGTCACAGAAAAATAACTTATTGAGCTGAATGACTATTATTAGAGAGTTGTAGAGCACGGCTATGGGCTGCTTTTAATGCAAGAGTGATCGATTCGCGAAACCCGCTCTCTAATAATACCTCAATAGCTTTCTCTGTCGTGCCACCTGGACTGGTCACAGCGCTCCGTAAATCCCCTATATCGATATTTTCTTCCAGCACCATATGTCCCGCTCCAGCTGCTGTTTGCTTGGTAAGTGCCATTGCCGTCTCTTTACTAAGCCCCAGCTGACAAGCTGTATCGACCAAGCATTCCATAAAAAAGAAAAAATAA
>MDTB01084505.1_pt1 | contig 18044 bp, 13 predicted proteins | sample 811161 | NCBI WGS metagenome assembly MDTB01 (sample SAMN05326650, study PRJNA326480) | marine metagenome | isolation source: seawater | place: Mediterranean Sea | collected 2009
GATTATGTCATCGAATGGTATAAAAAATTATCTTGGAGCGGAGTATTTTATAACTTCAGCGATGTTTGATTTTAAAATAAAAAATATTGAATTTGGCTTAAATAGAAATATCGTAAGCGGAGGATATCCAGAATTAAAATGGAACTATTTAGATGCAATTCAAGTTATTTATTCTCAAGAAAATTTAAAATATTGGGATAAAGTTACAGATTATTATATATCATATAAGTCTAAAAAGGATAATTTTATAATATTCTTAGAATATGGAGTTCCAGACATCGATTTTCTAGACAGAAACCCAAATCTTTACCCTGATCATGGAGTAGCACGAAACATTGGACTTAGAAAATACGGTATTTTAAACAATAAGGAGTTGATGTTTGGGTTTGAATATACGCGTTTAGTTCAAAGTACATTTTATAATTCTTTACCCTCACCTAATTGGTATGATAATCCTAAAAATAATTATTTTTCATATAATGGAAAAAGATGGGCTGCACATTCAGGGTCAGACTCTGACGACTTACTAATATTTTTTGGATATATTAGTAATAAATCAAGTATTTTGTATGGAGTCAATTATGAAAGGCATGGTGTTACATATAAATTCCCACCTGAAGTAAAATTTGAGTCAAGGTTGTCTTTATCGCATAAAATAAAAAATATGTACTTATATCTTTATTTTGAGAAAGAGTATTATGAGCATTATGGATTTGTTGATACTAATATCAATGTCTGGAATAAAACTTTTGAAAATGGATCTATACAAAGAACTAATACTTTGTTATTTTCAATCGAACATGAATTAAACTAATTTTACAAATTGTAAAATTATCTCATCAAACTGTCAATTATTATATTTTACATTAATTATAATTATTTTGACATTATGTCGATAATTGTTAATATCATGGATGAAATTAATTAAAATATCCTTTTTTATACTTATTATCTTTTGCCAGCTATTGACAGGACAATCTTTTCAGGAATTGCAAAAATTACAAAATGAGTATAAGAATGCCCTGGAGAGACAATCCTTGCAAAAACCTAAAGATATTTCTGATGCAGAAAAAATAGTTAATAGTGGTGCGCTTCCAGACAAACTAGTTTATTCAAGAAAAGATATTGAGTCTTTATTAGTTAACACTGATAAGTTACTTCAGCAACTTAAGTTTTATGATGATTCATTAAAGAAAATGCCTTATATAGGTTATGATTTTTTTACTAAAAGAGATTCCATTTCATTTTGGCAAAATTTACCTATATCAAAAGATTATATTCTTGGACCTGGAGATGAGGTAATTATAGCATTGTGGGGTGAGTCTAGTTCATACAACTCGCAAATAATTAATAGAGACGGTCAAATTTTTATAGAAAATATCGGTATCCTAAATTTAGGCGGTAAATCACTTCCGGATGCTAAAAATTATATTATATCAACATATTCGAGAGTTTATTCAACATTGATTGGTCAAAACCCCAAATCTTTTCTTGATTTATCATTAGGTGAGCTTAAATCAGTCAATGTACACTTCGTGGGTTTTGTTAATATTCCAGGTGTACACACTGTTCATCCTTTTTCAAATATTATTTCAGGTTTAATCCAAGCAGGGGGAGTTGAAATTAATGGTAGTTTAAGAGAAATTGTCATTTTGAGAGATAATAAAGACTTAGGTTCAATAGATTTATATAATTATCTAATAAAAGGAAAAATACTTGACGACATTAGATTAATGGATCAAGATATAGTTTTTATCCCACCTAGAAAATCAACTATACCTATAACAGGCAGGGTGCTTAGACCGGGTTATTATGAAATGTTAAATAATGAAGATTTATCAGATTTAATTGCATTAGCGGGTGGTAAAAATCGAAATTCAACTAAAAAAATATTCATTTACAAAAACAATTTTTTTGATAAGTCAGGATACATGATAGATTATGATAATTCAAAGAATTTTCAAATATCACAAGGTGATAGCATTCACCTCCCATTAATGCCTAGCTTTGATAGTTTTGTTAAAATAGATGGTCAAATAAAAAAACCAGGAAAATATCCATTCAATGATAAAATGACATTGAATGAACTTTTGATGGCTTCAACATCTTTGGAGGATGAGGATTTTAATAAAACTATGGATCTATCTAAAATAAAAGTATATAGGAAAAATCCTTCTAACAAAAATCCTATCGCATTAACTATTGGAATAGAAGATGATTTTAATTTAAAAAATGGTGACCATATAACCATTCCAAAAAGTAACCTCCTTGAACCTATTGAAGCGATTACTATTACAGGGGAAATAATGAATCCAGGAATATACCCAGTCAATAATACTACCTCCCTAAAAGATGTTTTATCTATTTCTGGCGGTTTTACCCATAATGCTTTAAATGATGGAGTTGAGGTGTTCAGAGATTCACTTAAAATTGCCTGGGAAAAAGAAGACTTTCTCCTCTTAAAAGGAGACAGTTTAAACGTATTAAAAAAATCTGGTCTTGTTCTTGTTAAGGGTGAAGTAAATGTTCCAGGGTATGTTAGCTTTAAAAAAAATACCTCTGCTAGACAATATTTAAAAAAAGCTGGCGGATTAACATCTTATGCTGAAAAAAAGAATATTTATGTAATTTATCCAAATGGAACTTCAGTCCCATTTTCTTCTTGGTCTTCGCCAAGAGTTAGAGAAGGCTCGACCATCGTAGTTGGCCAAAGAAGTTTTAGTAGTCAGCAGCAACTATCGGGTTTAGAAATTTTTGCATCAATATCTGATCAAGCAGGAAGCATAGCAACCACATTATTGTCGCTGTCAATTCTTTTAAGTCAACAAAACAATGCCAATTAAAAACCTTTCCTTAGGGCAAAAAATAAAAAGATATCGGCTAGTAAACGATATTCGTCAAGAAGATATGGCGGAAAAAATGGGTATATCAAGAGCTACCCTTATTAACTATGAAAAAGGATACACCACAATTAATATGGATGTTCTTAATCGTTTAAAAAACCATTATCAGGATTTTGCGTTTGATGAAAAGGAGCCAGCTAAGCCAAGAATAATTGTTGACAACGTAATTAATTTTAAAGTTCTTGTTGATGTATTATATAAAAACATAAAATATTTGATATTATTAACTTTTTCCTTTGCCTTCTTAGGAACTGCATCATCATTTTTTTTGCAGAAGTACTATGATGCTGAAATTTCTCTTTATCCAGCAAAAAATGATATGATGCAGGGTATGAGTCAATTTCAATCTCTAGCGGCTAATTTGGGTATAAATAAGATGAATAACGATCAAAATTTTAATATACCTGATGTTGTAAAGTCTAGATTAATTGCAAATAAAGCAATAAATCAAAAATGGGTTGGTAAAGATGACAAAGAAACAAATCTTATTAGCTTGTGGGAGTTAAACAGAAAACCTTGGCTAAATATATTAAACGCAAGCAAAATTGACTCTCTATTTTTATATGAAAAAGCGATAAGAAAATTTAATAGACATGTTCAAGTTGTTGAAGATAGATCTACCGGATTAATTAAGATAATCACTTCTTTTCAAGATCCTGTTATATCAGCAGATATAGCAAATTTCATTGGAAGTGAGGTCGAGCTTTATATTCAAAAAGAAAACTCTGCACAATCAAATAAAGAAAAACTATTTATATCAGAAAGATTGTCAATTGTTAAAAAAGAACTAGAAAAGTCTGAACTAGAATTAAAAGATTTCAAAGAAAGAAATCGGGGTTTTGAAGATTCTCCTGAACTCTTTATGATATATTCTCAACTTTTCAGAGAAGTTGAAGCTAAAAAAGAGGTTTATCTTACTCTTCAGCAGCAGCTTGAATTAGCAAGAATTCAGGAGGTTAAGCGGTCTCCAATTTTACATATTCTGGATCACGCCGTACCCCCAATTAGAAAAAGCTCTCCCAATCGATTGTTATTTCTTTTATCTTCCACAATATTTGGAATTTTATTTTCCTCCTCACTAACACTTTTTAGGTATTAACAATTTGGCAAAAATAAATATATGTGTTGTTGGTATAGGTAATTGGGGAATTAATCATGTTAAAACTCTTTTAAAACTTAAAGTCAATGTAGGTTGTGTAGAAATAGAGCCAAAAAAATTGGATATAATCAAATCAACTTTTCCAGAAATTAAGTGTCATATGAGCATTGATAGTTCTTTTAAGAAAGATTATCAAGGTTACATAATTTCAACTTCGCCTGATTCTCATGTTGATATTGCAAAATTACTAATCTCAAATCAAAAAGTAGTGTTAGTTGAAAAACCATTAAGCTTAAGTTTATTAGAAGCACAAGAACTTAAGTCACATCTTATCAAATTTAAGGGTAAACTAATTGTTGGTCATTTACTTTTATTTCACCCAGCAATTAAAAAAATTAAATCTCTTATAGATAGCGATAAAATTGGAAAAATTCAATATATCTATAGTAACCGTCTTAATTTGGGAAGATTAAGAAATAAAGAAAATGTACTATGGAGTTTTACTCCTCATGATATCTCAGTCTTTCAATACTTGCTAAGTTCTTTTCCATGCGATGTATCATCAGTTGGTAGCAAGTTTTTACAAAAAAACATACATGATATTGTCATTACACACCTAAAATATCCAAATGGAGCTGAGGGTCATATCCATACAAGCTGGTTAAACCCTTTTAAGGAACATAAGTTGGTTGTTATTGGATCAAAAGGAAGTATTGTATTTGAAGACAATGAAGAAATGCACCTATTGCTATACAAAAGAGGTGATTTTTTAGAATCTAAACCTCCGATATTAAAAAATAAGGCAATAAAAAAAATTAAATATAATAATGAATTGCCCTTAGAAAACGAGCTAAAGTATTTTTTAGATATTGTAAATGGTAAATCTGTTAAAATAGGAAATATAGATGATGGCATAGATGTAGTAAGCATTCTTGAAATTGCCTCAAAATCATTAAAAAATTGATACCAATTAAATTATGAAAGAAAATAATTCTGTTCACAAATCTGCATTTGTTGATGAAAATGTAGTTATAGGCAAAAATTCTAAAGTTTGGCACTTCTCACATATTCAGTCAAATTCTAGGATTGGCAATAATTGCATTATTGGTCAAAATGTTAATGTCGGAAAAAATGTAATTATAGGAAACTATGTTAAAATTCAAAATAATGTTTCTGTTTATGAAGGTGTTGAGCTTGAAGACTATGTTTTTTGTGGCCCATCAATGGTTTTTACTAATATTAAAGTTCCTAGATCTGAGTTTCCAAAAAATGATTCCAAGTTTTATAAAAAAACATTAGTAAAAAAGTCTGCATCTATTGGTGCAAATGCTACAATATTATCTGGCCTAACTATAGGAAGATATGCTTTGATAGGTGCTGGATCCGTAATTTTAAATAATGTTCCTGACTTTGCTTTAATAGTAGGTAATCCTGGAAAATTAATTGGATGGGTTGACGAAAAAGGCGATAGGTTGGATTTTAGAAATGATGGCAAAAGCAGCTGTGGGCGTTTTATAATTAATGCGAATAAAGTAAATTTGATAGATAATTGATAAAAATTGCTACAATAATTGGCGCTAGACCGCAATTTATCAAAGCCGCTCCAGTTTCCGCAAAAATTAATTCCAACGTTTCAATATCAGAGGTCATCATTCATACTGGGCAACATTATGAAATAAACATGTCAGATGTTTTTTTCAATGAAATGCATATTCCTGAGCCAAAATATAATTTGAATATTAATCAAATAGAGTATGGGCAAATGATAAAAAAAATGACTAAAGAAATTAGCAAGCTTCTTTTGAAAGAAAAAATCGATGGTCTTCTAGTCTATGGAGATACTAATTCAACTTTAGCAGGAAGCCTATCCTCAAAAAAACTTGATATTCCATTATTCCATATAGAGGCCGGATTAAGGAGCTTTGATAGATTAATGTATGAAGAAAATAATCGAATAATTACTGATCACCTCTCTTCATTACTGTTTTGCCCAACCCAAAACGCTGTTGAAAATCTAATTAAAGAAAATATGTCAGAAGGGTTAATTTTTTCAGGTGATGTGATGTATGATGCTTATCTCAATTTTAATTCTAAAGATAATTTAGTAAGTGAAAAATATAAAAATTTAAAATATGTACTTGCAACAATTCACAGAAGAGAAAATATTAACTCCTCAGAAAGATTATTAGCTATCTTTGAAAGTCTAAATAAACTAGATAGTAAACAAAAAATAATTATGCCAATACATCCACATACTAAACAGAAAATTGAGAAATATAAAATTCAAAGCAATATTGATTTCATTGAACCCCAAGGGTATTTATCTATGATTTCATTATTGAAGAATTGCGAGATGGTCATTACTGACAGTGGTGGATTGCAGAAAGAATCATATTTTGCAAAAAAGAAATGCATTGTTGTTAGGGAACATACAGAATGGGTTGAATTAATAGATCAGGGAACAAATGTACTATGCAAACCAGAAAATATTTATAATGCTTTTAGTGAAACTTCAAAAAAAGAATGCGATTTTTCGGAAAATTTATATGGAAACGGCAAAGCAAGTGCTCAAATTGTAGAATCAATAATTCAATTCTTATCTTAAATCAAAATTTTATTTAAATGAATTCAAAATTTTTTAATAGCTATAAACATCCTTTATTTACCAATCAACTATATCTTTATTTTTCAAATTTCTCTGATTCCTTTCTGCTTTTATTGCTTTTGCCTTTCATTGCCAGATTATTTGGACCTATCAATATTGGAGAAATTGGACTATCTCAATCTATTGGTCTTATTTTTTTGATAATATTAGAAAATGGATTTGCTGTCACAGCTACTAAAAGCATAGCCTCAAGTAGTGATATTGATAAGGATAATTTTCTTATAGGTCAAATTTTTTCATTTAAGCTCTATTTATTACCTGTAATTATTTTTTTTGCATATTTAATTTCAGTTTTACATCCTACTTTTATTAACAAGCCTTATTTAATTATTATAACAACAGTTGACATAATTTTTCAAAGCTTCACTCCCTCTTGGTACTTTAAGGGGAAGCAGAGGTTTAAATACTTAGCAATAACTAAGATTATTTTTAGGTTTTTAGCTTTTTGTATGATTTTTTTATTTATTAACTCTTCTGCAGATGGCTGGCTTTACCTTTCATTTCTTGCTTTTTCAAGTTTTTTAATCGCAATAGCTCAAATATTTATTATGATTAAAGAAGTTGGTTTTTTTAGTATTTATGGATGGGGAAAAATAAAACCAGTATTAAAATCATCTACATATAATTTCATTATTATTTTATTACCAACTATTTTTAACAATATCGGCATAGTATTTCTAAGCTATCTAGCAAGCCCAATTTATATCGGTTACTATTTTGGTATTTCTAAAATTCATAGGGCATTTAATACTTTATATACACCTATTTTTGAATCATTTTTCCCCTATATCGTAAAAATCTATAGTGAAAATAAAAAAATAGCATATAATAAAATGAAGGTCTATAGCCTCTTTGTATTTTTAATGGGAGTAATATTTTTTATTATAATATGGTTTTTATCGGAAAATATAATTACCCTATTGCTGGGAAATAGATTTGCATCTATAGAGAACTACTTAAAAGCATTTGGTTTTTTACTACCTTTAGTTGTTCCGGGCTATATATGGGGAAATCAATGGATGATAATTTTAGGAAAAGAAAAAAAATTCTCGCAAATTTCTTCATTGAGTAATTTCATTGGTATTATAGCTCTCTTTTTTTTAATTCCTAAATTCTTAATTTATGCCATTCCTATTTCAATAAGCATTTCTGAAATATTAAAAATTTTTATGATAGTAAGATCTTTGAAGTATGATAAATAAAAGAAGCAAGCTATCTACTGTAAATATAAGTTCAATAACTCTTTTACTAATAGTTTCTGCAATTGTTGGGGTGGCGATTAGTTTTAGTGATTTTTATTTATTTCATCTAATATTATCTACTTTAGCAATTATTTGGATTTATCAATTTAAAGAAAACAATTATAGATTGAGTCTTGATATTTTTTCTGATAACCACGTAAAAGCATTGGTATTAGTTTTTTTGTGGTATCTACTTTCTTTATTTTGGGCACCAAGTTTAGTTTTGGGCTTAAAATATATTTTTTACCTTATTTGCGGTATGATTATTACACTAAGCTTTATTTCTTTTTCAAAAAATATTGAACATCTTAATGCAATTTTCAAGATTCTTTCTTTTTTTGTTATTATTGAAATAATTATTGCATTAGCGGAATCATTTACAAGTTTTAGAATGCCAATCTCATCATATTCACCATTAGCAACATTATTTGGTAAAGATCCAATTAATTTTTCAGAAGCGGGTGATATCTTTTTATATTCAATATTTAGTCCGCCAACAGGATTTCATTGGAATACTAATGATCTAGCCATTTGTATGGTTATTTCACTGCCATTTTTCCTGTGCAGTAAAAAGAATTATATTAAAATTATTGGAACATTTGCAATTACAGCTATAATTGTTATGACAGCATCTAGAGCAGTATTTATTGGTCTTATTTTAATCTATTCGCTTTATCTAATTTTCATAAAAAAACAAATTGGAACTCTATCTATAGCTTGGGGTGCACTTTTTATATTTTTTTTTGGTATACAGGAACTAAGAGAAAGTCAAAATCCTCGTATAAATGAAGTTGCAAATTCATTGGAAGCACTTAACCTTTTTTTGAGTGGCGAAATAGATATTGGAGGATCTATCGCGTGGAGAAGAGAGCTTGTAGATAATGGTTTAAATGCATTTTATAGTTCATATGGGTTGGGGCTTGGAGCGGGAGGCGCAGTAGCAAATCAAGAAATATTAGGACCAGTTGACGGAAGATTTACCTCTATGCATAATTTTTGGATAGAGTTGCTGGTTGAAGGAGGAGTATTTGTAGCAACAATAATTTTCTTCTGGCTTCTAAGTCTGATTTATAAATTATTTATTATTTCGAGAACAAACACGCACAAAGCAATACAATACTACAGTGAATCTTTATTTTTATCTCTAATGGCGTTTATTCCTTCCGCGATCTCGGCTAGTTCAACTATATATTTTTTTCCAATGTGGATAATGTTTGGATTTGCAATTTCAGTAATTATCCTTTCACAAATTGAATATGATTAAATATTTAAAAGCGAACGTATTGTGTATAAATAAGCACCTAACTTTTTTCTATATATTTTAGAAAATGGTGAGATAAAAAATATTATTATTGATTTTATTAGAGAAACAAGTAAGACTGAAAATAATATGACGCTGGCACTTAATTTAGAATGATGTATCTTAAAAAACTTTATTTTACTTAACAATTGATTTGAGATTGCAACTTTGTAATTTTTTTCTGCACTCTTACCGCTAAAGTGAATTATTTTTGTTGATGGAAGATAATATGTTTTATAACCAGCTTTATTTAGTCGAATGCTAAAGTCTATATCTTCCATCCAAAACAGTTTTTCATTTAAACCGTTTAATTCATTAAAAATTTTTTTTGACAAAAAAAATGCTGCCCCAGAAATAGTTTCTACTGTTGAAATATCGTTAAGCCTCTTGTTTTTATAATTTTTTTTATAATTTAGAAAATCGAGATAAAAAATACTTAACAAAGTGTTCATTATCGATGGGTTTCCCCAAAAAGATTGCTGGATGTTTCCATTTTCATTAATTAGTGCTGGTCCTATAGCTCCTAACCTTTTTTGATTTTTAGTCGCATTAATTAGCATGCTTATTGTATCCTCAACAAACATTGTATCTGGATTAAGAACAAGAATATATTTACCCTTGCATATTGCTACTCCACTGTTTACACCAGCAGAGAAACCTGCATTAAAATTATTTTTAATTAATGAAATATTAGGAAAATTTTTATTTAAGCTCTCTATAGTTTCATCCTTTGAATTGTTATCAACAACCACTATTTCAAAACTATAGTTAGATTTCGAATGTTTGTATATTGATTGAATGCAAGAAACAATATATTCTTTAACATTATAACTGACTATGATTATTGAAATATCCATTTTTTAACTAAAATTACTTAGAAACTTGAAAATACTTTTACTGTCTGATGCAGATTCAATCCATACTAAAAAGTGGGTTGAATCATTAACAACTTACGGCAATGATGTCGTCCTATTTAGTTTTTTTAAACCAAGTAAAAAGGTACTTAAAAAATATGAATCATTTAATGTAGAAGTCATTTCGCCAGATATTAAGCTAAAAATTAAGAAAATAAGACATCCAAACTTAAGCAAACTTAGATATTTAGGATCATTGAGATTGCTAAAACAAAAAATAAATGATTTTAATCCCAATATTATTCATGCTCATTATGCTTCAAGTTATGGATTTTTGGGTCTTTTGAGTGGATTTAAGCCATTCATATTATCAGTTTGGGGTAGTGATATTTATTATTTCCCTCAGAAAAACTGGTTTAATAAATTTTTAATGAAAAAATTAATAAAATATTCAACTTTAGTTTGCTCTACTAGTAAAGCGATGAAAGAAATTATAATTAAAGATTTTCAAAGAGAAGACATAAATCTTGTACCTTTTGGAATTGATGTAGATTTATTTTCTCCAAAGAATTCAACTAAAGAGCAATTTATCGTAGGTACAATTAAAAGCATTGAAGATTATAATGGGATTGATTGTTTAATAGATTCTGCAAAAATAGTAATTAATGATTTTAATAAAGATATTTTATTCATTATCGTAGGAACTGGTTCGTTAAAAAAAAATATGGAAGAAAAAGTTAAATTGCTCAACTTAGAGCATAAAATTAAATTTATTGGTTTTGTAGAACACAAAGACGTAATAAAATATTATGACATGCTTTCAGTTTTTATTGCTGTATCTAGAAGAGAGAGTTTTGGTGTTTCGGTTTTAGAGGCAGCAGCATTTGAAATACCATCAATAACATCTAACATTGGAGGATTAACGGAGGTAAATTTACATAATAAAACAGGAATAGTGATTGAGCCAGATAGGCCAATGCAGTTAGCTAAATCAATAATAAAATTATATGAAGACAATAAATTGAGAAATAGTTTAGGTAGCAACGCAAGGAAGATGGTTATTAAAAACTTCAAATGGGATGGAAGTGTTAGGAAAATGCTAAAGATTTATAGAAATGCCATCAAAGATAATTAGAATGTTATTTTTAAAGAAAAAACTTTTGCTTATTATTACCATAACATTCTTTTTTGGTTGTGAAAACAATAATATATCAAACAATGAATATATTGATCCTCAAATTATTTTTTCATCTAGACGTTGGTGGAATTATGATATCTTCATTCATGATATTTACGGCGGGCATTCAACTCAAATAACAAAAAATAAATGGATTGATTTTAATCCGGCAATTTCTTCTAATTCAAAAAAGCTTTCATTTATTTCTGATAGAGATGGAAATAGGGAAATTTATGTTACCGATTTAGAATGGCTAGACGGCTACACTCAATGGAGGGGAACTAATTTAAGAAATATTACAAATTCTTTAGAAAATGATTGGACTCCAGTTTATTCTCCAGTTGATGATAAAATTGCTTTTGTATCATATTTCTCTCAAAATGATAATTACGATATTTTTATAATTAATGACGATGGCAGTAAAAAAGAAAACCTTACAAATACTAGTTCTTATGAAAAATTTCCTCAATTTTCTCCAGATGGTTCTTTCCTAATATATCAAGGATGGCAAAAAGGAAAAATGGACATTTTTTTCATTAGCCTTTTAGATAAGAATAACGTCAATATTACTAGAAATGCTAATCATAATGACATTATATCTCATGGAAATTCATTTTCACCTGATGGTGAATCAATTGTATTCACATCGGAGAGAGATGGAAACAGAAACCTTTATTTAATGAATATAAATGGTGACGATTTAATTCAGTTAACTCAAAATGAAGCTAGTGATTATGAGCCGGTATTTTCACCGGATGGTGAATCAATTGTATTCACATCGGAGAGAGATGGAAATAAAGAAATATATCTTTTAAATCTTCAGTCCAAGAAATTAAAAAACCTATCAAATAACAGCGGAGATGATTGGAATCCGAGATTTTATACTGACAGCGAAAAAATAATATTTCAATCTAGTAGAGATGGCAATTGGGAAATATATGTAATGAATTTAAATGGTAAAAATCAAAGAAATATAAGCAATCATCCTTCAACAGATTATTCATATGTTGTTCTACCATTAGTAAATCAGTAAAATTGATAATTACTTAATATGCATGTGTTTATAATAACACAATATTTTCCTCCTGAAATTGGTGCATCTGCTTCAAGATGGGGAGATTATGCTAAGATATTAATTGATCAAAATCACAAGGTTACCATACTTTGCGAATCTCCGCATTACCCAAATGCTAAATTTTATGAAGGCTATGATAATTCTTGGTCACATGTCGATACAAATTCTCCCCAATTAACTATTATACGATCTAAAGCATATGCCAGTAATCGAAAAACTTTTTTAAAAAAATTAAGCCATTATTTAATGTTTATGTTTAGTGCAATTTTTAATTCAAAAAAAGTTACAGATTTTGATTTATTAATAGTTTCGTCCCCGCCTCTTTTCACAGGAATTATAGGTTTATTTTTGAATCGATTTCATAAAAAAAAATACTATTTAGATGTTAGAGATATATGGCCAGAATCAGCATTAGAATTAGGTCAATTAAAAAAAGGGTTCATTTACAATTTAGGTAAAAAATTGGAATTAAAAATTTATGAATTTTCTGAAGGTTTTATTTTTCCCGTTCCAGGATTTAAAGATTATTTGGAAAATTTACCAAAAAAGATTTCGAGGAAACCAATGTTTGAATTAATGAATGGAGTCAGTAATGATTTTATTAGTGAATTTCGCTCATTAAAAGTATCTACAGATAAAAAATTTACGGTTTTATATAGTGGCAATATTGGATTAGCTCAGGATTTAAAAACAATCATTAAATCTGCAGAAATTCTTAAAGAATATGATATTTTTTTTAAATTTATTGGAGAAGGAGTCTGTAAGAAAGAAATAGAGTTTCTTGCAAAACCATTCTTAAATAAAATAGATTTTTATAATCCAATGCCCAGAAAAGAATTAATTAAACACATAAAAAAAGCATCGTTATGTCTTGTTCCTCTTAAAAACAAAAAATTGTTTGAATCAGCTCTGCCTTCAAAGATGTTTGAATACATGGCTTGCGGTAAACCAGTTGTTGTGGGGATTAAAGGTGAAGCAAAAAAAATAATTCATAATTCAAAATCTGGAATGGCAGTTGAACCAGAAAATGCAAAAATCCTTTCTGAGGCAATTTTAAGCTATTATCATGATAGAGATAAATGTAGAATAGATGGAAAGAATGGAATGACTTACATCACAAAAAAATTAACTAAAGAATTATTAATTTCTAAATTGTTAAATGAATTAAAAAAGTGAATAAAAAATTATACAATAATATATTTATAATAACTTTGTTATTTTCGGACTTTTTATCAGGAATTTTAGCATTTTCCCTCTCTTTTGATTTTGGATATCTTAATTCTTTTTTGAACATTTCTGATGCAAGATCAATATCTATTATTTTCTTGATACAGTTTTGCTGGTCAGCCGTATTCTTTTTTGCAAATTTATATAATACCAGAGCAACATTATCAAGGTTTGATGAAATTATAAGATTAGTGCCAATTATTTATTCAATCCTTTTTTTGTACGTAACTATTCATGTTTTTGGTTTAATCAAATTCCATTCTGATTTAAAAAATATTTTAACATATGGTTTAGTTTTTTCAATTCTTTTAATTATAAATCGATTTATCATTCATTCAGTTCAAAAATATATGCTTAAAATTAAAATAGGTTTAAATAATGCTATTATTTTAGGCGCTAACAGAAGAGGAAAAGAGATTTATGATAGCTTGCAAAACCAATCTTATCACGGCTTAAGAGTAAAAGGCTATATTCAGGCTAATGACGATCCCCCATCATATGACTTTTTTGATAAAAATATTAAAAAATTGGGGCATGAGTCAGAATTAAAAAAAATAATAAAATCAGAAAAAATTAATGATGTCATAATAGCATTAGACCATCCAAACTCTGAAAGAATTATGAGTGCAATTGTTAATATTAACGGATCACCGGTATCAATTAAAATACTCCCTGATATGTATGAAGTCGTTACGGGTCTTGCAAGAACAACACAGCTTGTTGGAGTTCCACTAATTGATGTTAACATGAACATTGATACTTTTTATTCTAGAGTTTTAAAAAGAGCTATTGATCTTACAATAGCATCTATTGGTATTTTAATATGCATACCAATTTGGTTTATCATTGGACCTCTCATAAAAATAGATTCTCGTGGATCTATCTTTTATTTTCAATCAAGGTCCGGAAAAGAAGGAAAACTTTTTAATATAATAAAATTTAGGTCTATGATAGCTAATGCAGAATCTGACACAGGTCCAATATGGTCTAGCTCTGAAGATAAAAGAATAACTCGAATAGGTAAGATTCTACGAAGACTTCATCTAGATGAAACTCCTCAATTAGTAAATATTTTAAAAGGCAATATGTCAATTGTAGGTCCGCGTCCAGAGAGACCATTTTTTGTTAAAAAGTTGAAAGAAACATATCCTTTTTATTTGCGAAGACTAAAAATAAGACCAGGTGTTACTGGTTGGGCTCAAATTAATCAACCTTTTGATACAAATATAAAAGATGTTCATCAAAAACTAAAGTATGATTTTTATTACATAGAAAATTTAAGTCTTAGGTTAGATATCCATATTCTTTTTAGGACAATTTGGGTGATACTAAGAGGGCATAAGTAGGCACCCCTTTTCTTTGTAAATACTAACTAATTAATTAGATTCTTACTTACTTTCGAGGTAAGTATTAAAATTTTAAAAAATATATTATGAGTGTTCTAAGAAAAAATATCTGGGCTCTATTACTAGTTGATTCCCTAGTAATTACACTTAGTTTGTTTGGGGCATACCTTTTAAGGTTCGATTTTTCAATACCGTCCTCAGCACTTCCAAGTGCTTACTATTTTCTTGGTGTATTGCTTTTTTCAAAAATTTCTGCAAATATAGTTTTTAAAGTTTATCGTGGGCTTTGGAGATATACAAGCCTGAGAGATTTAATTAATATTATTAAAGCAAGTTCCGCAGGAACAGTACTATCTGCCGCCTTAAGCTTAATGGTTCTAGGTTTTTTTTGCAGTACCAAGAAGCATTTTTGTTATTGATTATATTTTAAGTACGGTTGGCTTTATATCAACGCGTGCAGCTGTAAGAATTTTTTCTAATCGCTATCAAAATAAAAAAAATAAAATCAATGAAGTTCATAGTAAAAATAAAACCAAAATTCTTTTATTAGGCGCTGGTTGGAGTGCAGAAAAAATTGTTCGTGATATTTTAGAACTTCCATCTTCTCCATACAAGCTTGTGGGACTTCTCGATGATGATGAATCAAAAATTAACACAACAATACATGGTGTGCCAATTTTTGGTAAAATTGAAACAATTCATACCTTCAATATACCTTTTGATGAAATTATTATTTGTACTCCAAACGCTTCAAGCTTAGCAATGCGCCGTATAGTTGATCATTGCAAAGTAATAAAAAAACCGTATCGAACCATACCTACTATGTCTGAATTAATTGATAAAAAAATTACTCTTAATGCCGTCAGAGATGTTTCAATTATGGATTTATTAGGAAGACAAGAAGTAAACTTAAATCGCTCTGAAATTTCAAAATATATCTATGGTAAAAAGGTTCTTGTAACTGGTGCAGGTGGATCCATTGGCTCTGAACTAGTAAAGCAATGTCTTGGTTTTGACCCTGATTTACTTATTTTATTTGATCAAAGCGAAAATAACCTCTTCCATGTAGAAAATATGTGTAAAAAATATAATAACAATATAGGCGTTCAGCCTATTTTAGGTGATATTCGAGATAAGAAAATTTTATCAACAGTATTTAGTTCATTTAGACCAGATGTTGTTCTACACGCAGCGGCCTATAAGCACGTCCCAATGCAAGAGCAAAATCCATGGGAGGCTGTGCAGACCAACATTCAAGGTACTATTAATTTAGTTGATTGTTCCGAAACTTTTTCTGTAGAAAGATTTGTGTTAGTATCTACAGATAAAGCGGTGAACCCAACAAACGTAATGGGAGCCTCAAAACGTGTTGCAGAACAAGTTATTCAAGCTAGAAGTATCGATACAAAAGTAAAATATATGGCAGTTCGTTTTGGAAATGTTATTGGTAGCTCTGGTAGCGTAATTCCAACTTTTCAGGAGCAAATTAAAAACGGAGGTCCGCTAACAATTACGGATCCAAATATCAGAAGATATTTTATGTCTATACCAGAAGCAGCGCAACTTATTCTTCAAGCAGGATCGATTGGAAAAGGTGGTGAAATATTTGTTTTAGATATGGGCGACTCAGTATTAATAAAAGATATAGCAATTGAGTTAATTAAGTTATCAGGTTTTACACCAGACGTTGATATCTCAATTGAATATATAGGCTTAAGGCCTGGAGAAAAAATGTTTGAAGAGTTAATTACTCGGGGCGAAAATATTTCAGACTCACCGCATGAAAAAATTATGATTCTTCAAAACGAAGCTAAACATGGATGGAATCAAACTTTAGCACAATCTGAAAAAATTGTAAATGATGCTAAATCTTATAATGCTGATATAGTAAAAAAATCTTTAATTAGCGTTGTTCCTGAATACAGACCTGCTTCAAATAAAAAAGATAAATTTGATATGGTTGAAAAGAAAAATCAAAAATTATAACTCAGCGTTTTCTCATAAAAATTCCATTTATCATTTTTTTCTTTTCTGTCTCTATTTCACAATCAATTAATTCAGGAATTCATTTCCTTGAAGATAAAAAACCATTTTGGATGACATCGAATAAATTTGGTGCTTATTCAAAAGGATCAATTATAAATTTTAAAATATCAGATGAATTAAAAGTATTAAAATATGGCGCTGAAATTATTTTCCCTATTAATCAAAATGAAAAACCATTATTTAATCAAGCGTATCTACAGTTAAATAATAATACTTTTTACTTTCAAATAGGTAAAAAATCTAATTATCCAAAATTTAATTATCTATCAAGCGGGTCATTGGTAGAAAGCACAAACGCAATGCCGCTTCCAAAAATATCAATTGGTACAAAGGATTATAATTATGTGAATTTTTTTAAATTTAATTTTCAATATTTAGCAAAGATTGCGCATGGCTGGATTAACAGCTCTGAATATATCAAGAACCCATTCATACATGAAAAATTAATAAATATTAAAAAGAAAATTTCTGAAAATTCATCTGTTGAAGTGGGTCTAAATCACATGGCTATATGGGGGGGAGAAACAATTCAATATGGGAAGCAACCTTCAAAATTAAGGGATCTTTTTAGAATAATTTTTGCTTTGCCAGGTGATGTTAATAGCATAAATCAAGAACAGAAAAATTCACTTGGTAATCATCTTGGAGCATGGACTTTTTCATATGAAAATAAATATAAAGATAAAATAATAAGATTATATATTGAGCATCCATTTGAAGATGAAAGTGGAGCTAGGTGGATTCTTAATGAATTCGATGGTTTGTATGGCATAAACATTAATCAGAAAAAATCGTCATATATTTCGAAATTCACATATGAATATATTAATACTATGGATCAAAGCGGACCCGAAGGAGCTTCAGACACTACTTACGGTTGGGATAATTATTATAATCATTACTTATACCAGTCTGGATGGACCAATAATGGAAGAGTTATTGGGAATCCACTTTTTACGCTTGGTTCAAATATAGGTCGATATAGTAATGGTGAATACATAATAAATAATAGATTAAAAGCTCATCACTTCGGATTTATAGGATCAATTTCTGAAAAAATCAATTATAAGATACTTTTTACATATTCAGAAAATTTTGGAATATATCCAGA
>MDTB01087108.1_pt1 | contig 18044 bp, 18 predicted proteins | sample 811161 | NCBI WGS metagenome assembly MDTB01 (sample SAMN05326650, study PRJNA326480) | marine metagenome | isolation source: seawater | place: Mediterranean Sea | collected 2009
AAGTACATAAAAATCGCTATCTATGGTTACGAAACGGATCTGAATTAGACACCGCCGTGAATATCGAAGGTGTCGCCTAAGCAGCAGGTCGACATCGCAGAACATTCGATGTGCCAGCCCGGGCGACCAATGCCCCACGGTGAATCCCAGTGCGGCTCTTCGGGTTTGGCAGACTTCCAGAGTACAAAGTCTAGCGGGTCTTCTTTTACGTCACCCACTTCAACCCGAGCACCAGATTCAAGCTCGTCGAGTACTTTGCCCGAGAGCTTTCCGTACTGCTCAAATTTACGAACACGGTAGTACACGTCGCCGTTATCTGCGGCGTAGGCGAAACCTTTTTCAATCAGGGTTTCGACCAGCTTAATGATGTCGCCGATGTGCGCGGTGGCTTTTGGCTCGGCATCTGGCTTTTCGATGCCCAGCATTTCGGAGTCTTTGTGCATTTCTGCGATAAAGCGCTCTGTCAATGCATCGAACGCTTCACCGTTTTCGTTAGCACGTTTGATGATTTTATCGTCGATGTCGGTGATGTTACGGATGTAATTCACGTCATAACCACGGTGGCGCAGGTAACGTGCAATTACATCAAACGCGACCATGACACGGGCATGCCCCAGATGACAGAAGTCGTAGACCGTCATGCCACACACGTACATGCCGACTTTGCCGGGTACGAGGGGTTTGAATTCTTCTTTCTGTCGGGTCAGGGTGTTAAAAATTTTTAACGTCATGACTTAGCCTTGTGTCAGGGACTTATCTTCACGAAGTCCGATGGTCAAATTAAAGATTGGACGATTTGCCGTATGATCAAAGCGATCAGCCACATAGTAGCCCTCACGCTCAAACTGGAAGTTTGCTTCAGCATCCGCTTCGGCCAGTGCCGGCTCGATCAGTGCAGTAACAACACTCAATGAATCTTTATTCACGTGATCCATAAAGTCGCCCTCGCCTTTGTCTGGCGTCGCGCTGGTGAAGAGTCGCTCGTACAGACGCAGTTCGGCTTCTTTGTGATCGGTGGCCGACACCCAATGAACAACACCCTTAGGATTTACGCCGTCTTCCGGGTTTTCGCCAAGGGTATTTTCAATCAGCTTCGCCTTCACGAGCGTGACATTGCCATCGGCGTCTTTCTCGTAATCGGTTGCTTCAATCACATAAGAGAAACGCAGACGGATGCGTTTGCCCGGACAGAACTTCTTCTTGAACTTCTTGCTGTACTCTTCTTTGAAGTCGTCCTGATCAATAAAGATTTCACGCGTAAATGGCATCTCACGCTCGCCCAGGTCCAGCTCTGGGTGGAACGGCGCTTTGAGCATTTCTTTGTGATCTTCAGGCAGATTTTCAATCACCACTTTCAATGGCTTGAGTACGGCCATGGCGCGAGGTGCATTCTGGTTCAGGTCGCTACGCAATGCGTGCTTCAGCATGGCTACGTCAACCATGCCATCACTGCGGGTAACGCCAATCATGTCGCAGAAGGTGCGAATTGAGCTTGGGGTAAAACCACGGCGGCGCATACCAGAAATAGTCGGCATACGCGGATCATCCCAGCCAGCGACCACACCTTCATCAACCAGGAACTTGAGCTTGCGCTTAGACGTTACCGTATAGTCGAGGTTGAGGCGGCCGAACTCGTACTGTTTAGGCTGCGCAGGTACCGGCAGGTTTTCGATGAACCACTCGTACAATGGGCGGTGATCTTCGAATTCGAGCGTACACACAGAGTGAGTGATGCCTTCAATCGCATCCGACTGCCCATGAGTGAAGTCATAGGTCGGGTAGATGCACCACTTATCACCGGTCTGGTGGTGGGTGATCTTACGAATGCGGTAGATGATCGGGTCGCGCATATTCATGTTCGGCGACGCCATGTCGATCTTAGCGCGCAGAACTTTCGCACCCGTATCGAACTCACCCGCTTTCATACGAGCAAACAGGTCGAGATTCTCTTCGACAGTACGTTCGCGATATGGGCTGTTCTTACCCGGCTCGGTCAGGGTGCCGCGATATTCGCGCGCCTCTTCGGCGTTCAGGTCACAGACATAGGCTTTGTCGGCCTTGATCAGTTCAACCGCCCAGTCGTGCAGCTGATCAAAATAATCAGACGCGTAGTGAATATCGCCCTTCCACTGATAACCAAGCCAGGTGATGTCGTCTTTAATCGCATCAATGAATTCCTGGCTTTCTTTCTCTGGGTTGGTGTCATCGAAACGCAGGTTACATGCGCCATCAAACTGTTCGGCAACGCCGAAGTTGAGGCAGATAGATTTCGCATGGCCGACATGGAGGTAACCATTTGGCTCTGGCGGGAATCGGGTCTGCACCGATTGTACGCGCCCGGCATCAAGGTCTTCCTGAATGATTTTGGCGATGAAATTATTACTGGTGTTCGATGTCGTATCAGTCATATTGGTCCGTATCTGTACAGAAACGATAGCCGCCCCATGTCGGGCCGTGGAAAAAGGCGGTATTATACGCGCCGAAAGCCCGTAAGGGATACCCGAACACACTATTTGAGCTGAGAGAAATCATGATCCTGCTGAAAACCAACTTTGGTGACATCAAAGTCGAACTGAACCACGAAAAAGCTCCTAAAACTGCCGCAAACTTCGAGCAGTACGTTAAAGATGGCTTCTACGACGGCGTTATCTTCCACCGCGTCATCGACGGTTTCATGATTCAGGGCGGCGGCATGGAGCCTGGCATGAAAGAGAAGGCAACTCGCGAGCCTATCGAAAACGAAGCTGACAACGGCCTCAAGAACGAAGTTGGCACCCTGGCGATGGCCCGCACTATGGACCCACACTCTGCCAGCGCGCAGTTCTTTATCAACGTTGCTGATAACGCCTTCCTTAACCACACCAGCAAAGACATGCAGGGTTGGGGCTACGCAGTATTCGGCAAAGTAACTGAAGGCATGGATGTGGTAAACCGCATCAAAGGCGTGCGTACCACGATGGCTATGGGCCACCAGGACGTACCTGCGGAAGACGTAATCATCGAGAAAGCTGAAGTCATCGCTGACTGATCCGGTTTCTATGACGCATTACTTTATTTCTGACCTGCATCTGCAGGGCAACCGACCAGCCATGTCCGAAGGCTTCTTCGGACTGCTGGACCGGCTCAAAGACGCAGAGACACTGTATATTCTCGGCGACTTCTTCGAAGTCTGGATCGGTGACGATTACACCGACGCTCTGGTTGAACGCATTCAAACCTCACTGAAAGCTCTCGCGGATCAAGGCGTAAAAATTTTCTTTATGCACGGTAATCGCGACTTTCTGATGGGCGATGTATTTGCCAATGCCTGTGGCGCGGACATGCTCGCTGAAGGTACGGTTATTACCGTTGGCGATCAACAAGCCCTGCTGATGCACGGTGATAGCCTGTGTACACGTGACGTTGCTTACATGAACATGCGACAGCTGTTCCGCAACCCTGAGTGGCAGGCCGATCTGTTGAGCAAGTCGATCGAAGAACGACTGGCCATTGGTCAACAGGTCAGGTCAGAGAGCAAAGCTGGCCAGCAGATGAAAGCGGACGACATCATGGACGTCACCCCCGAAGAGGTCGACAAGGTGATGGATGATGCGAAAGTAAACCTGCTGATCCACGGTCACACTCACCGCCCGGCAACTCATGACTGGGAATTTAACGGCCAGGAGCGTCAGCGCATCGTACTCGGTGACTGGGGCGACGATCACGGCTGGCTTATCCGCTGGGATGAGGGCTCAAGCCCTGTCTTAGAAAAGTTCGGGTTTTAACCCGGACTTTTATGAGTTCACCTCCTCACTGGCTTCGCACGCTAGGGCTCACCGCCTTTGCAATGCTTGCCTTTGCCGGTAATTCTGTCCTCTGTCGACTGGCGCTCAAAGACGAAACTATCGACCCGGCCGGATACACCCTGGTGCGGCTTATTGCTGGCGCCGTTTTCCTTGCCCTGCTCTCGTTAATCCTGTTGAAGCCCAGTCGACCGAACCAGATTCTGAATTACGGCAATTGGCCCGCCGCAACGGTTCTGTTTATTTACGCAGCGACCCTGTCATTCGGTTACATCAGCATTGATACCGGCGCAGGCGCACTTATTCTGTTTGGTTTTGTTCAGCTTTCCATGATTCTGATTGGCGTTTTTCGTGGGCATCGGCTTGCGCTCACAGAATGGGCCGGCACTCTTCTGGCCTTTGGCGGCTTAAGTTATATGCTGCTGCCCGGGTCAGAAGCACCTGAGCTTGCCGGCTTCGTTCTTATGGCCATATCGGGGGCAGCCTGGGGCGTATATACCCTGATCGGGCGAGGCTCAGCGACGCCTCTGGCCGACACCAGTGGAAACTTTTTACGATCTTGCATACCTGCGCTGATTCTGCTTTTTTACTTTTTGGGCGACGTTTACCTAACGGAAAGAGGGCTCCTGCTCGCCATCGCATCAGGCGCACTAGCATCCGGTGCAGGCTATGCAGTCTGGTATGCCGTCATCAGCCACCTTCGGGTATCTCAAGCGGCGGTCGTCCAGCTCTCAGTGCCGGTCATTGCCGCCGTTGGTGGATTGCTATTCGCGGCAGAGCCCATCACCAGTCGATTCGTCATTGCCTCTCTGTTGGTTCTCGGTGGTATTACCATCGTCACGTTTACTAAGAAGCCTATCCGCCAATAAACTGAGTTTGAATGCCCCGTTTCCAGTAACCAGAGACTTTGATGTAGTTCCTCGACCAGTGCAAATCGTCCGCGATGTGGGCCGCACCTTGATATTCTGAATAAACTGAGCCGAAACCTCAGTCAGTAAAGAGTTGCGGCTCAGGTTCGAGGTGAACACCAAAGCGTGATTCGACTTCTGTCTGCACCAGGCTTTGCAAGCGGGCGACATCCTGTAGCTCAGCCTCCCCCGGAGCGGTCAGCACGAGCGCTTGTTTTTCATACATGGCAACGGGCCCGTACGCTTTGCCTTTAAAGCCACACTGCTCAATTAACCAGCCTGCCGCCAACTTAGCACTCTGGGGAGCACTATGAACCGGATAAACAGGCAGTGTTGGGTGCAGGTTTTTGAGGTCGTCGGCGGTCTCAGTACTGACAATCGGATTTTTAAAAAAGGAGCCAGCATTAGGAATCAGCCCAGGATCTGGCAGTTTTGCAGACCGGACGCCGACCACAAAATCGATCAAATCCTGAGCAGACAAGGCATTTGGTTCAAGTGAATTAAGCGGCGCATATTCAAGATTTGGCGAAAAGAACTTATTCAATCGGAACCTGACACTACAAATAACAAAATTATTTTTCAGGCGATGTTTAAAAACAGAATCCCGATAGGAAAAATCGCAATCTGCTTTTTCAATTGTCAGCATGCGCTGTTCTGCAATACTGAACCCAGTCACAGAGACAAGAAGGTCTGACACCTCAACACCATAAGCACCGATGTTCTGCACGGGCGAGGCGCCGACCGAACCTGGAATCAGTGCAAGATTCTCAAGGCCATGGCCATACTGAATGCTTTCTACCACCCAGTCGTGCCAGCACTTCCCGGCCGCCACATCTATAACGACTGAGTTTTCATCTTCAGAAACGACCGATACCGTTTCATCTTTTGACTGAATAACGAGCCCCGGAACAAACTCAGGCATAAGGACATTGCTTCCCCCGCCGAGGACGCGGATCGCAAGGCTTTTCTGCTCTGCCCAGTGAACAAGCTCCGCAAGTTCATCACTTGAGGTAAATGTTGCGAAGTACTCCGCACACGAAGCCAGCCTGAGCGTATTTTTATCGTGGAGTGAATAGTGTTCAGAAATGACCGGCATCTGAGACATCAGGCATCCATCTTCTGCCGGATGTCGGCCAACAAGCCGTCACAGGCGTCTTCAACCAGATCAAGAACATGACGAAATCCTGCCTCACCACCGTAATAGGGATCAGGCACTTCATGTTCGTCAAAGCTGCGTCCAAATGCACGCAGAAACAGTTTGGGCTCAGTGCCCTGACTTCCATTACTGGCATAGAGCGCTTTCAGATCGTCGAGGTTTGATCGATCCATTGCCAGAACATAATCGAAAGTTTCAAAATCTTCTGCAGAAACCTGGCGTGCACGCTGGTCTGAAATATCAACGCCCCGCGCGAGGGCTGCCTGCTGAGAGCGCGGGTCTGGCGTTTTACCGATATGCCACCCTGCTGTTCCCGCAGAGTCGACAAAGACCTGATCATTCAGACCCTCACTCTCCAGCAGCCCCAGCATGACGCCGTGCGCCGTTGGAGAGCGACAGATATTGCCGAGGCAAACAAACAGTACCCGGATCATTCCGCTGGTTTCACCGCTTTGGCTTTCTCTAGCTTTTCTTCTTCGCTCATCTTACGAGCTTCGCCCTCCAGCATTACCGGCACGCCATCCTGAATCGGATACGCTAAACCATCGAACGTACACAGAAGCTCCTGAGCTTCACGGTCGTACTTCAATTTGCCTTTACACTCAGGGCATACCAGCATGCTCAGTAATTTTTTATCCATGACGGATTGCTCCCAATCTTTTCAATAACTGCGAAATGTTTTCTTCGGCGGCTTCAGTCGCAGCGGCACTTACCCGAAGAAAACCTGCATTTGGTAAATCAAAACTACGACATTTTACCCAGTCTTTCTCTGTCATGACGACGGGTAAATCATCATTAAACACAAGGTCTTCTTTTACAAACGCGTGATGATCGGAAAATGCATGCTCTACAACATCAGCGCCTAACTGCCGGAGCGTGGTAAAAAAGCGTGCTGGATTTCCGATGCCAGCAACAGCGTGAACACGCCTGCCCTTCAGGCTCTCAGGCGATAGCTCAACCGAATCGACGAAATAGCCTGTCGGCTGCACCGTGAAATCAACGCCATTTACCAGGTGCAGATCACACGTATCGATACGGGATATGGGCTCACGCAGAGGCCCAACCGGCAACTGCCAGCCATTACCAAATCCGCGCGTCGCATCACTGACAACAATTTCGGCGTCTCTGGCCATCGCATAATGCTGCAGGCCATCGTCTGACAGAATCAGATCTACTTTATCTTTTAACGCCTTTACCGCACGGGCTCGCTGAGGGTCAACAACCACCGGGAACCCCAGCCCTGCGAGCAAAGCAGGCTCATCACCCGACTGCGCGACAGGTGTATCTGTATCAACCACCAGAGGGTATTGCTCTGCACGACCGCCGTACCCGCGAGACACGACACCGACACGTATCCCCTGTTTTGCCGCGAGATCAGCGAGCAAGGTAATTAAAGGCGTTTTTCCAGTTCCTCCGATGGCTATATTGCCAACCACAAGAACGGGCGTACCTGTAGGGGCCGCAGGAAATATCCGGTACTTCATTCGTCGAAGCGCACTGATCAGAACAAAAAGAAACCACAGCGGTAGCAACCAAAGGTTTCCCAGTGCCCGGCCGTACCAGTTCTTTTCAATACGGGTCGCTAACCCCACGATCAGTCGTCCTCTGCAAACTGCAACTGATGAAGCTGAGCGTAAGCGCCCTGTTGCTGCAGAAGCTCCTGATGAGGGCCACTTTCAACAACCTGACCATCATCAATAACGACAATGGTATCGACATTTTCAATGGTGCTCAGACGATGGGCAATGACGAGCGTTGTGCGCCCTTTCATGACCTCTTCCATCGCCGCCTGAATATGTCGCTCGGACTCGGTATCCAGCGCCGACGTTGCTTCATCGAGAATAAGAATCGGCGCATTCTTAAGAATGGCACGAGCTATCGCCAGACGCTGACGCTGGCCGCCTGACAACATGACGCCATTTTCACCGACCTGTGTGTCATACCCTTCCGGAAGCTTCTCAATAAACTCATGCGCATGAGCGGCTTTGGCCGCTGCAATAACGTCATCATCACTGGCATCAGCAAGACTGCCGTATGCGATATTCTCACGGATACTGCAATTAAATAGGGTCACGCTTTGCGACACGATGGCAATCTGCTCTCTCAGTGAATTAAGCGTCAGCTCATTGATTGGGTGGCCGTCTATGCTGATGCTGCCCGACGTCAATTCGTAAAAGCGCGGTAGTAGATTCACCAGAGTGGTTTTACCACTGCCAGAGCGACCGACAAACGCGACCGACGTACCAGCTTTAATATTCAAGTTGACGCCTTTAATAGCATCGGTTTCGGCCTGAGCATAACGGAAACGGACATCTTTAAACTCTACCGCACCTGTGCTTTTTCCTAACTCTTTTGTGCCGGTATCCTTCTCAGTCTCAGTATCCAGCACACCGAACACCGACTCAGCAGCAGTCACACCCTTCTGAATCACCGAGTTAACATCAGTAAGCGCACGAAGAGGTTTAGCAATCAGAGACGCAGCGGTAATAAACTGAAGAAACTCGCCCGCATCCATTGTGCCGCTGGCCACTCGCTGGAACATCAGATAAATCATCACACCAAGGCCAGTAGCAATTACCTGCTGGGATAAAGGCACGTTAATCGCATTCGTTAAGGCGAACTTCATCACCTGCTTGCGGTTTTCATTACTTGCCTTCAGAAAGCGCTGTTCTTCAACCGAAGTGGCATTATAGGTGCGAACTTCCCGGTAACCGCTGATGGATTCATTGGTCACCTGAGTTACCTGGCCCATGGATTTCTGGATACGGCGGCTGTATCGGCGGAAGAATTTACTTGCCAAAGAGACGAGACCGCCAATCACTGGAATAACGACAAGAAAGATCGCCGTCAGGGTGTAATCTAACCAGATCAGATACCCCATCAGTAGAGTAACTGTAAGACCTTCCTGAACAACAGTTGTCAGAGCTTTTGTGCTGGCACCGTTGACCTGCTCAACATCAAAAATAACCCGAGAGATTACGCGCCCGCTGGATTCGTTGTCATAGTATTGGCTAGGCAAGCGCAGCATGCGATTAAACAGTTGAGTACGCAGCGCATGAACGATCTCACGCCCGACCAGCGCGGTAAAATACTTACCAAGAAAGGTACCGACTCCGCGAAACAGGTAAACGGCAAATAACGCAGACACCAGAAGAAAAATATTTTCCTGCGTGGGTTCATTCAGAGTCTCTTCCACGACGCCCATCAGGTGGGCAAGCGCCGGCGCGGAAGCCGCAAACATGGCAAAGCCGATAACACTCAGCAAAAAATACCACTTCTGTGGCCCAAGGTACGTCAGCAGGCGCTTATAAATAGCGCCTGCAGTTGCTTGAGTAGCCATATTTTTAGTCACCACCGGCAGACTTGCGTGTCGTAATGCTGAGATTAATCAACCCCAGCTGACCAGCCGCATCCATGGCCCGCACAACAGATTCATGAGACGTTCTGGCATCCGCTGAAATAACCACGGGAGCAATGTCACGTCCGTCTAAGGTTTTCTCAATGGCGCGCTTAAGAGTTTCTACCTTGGTATTCACCAGAGGTTGGCCATCAATGCTGTACTCTCCGCTCTCGGAAATCAGAATCTCGATCGCTTTTGGCGGCTGACCTGTTTCTTCAGAACTGGACTCGGGCAGACTGATACTCAGATGATTTTCTTTCGTGAATGTCGTCGACACCATGAAGAAGATCAGCAACAGGAATACAATATCAATCAGAGGCGTCAGATTGACTGTCACCTCTTCTTTCGACTGACGACGAAAATTCACCCAGCTTTCTCCGGAGTATCTGCCACTTCACGCTCGCCATGAAGTACATCAACGAGTTTCAAAGCTTCCTGTTCCATGTAAACAACAATCTCATCGACACGTCGCTGAAGCATGCGGTGACAGATAAGCGCCGGTATCGCAATAACGAGGCCGGCTGCCGTAGTAATCAGGGCTTCTGAAATACCACCTGCCAGCAAATTAGCCTGACCTGTGCCTTGAGCCATGATCTCGGCAAAGACTTTAATCATACCGATGACAGTACCCAAAAGGCCCATCAACGGAGCAACCGCTGCGATAGTACCGAGAGCGTTAAGGTAACGCTCCATTTCGTGAATTTCGTGCGATGCGACTTCTTCGATGCTCTCTTTCATAATCTGACGACCATGGCGAGAGTTGATCAAGCCAGCGGCCAGAACATTACCAAGCGGGCTGGAGTCTTTCAGTGTCCGGATTTTCGCCGAGTCCAACTGTTTGTTTTTCATCCAACTCCAAACCTGCGACAGCAGATCTGGCGGCGCAATTTTACCCGGACGCAGCGTCCAGAAACGTTCTACGGTAATCGCAAGTGCCAATACAGAGGCGATGATAATTGGCACCATCATCCAACCACCACTCTGGATGATCTCAAGCATGTGCAGCGTCTCCTGCCAGTTTTTGTTTGCGCGCTACTCTAGCACATGGCCGTGAAGTGAAAAATCCCTTTCAGCGTCAGGCTTTGCGTGCCAGTGCGGCATCCATCGAGCACGCATCAGTGTAACCTCGCCATCTGGCGATATTTCGATCAAACCGGACGTCGCGGTATTAGCGTAAGGAATTCCCTCTCGCTCGACACGGTTAATGACGTCAGGATGCGGATGATTAAAGCGATTACGATAACCTGCACTGAAAACCACAACCTGTGGTGCGACGGCTTTCAGCCACATCGAGCTGGTACTGCTGTTGCTTCCATGATGGCCCGCAACAAGCACGTCAGACTTCAGCTGATCAGTACCGGAGGCGATCAGCGCCCGCTCAACTTTGGCGTCAGCGTCGCCCGGAATAAGGATGCTATAGCCCGCCCAGCGCACGCGGACAACGCAACTCTGGTTATTGTCATTGACCATAACGTCATCACTGACTCGAATAAAATCGATCTCAAGGTCAGAACCAACCACAACACTTGCCCCGCTGTCTGCCTTAGAACCTGCCTTAGAACCTTGAGGGCGGCTACCAATCCAAGGATGACAGCTTAGCTGCTCTTTTCGAGAGTTCAGTTTAAGAGGCTGCCCGACATACAGCCGATCAACCGTTACAGATTTGAGAATGTCGCTGGTACCGCCCGAGTGATCATTATCGGAATGAGAAATAACAAGAAGGTCGAGATGGTGTATGCCCTTTTGGCGCATGACAGGCAGAATAGCGGCACTAGCCACTGAAAAAGAGTCGGAGAACGCAGGGCCAGTATCTATCAGTGCCGATGCCTTTCCGTCGCTGATTAAGACCGCCTGCCCCTGACCACTATCAATCACCCACAAGCCAGGGGTCTGAGTTGGGGATATACCAGGAAGAAAGCTTATAGAGAGATATATCGCGGTAAAACTGCCTGGCAGCGCCCATGAGCGCCCGGCCCAAATCCAGACAGCAATACTTGCTGCAAGCAGCACCAGAGCGGAACTGTCGAACAGATCGACCTTTGGCAATTCAGGCAAACCTTCCAACAAACTCCAGAACAATCCATTAAAAAACGACAACACTGAGTCCACCCATTCCAATGGCGATACTGCACTCAGAAGCGCTAAGGGAAGAATGACCAGTGTCACCAATGGTATCGCGAAAAAGTTGGCGATCAGGTGCACCGGTGTTACCGCCTGGCCGAAATAGAACATGACCGGCAACATCGCGAACAGTATCAGGAGTTGAGGAGCCAGCAAGACAGATACCCGGGACGTGCGCCGTCCCGCGAAGAAAAAGACCAGCGCTGCGACAGCCCAGAATGAATACCAGAACCCGGCCTGCGTCCAGCTCAGTGGGTTCATGACCATGATCGCCAATGCGGCCAGGAGCAATAACGGGAGGCGACGAATGCGTTTAGGTAACTTCCATATAGCCAGAGCCGCCGCAAACATAAACCACGCGCGTATCAGCGAGATACCAGAACCGGCCAGAGCCACATACGCAGCTGTAATGGCCAGCGCCGATATGACGGGAAGGACCTGCACAACACGAACACCTGCCGCGAATGTCGCCCACGGGAGTGCTGTCGCTAACAGCATCAATAGCCGGGCAACGATTGCGCCAGCCAGCAACCCCATTGCCCCAATCATGCTGACATGAAGGCCACTTACGACCAGCAAATGAAGTGTCCCTGTATCTCTTACCAGCCGCCACTGAGCACTATCGAATGCAGTTTTGTCGCCAAAGACCAAACCTTTCACCCACGGAATAGCCTCTTTAGATAAGCCGGTCAGTGCAGCCTGTTTTACCTGATTCGCCAGAGCGTCTGCGCGCAAAAAGCCATGTTCAGGGGGAGTTACCTGCGCTCCTTCTGTCAGGTAGCCCGTCGCATCTATCTTTTGAAACAACATACTAGCGACATAGTCGTAGCTGAGGCCGTTAGCGTAGCTCCGTGGTGGTTTAAGCCTGGCAACCCCAGTGAGACATACACCGGGTGAAAGCCAGTCAGGGGCATTAAACCAACTCACACGAACATTGCGGAGACCTTTTTTTGAAAGAGCATTAGGGTCGAGCACGAGCTTAAATCTGGCTCTTGATCTCAAGGATGAATACGTTTGTCTGTCTACGTCACCGACAACACATCCTTTCAAGGCGACATCCTGACCATGAAGCAGCGGAGACAAGCGATGATCGAGTTGCGCGCCCGTAAATGCGCTACTCCACATCAAGCACAGTGCAATAGAAGCGGCCGGTAGTGAAAATCTTATGTAATGCCTGAGGTGCCCAACGTCTGGGGCGTTGGCAAGAGCGAGAACAAAAACGCAACTCAAAAAAACGGCCGAGATCAAGGCCGCCCATGACATTGGTATGAGTGTCCCTGCAAGCAAAGCTGCAAGGCATCCCATAAGGGTCAGATTCATTGCCACTCCATGGCGTAATGTGCATAATTCAGCCGCGATCAATGAACGGCGACCAGCATGCCCAAAAAGCTTTTAAAACGATTTTTCCCGTCGCCGGAGCAGATCCAGCGAAAACGCTCCCTGCGTTTCCTGTCACCGCTGTTCAGCAAGCCCAATCTCTGGCACGTAAACCGTCGGGCGGTTGCCAGAGCATTCCTCATTGGCGTCTTTACTGCGTTTCTGCCACTGCCGTTTCAGATGGGCATCGCAGCATTTCTGGCATTCTATATCAACGCCAACGTGCCAATCTCAATAGGTCTGGTGTGGATCAGCAACCCAGTAACTATACCGCCTATTTTTTACGCGACCTATTTGCTGGGAGCCCAGATTCTGAACGCCGACCCGCTGGACTTCAATATCGAATTGTCAATTGACTGGGTATTAAATAATCTGGCCGACTTCTGGGCGCCTCTCTTCGTCGGGTCTTTGGTTGCAGGCATTTTTCTTAGCGTTATCGCCTACTTTGCTATCCATCTTGTGTGGCGACGTCATGCCAGCAAGGCCTGGGAGAAGCGTAAGCGTCTGCGTCAACAAAAAGCGCTTCAGTCAGACTGAAGGCGCCCTTCGATAAGGTGATACACCCGGTTCATTCGCCGGGCCAGTGCCTGGTCATGAGTAACGGTAATAAACGCAGTCTCAGCATCAGTCCGCAACTCTGCCATTAACTGCTCAACTTCCGACGCTGTCCCCTGATCCAGGTTTCCTGTCGGCTCATCCATAAGAACGAGCTTCGGCCGAGTGACAAGTGCGCGGGCAATGGCTGTACGCTGTCGTTCACCGCCAGACAGCTCTGAGGGTTTATGAACAACCCTACTGCCAAGACGCAGTCTTTCAAGGCTCTCAGTTGCTCTGCGCTTAGCATCAGATCGCGATACGCCTCCCAGCAGGAGCGGCATCATCACATTTTCAAGTGCCGAGAACTCTGGCAGCAAGTGGTGGAACTGATAAACAAAACCAACGTCCTGATTACGGAGCTTTGTCTTTTCCTGCTCGGAAAGCTGACTTAACTTTCGCCCGCAAATCTGAACATCGCCTGCGTCCATATCATCAAGACCTCCAAGCACATTCAATAACGATGTTTTTCCAGAGCCCGACGCCCCGACGATAGCAACAGAATCACCGGCATCAATCGTCAGGTCGACGTCTTCCCAGACGGTGACAGCCTGCGGACCACTGGTGTAGGTTTTCTTCAGGCCCTGTGCAACAAGAACGGGATTACTCATAACGCAAGGCCTCCGCTGGCTGAACGCGCGACGCACGGTACGATGGATACAAAGTTGCGAGGAAGCTGATGGTCAACGATGCAGACACAACAATCAGGACATCAGATAGCTTTAGCTGGCTCGGCAAATACGAGATAAAGTAAACGTCGGCATTGAGAATCTGAAACTTGAACAGTTTTTCCAGTGCTGCAATTAATTCAGAAATGGTCAACGCACCGATTATGCCGAGTGTCGTACCCAGTAAAACGCCAACCACCCCAATAGACAGGCCCTGCACCATAAATATGCCCATAATAGTACGCGGCGTGGCTCCCATCGTGCGTAGAATAGCGATGTCGGCCTGCTTATCCGTGACAACCATGATCAAAGTAGAAATGATATTGAAGGCTGCAACGGCGACGATCATTAGCAGCAGAAGACCAATCATTGTCTTCTCCATGCGGATCGCTTGAAACAGGTTGCCGTGCGTACGGGTCCAGTCTGTACCACTGTATCGGCCGTCAAGCTGGCCAACGATTTCCCAGATACCCGCGGGGGCATCAAACAGATCATCGAAGCGTATCCGCAATGACTGCACCTCAGCGTCAATGCGCCCTAGTTTGCGGGCATCATCAATATTAATAACAGCAAGATTCGAGTCCAGCTCCGCCCCTACTGAAAATATCCCGGTGACTGTGACTCGTTTGATACGCGGCAGAACACCCGCCGGAGAGAGCGTTGCTTCGGGAAGCATCATGGTAATTTTATCGCCCATGCCTACTTTAAGATGCCTTGCGAGAAGCTCACCAATCACAACACCGAACTCGCCCGGCTGCAGAGACTCCAGCTCACCTTCTGTCATATGCTGAGGAAGAATAGAAACCCGCTCCTCTACTCCCGGTTCAATACCCGTGATCATCACGCCCTGAACACGGCCACCATAACCCAGCATACCCTGAAGCCTGGTCAGCGGCGCCGCGGCGGCAACGCCCGGCAGGCCCTCAACGCGGGTTGCCAGAACTTCCCAATCCTCGATGCCTCCGTACTTGTACAATACGGCATGAGGAACCATCCCTAATATGCGTTCACGCAACTCACGGTCGAAGCCATTCATGACAGACAGAACCAGAATCAGAACCGCCACACCGAGCGTCATGCCGATCATTGATGACATTGATATAAAAGAAATAAAGTGATTTCTGCGTTTCGCGGCGAGATAACGCAGGCCAATCCAGAGGGGGATATTGGCTCTCATAAGGACTACAACCAGTGATAACAAAGCGTGCGCGCAAGTGTGCCCTAAGTTGTACCCGTGTTCCAGCTTACAGAGAGTTTACGGTTCAGATTCAATTGTTAACTGAAAGGCCTGAAATGCGGCACTGGTGACGCTAATGTACGCTTGTAACTCTGCGGCGTTCCTCTAGGATTAGTAAAACATCATTGGGAGTCTCATCATGAAAGATATCAATAATTTCTCAGTCCTTGCTGGCGCCGTGCTGAGCCTCTCTATCGCTGCATCTCCTCTCACATTCGCTGAAATCACCGAAATTCCGGCTGAAGAGATGACGGAGTCTTACATCCGCGATACAACCGTAATTGTGCGCAAGAAGGCACCCACTCAGCAGAATGAGCGCCGCAGTATTATTCGAGTATCACCACTTGAAGACGATTTCTCCGAGGGCGAGTCAACGTCGCAGTCGACGATAGATATGCGTGAGCAATATGAAGCGATGCCCTACGACATGACAGCTCAGACAGAATATGAGTTCGCACGTATTTCTCAGAGCATCCCTGACACGCCCGTTTATGATCACGACAAGTTCATCAATGAGGCGGCTCTTCGCTCTGCACTGGGGCTCGAAGAAGGAACTCCGATCGACTACGAAAATCTGAGCCTTTCGAACGCGGTTTACCCAGACGGCGCGGTCCCGCCCTCTGAGCTTGCCATCAGCCCGTATTCATTCGAAATCGTTATCCCGAATGCAGGGAACCTGGCGCCAGAATCGCACTCTACTCCTAACGGTGATTTTGACATCAACGTAACGCCCGATGAGATTCGGTTTCAGTTTAATTCGCCACGTTAAGAAATGTGACGAGAGCAACGATTATTTTTCATAAACCCGATCGACTCACGTTACGCGGCTAAATTTTACCTGTAAAATCAAAGACATAGAAAGAATTCAATGTTACGTAAAGAAAACATACAAGTGTGGCATTCTGTCTATAAGTGCGATAGAGTGATCACACTATAAGAATAAAGAGTCGACACCATCATGCAGTTTGCCAACTACTCCCCAGCAGCGTTAAAGCAAGCACCGAACATCCAGATGATTGGTGACTATAAGGTTGAGTTTGTTGCCTACGAAAGTGAGGGCAACATGGATAAGTCGCCAGTCATGTTTCTTGGTGGTGCTTTCCAGAGTTTTTCGTCGTTCCGTAATGAAGTTGAACAGATGCTTGAGCACTGCCCTGTCATCCTTGCAGACTTCCCTTCTCAGGGTGGTAACGACCAGCTCGCGCCCGAACTTGATATGGAAGACTTCGGTGACCTGATCGCAGGTTTTCTGACCTCTCAGGGCGTAAGTAAAGTTCAGCTGATGGGTGTGAGCTACGGTTCAGCCATGGCGACGCTTTTCGCATCGGCGTACCCGCAGATGATTGATCGTCTTCTTATTTCCGGCATTACATGCTTCCGTCGTGAAAGTCTGATCACCTTGCTTGAGGATTCTCTCACGCTGCTCGATAGCGGCGACATGGACGCGTTTGCGACCACCGCTGTCTGCAACCTGATCAACCACAATCGCATGGAAGATACGCAGATTGGCGCAACCTACCGTCGTCTTCTGTTCCGCCAGATTGCTCGTCTGAATGACAACGAGCGTCAGCGCTACGCTCAGAACACCCGCCGCCTGCTACGCTTCCAGGGTTTTAAATCATTCCCGACTTGCGAAACCCTGATTGCCACTGGTGAGTTCGACAACTTTACTCTGCCGCAAGAGAACGCCGCAGTAGCACGCCAGTGTGTTAATGGTAAGTTTGCAGTTATTCGTAATGCTGATCACCTAGCGCAATTCGAGCAGAAGTCAGCCTCAATGGAAGTGGTATGCCGCTTTATGAGTGGTCAGTCTCTCGAAGGCATCCAGGGTGTCGATCTGTATGACCCACAAGCATACGACTTCGCTAACCAGCGTCTGCAAGCACGACTGCGCCCTATGGAACAGCCATACAGCCTGCACGATAAAGCAACAGGCAAAGAACACACAGTCCGCATCAGCAACATTAACTTCAGTGGGTGCGAGATCGAGCAGATCAACGTTGATATGACGCTTAACGAAGCTTCAGACCAACTATGGCTTGAGATCCCGGAAACAGGTCACACTTACCATGTTCGTATTCTGGGCAAAGACAAAAAATCATTACGTTGTTTACTGATGCAACGCGAGATGAAAGGTGCTGAAGCACTTTTGAACTATCTGCAGGACCACCTGCTGATGGTCCGCGAAGATCAGCCCACAGTTGAGGAAGTAGCAGGCCAGCTGGCCTGAGACTAAAAGTGCACGGCAGGACTGCCAGATACACAGCCCGCTTCGGCGGGTTTTTTATTGCCTTAAGTTTGGCTCTGATATTGGAAAGCCAGACCGGAAAGATCGAATCATACCCGGCGGAAAGGCGGCAGCGAATCGAGTAGCAGCTGACCGTAGCGCGACGAGACCAATCGTTTATCAAGAATACTGACCTTACCGCGATCTGACTCTTTGCGGATAAGGCGACCGCACGCCTGGATGAGGCGAATAGAAGCCGCCGGTAAAGTCAGCTCCATAAACGGATTGCGACCACGACTTTCCATCCACTCGGATATAGCAGACTGAATCGGATCATCGGGTACCGCAAACGGAATTTTAACAATGACAACATGGGTGACGTATTCACCCGGTAAATCGATCCCCTCGGCGAACGATGCGAGCCCGAAGATCACATTCCCTTTTCCATCATCAATCCGTTCTTTGTGACGGCGTACAATTTCACCTTTCGGAAGGTAGCCCTGACAGAGCAGGTGCTCATACCAATCCCGAATAAAAAAGTCTCTCGTGGCTTCAAGCTGTGCTCGGGAGCTGA